>JAEEGI010013936.1_pt1 | contig 16978 bp, 20 predicted proteins | sample 8958751 | NCBI WGS metagenome assembly JAEEGI01 (sample SAMN16246545, study PRJNA631951) | gut metagenome | biome: gut microbiome; feature: rumen; material: KS-attached | host: Bos | place: Iran: Karaj | collected 2018-10
TTGACCTCTTTTGCCCTGAAGGCCGTTACCGCCATTGCAACGGCAAGATAGGTCTTGCCCGTACCGGCAGGGCCGACGCCCAGAGTAATCGTATTGTTTTTGATTGCCTCGATGTATTTCTTCTGACCGAGAGTTTTCGGCTTGACGGGCTTGCCCTTTGCCGTAACGCAGACGCAGTCGCCCGTCATCTCGTCAAGCTTTTCCTCCGAGTCCTCGTTTACAAGCGATATGACATAGCGCACGTTCTGCGGCGATAGAGCCTCGCCCCTGTTGATAAGCCGCAGAAGTCCGTTGATGGCTCTCGTCGCCTTGTCAACGTTTTCAACGTCGCCCGTAACCTTCAATTCCGAGCCGCGCGAGATAACGCTTACGCCGTATTCCTTTTCAATGAGTTTGACATTTTCGTCGAACGAGCCGAAAAGGCTGACCGCGTGCTCCATTCTGTCAACGCTTATACTCTGTTCAAACACCTTTTTACCATCCTCTTTTTTCATAAAAGATTATAAATTATTCCAAGATTTATTGTATCACATATATATACTATTTTTCAACGAAAATTTCCTGCCTGGAGCCTATATCTTTTTCGGCGGTTATTTCGCAGACAAAAGCGGTACTTTCGTCGGTAAATACGACCTGCTTTATCCGAGCTTCGCGGAAGATTTCATAATAACGCTTTGCAAAGAGATTTGCGTTCATAAGCCTTATTTTTTCGGGCGGCAGAGATGCCTCATTTTCGCTCTTATAGCTGTGCTCGGTTACTATACCGACAGGCAGGCTGATTTTGCCGTTTGACAGGAAACTCTCGCTGCGGTGATAATTGGTCTCCCCCACCCTGAAATCAAGCGGTATGACAAGTCCGAAGAAGTAAAGCGAATAGCGCGTTTTAAGCTCGGACTGAGTGTAAAATTTCATATCTGCGCAGTCGGCGCTGATGCTCCTTTTCACCTCGGCTGTAACGTTACCGCGTGCGGGTTTCAGGTTTTCGGACATATCAAGATTCTGCGTGACGCCCGATATAAGCAGGTCGCCCTTTACCACCGCGTCGCCCGCGCTGACAGCCTGTTTTCCGATTTCCGCCTGAACAGCGACTATCACGCCGTCCTCGGCGGCTATGATATTACACGGCGTTTCGTCGGGAAACTCGGGCGCGTCGGTGCGCTCGCAAACAACGATTTCAACCCGCGAACCCTTGACGTTTACACTCGCCCACAGAAGCTCGGGCAGAAGCTTTTCGGCCTTTTCGGCAACGTCGGACGCCCTGATGCTTTTCGCAAAAACTCCCCTTTTTACGCCAAGCTGAGAAAACACCTCAAGCACCTTTTCTTCGGTTAAGCTTTTATTACCTTCAACGCTTATCGACCACACTGTAGTAGACAGCAGAAAAACTATCAGCATTGACAAAAGTAATCCTATCACTATACCCTTTCGCGCGGAATTTTTATTAAGAAAAAACGGCAGTCCGCGCTTGCCTTCAAGCCTCAGTTTCACACCCGAGCGGTACGCCGACCGCCTTATAGCCTTGTAGCCCTCAACGGTCGTTTCGCCGTAGAGCACGTTGCCGACCTTTTTCATATTCCAGAGCGGAATGCGGTTATGCGTGCAGAGGTTTACGAAACGCTCGGAAAAGCCTCCCGAAGCCGAAAAGCCGACATAACCGAGCAGAAATCTTATAAAGCGAATTATTAACACACTAATCCCCCGCGCCTTCAAATTCAACCGAAAAAATATTACCCGTGATGACGGTCTGAATATCGGAATACGCCGTAATTTCAATACCGTCGCCGACGAAGCCTATAACAAGCCGTCCGCAGTTAAGACGGATTCTGCCCTCGTCGTATTCAAGTATGCCCCTGCAGCCCTCGATACAGACCTCGCGGTTGCCGCGAAGCTGCAGTGAAGGCAGGGTGAAATCGGGCATTTCGTAAGCCTCAAACGCCGCAGAGAGCAGCTTGCCCTTTATGCTCTTTTTTATCGGTTTTTCAGCCTTGCCCAATGCCCTCACCTCACTCATATATCTATATTCGGCGGCATATATTTTAATTACCGAAAGAGTGATGATATGGCACGTAAGAATATAATAAAAGCCGCTGTGACGGCGCTGTCAGCGGCAGGATTTATAATCTGTATCTTTGTCAAGAGTGAGGCCTGCGTCCAGGGTGTGCGCGAGGGACTTAAGCTCTGCGCGCTGACGGTGATACCCTCGCTGTTTCCGTTTCTTATTGTCTCGCGCTTTTTAACCGCATCGGGTCTGTCCGACGCGCTGGGCAGACTGTTTTCAAAACCGACGCGTTTTATTTTCGGACTGTCGGGCACATGCGCGCCCGTTATACTTATGTCACTTATCGGCGGTTTTCCCGTTGGCGCGAAAATGGCGGCGGAGCTGTGCGACGGTAAAAGAATCACAAAGTCCGAAGCGCAACGGCTATGTCTGTTTTGCATAAACGCGGGGCCCGCCTTTATAATCGGGACCGTCGGCTCGCTTATGCTCTCATCTGCAAAAGCGGGCGTAATACTGTATATAAGCTGTATTGCGTCGTCGCTGACGGTCGGCGTGCTGTCGAGGTTTCTCAGCTTTGAAAAGGTGAATAAGCAAAGCGAAAGCCGTGTTGTATTTATCTCAAATCCCGCCGTCGCCCTGACCTCCTCGGTGACGGACGCGCTCAATTCAATGCTTTCAATATGCGCATGGATAGTGATTTTCAACGCTGTTGTGAGCGTTATACTGACTTCGTCCGACGGTGTGTTTGCGGCGGTGCTCTGCTCGGTGCTGGAGGTCACAAACGGCGCAAAGCTGACGGCAAATCTGTTTTCCCTGCCCGTACTTGCGGCAATTCTTTGCTTCGGCGGTATTTCGGTGCACTGCCAGATAATGCCGTACATACTTAAAAGCGGGCTGAAGCTTCGGCTGTTTTTCGCTTCACGAGTTGTCTGCGCGGCGCTGAGCGCGCTCGTATGCAAGGCTCTGCTGAGTGTGTTCCCCTGCGAGACGGCAGTGTTTTCAAACTATACGGGAATAACCGCGAGCGCATATTCGGTTTCCCTGCCGAGCGCGGCGGCACTGATAATAATGTGCGCGCTTCTGATTTTTGAGGTTGATACAAACCGAAAAGTGTGTTAAAATCTTTTCGGAAGTGATAGAGATGAAGAAAACTGTTTTCAATACCGAAAACATAGAGCCCAAATGCGAATACTGTCAGTTCGGCAAGCTGTCGGCTGACGGCGAGACGGTGCTCTGTCTTAAAAAAGGCGTGATGAACAAAGACTCGAAATGCCGCCGCTACAAATACGACGTTATGAAGCGCGTACCGAGAAAAGCGCCGAAAATGCAGAGCTTCTCAGAAGAGGATTTTTCACTTGACTGACATAAAGAAAACCGCAGTTTTCACTGCGGTTTGTTTTTTATTTATCTTCGTCATCCTTATCGTGTCTTGAAAACATCATCCTGAACGCTTCTTTATAGTTGCCGAATTCGAGCTTCGGGAAGATATGACGGATTTTTGTGAACATTGAGCGCTCGCCGTTGAGCTTGTTGATAAGGTCGTCGATATGTGCGTTGGGCTTCAGCTTTTCGCTGATTCTGTCGAGTGAAATCTCGGTGTTGGAAATATCCTTGACCTTATCGGTGAACTCGTCGAGCTTTTCGTCGGTCTTATCTATTCCCTGCTGGAAGTTTTCAACGGCGTACCGCTGAACCTCTTTAAGCGAAAGCACTACGTCCTTGAGGCTCTGTATCGTAAGAGCAACGTCGATAATTATTACCGAATAAAGCGCAAATGCGATTCCCGCTCTCACGCCGAAGGGTATCATCAGAGTTACCCTTTCGACTGCGGGCTGAATAAATTTTATAAGCAGCGCCACACCGCCGCCGAACAGAAGCGAGCTTACAAGGCAGATTCTGCCCTTGATATTGAACTTCTGATTAGAATAGTCCCACCACTTCGCGTGAAACGCCTTTTCCATAACGAAGCTTGTAATGTATTCGATAGTATCGCAAAGCAGAAGACCTATGCCGAAAAGAGCGAAGAAGTTCGTAACTCTGCCGTATAAAAGCAGATAGCACACAACCGCGCCAGTGCCGTATATCGGACAAAGCGGACCGAAGAGAAAGCCGCGCTTCACGGATTTTTTATCCCTTATTGCAAAAATAAGAGTTTCGGTAATCCAGCCGATTACGCTGTAAAATATGAACCACAGAAAGCAGTTAACGATTATTTCGATTATCTTCATAGTTTTCAATCTCCCTGTTAATCCGCTCATAAAGCGGAAGGAATTTCTTGCTTAATTTCAGCATATCCGCGCTCGTACAATACTTGTCAACCATGGTAAGTATCATTCCCTCGCGGGTTTTCGGCGGCAAAATATGAAGCGGCCACATATGCGAGAGTATCATATCGGTCTGGGTTTCGCTCATTTTGCCGAAGTACATCTCGGAATTTATAAGCGCCATTTTCGGATGATACCACGCGTGAAGCTCGTCGTGCTTGGTCAGATACCAGTCGTAAAGATAGAAGTCGTGCAGAGCAGCCGCCCTCGCCGTTTCGACCGCGTCGCAGCCGAGCTCCGAGCTTATCTTAAAGGTAAGAAACGATACGAACACGCTGTGAAAATGACAGCTTACGGGCTTGTGGTGGTCAAAGCTTTTCAGCTGCTGATATTTCGGATGGCTCAATATGTCGCCGACCGCGTCGATATAAGCCTCAACCCACGGCTGCTGAGTTTCAACGTCCGTGTCAAGAAGCTTAGGCAGTTTTTTTATTGTCTGAACCGCTGACATAGGCTACCTCAAAAAAGTAATGGGCAATAACTTTTTTGTTATCGCCCGTCTATTATATACCAATATTCCGAAAAAGTGTTAAATAACTGTGAATAATACTTCACCCGGGTCAGAGCATTATGTAAATCAGCGCCGTCATAAGCTCCTCGTTTGCCTTGTCGCCCTTAAAAAGAAGCAGCAGCGACAGAAGCAGCGCCTTGTCGGGCTCCTCAAAAATATTGTCGAGAAAATTCGGCGCGCTCTCGGTTTGAGCAGGTACTTGTTCCTGCTTTTTCGGAAGATTTACGGGCATCTGTATGTGCCCTTTTGCCGTATCGCTTTTCACGGCGGGCGTAAAGGCGGGCTCGTCGGCTATCGCCCTGTCCGCCGCAAGCTTCATATTCTGCACTCTTTCGAGCGCCTTTTGCTGCATTTCCCGTATTTCGTCAAAGCCGTATTCCTTCATTGAAACATACCTCTCAGCAGCGGTAAAGTGTCCATAAGCTTGAGAAAGTGCATAGCCTCGTCCGCCCTCTTCTGCCGCTCGTCCGAGAGAAGCGGACGCAGCGCCTTTATAAACGCGGTTTTGTCGGAATCCTTATTCATCTGCGACGCAACCTTGAGAAGCATATTTGACATATCGTCCGAAAACGCGGGACTTTCGCCCGCCTGAGTCGGCGCATTTCCCATAAGTCCCGCCGCCGCGCTTTTGATTTTCTCCATATCCTGCTCGCTTAAAGACGCAAGTAAATCGTTAATGCTGTCCATCGTCCTCCCCCTTTATCTTTTTCAGAAGCTCCTTCGCCTTAGGCGAATTCAGTATTTCGTTAAGCTTGTTTTCGTCACCTAAAATCTCGTCGAGCTTTCTGCCCTGCTCGGCGTTGAGCTTCGATTTGATATACTCGCCTAATTCCTGCTTTGAGCCGCCCTGCCTGAACTTTTCAATAAGGCCGTTAATATCTTTATCGCTTTTAATTGCAAACACCGTCCCTTTTTGATATAATTGTTATAATATATGATTTTTGCGGGAGGTATATGAATGAGAGCGCTCGTCTTTTCGGATTCGCACGGCAGAAGCAATATGATAGCCGAGGTGATTTCGACTGTTAAAAACGTCGATATATACATATTCCTCGGCGACGGTGAAAACGATATCTATACTCCCGCCGTCAGCGAACTGATAGGCTTCAAGAAGCTGATAGCGGTTGCGGGAAACTGCGATTTCGGCTCTTCGCTCCCCGTTGAGCAGGTCGTTGATTTTGGCTCAAAAAAGATTTTCTGTCTGCACGGTCACTCGCAGGGTGTGAAATTCGGTTACGGAACTCTTGAGCACAAGGCAAGGCAGCTCGGCGTTGACGTGGCGGTGCACGGCCACACGCACGAAAGATACTGCAATTATGAAGACGGGCTGTGGATTATGTGTCCGGGCGCGGTCAAGGACGGTGAATACGGAATAATCGATCTCGACGAGAAAACGGGTTCAATAATCTGCTACACTAAGAACATCTACTTCTGAGGTGAAATATGCTGCTGTTTAAGAATGCAAACGTGATTTTTGAAAACGAAGCGCGCCTTGGCGACGTGCTTGTAAATGACGGTAAAATCGCGCAAATCGGTGAAGGTATAAGCTGCGAAAACGCCGAAATTATCGACTGCGACGGACTGTATCTGTCGGCGGGTCTGATTGACCTGCACGTTCACGGCGGAGGCGGATTTTCCGCCATGGGCACGGCTGACGATATAGTTAAAATGTCAGAAGCTCACCTTAAAAACGGCGTAACCTCAATTTTGCCGACCTCGCTTGCCGCCGACCTTGACACGCTTGAAAAGGTTATTGAAAACACGAGAGAAGCACAGAGAATCAATCCGAACATACTCGGTGTTCATCTTGAAGGTCCGTTTCTCTCGCCCGAAATGTGCGGCGCCCAGAACACGCAGAACCTCGCCGTCCCCGCCGACACGGACTACAAGCCGTTTTTCGAAAGAAACGCCGACATGATTAGGATGGTCGGCGCGGCGCCCGAGCTTGACGGAGCAAACAGACTCGGAGAATATCTCGACTCAAAAGGCATAGTCGTTTCCGTAGCGCATTCTTCGGGCGACTACAACACCGCAAAGCAAGCGCTGAATTACGGCTTTTCCGATATCACGCATATCTATAACGCCTGCACCTCCTGCCGTAAGGACGGCGCTTTCCGCAGGGCAGGCACTGTCGAGGCGGGACTTACGCTCGACGGCTACACCGTTCAGGCAATCGCCGACTTAAAGCACCTTCCCGCCGAAATACTCGAACTCATTTTCAGGTGTAAGGGCGCCGATAAAATGTATCTTATTACCGACGGACTTGAATTCTCGGCGACACGCCTTCGCGAGGGTATGACGGTTATGCAGAAAAACGGTGTCGAAGCGGTATGCTCCGACGGCGCAATGCTCACCGCCGACCGCTCAAAGCTTGCAGGCGGTGCGGCAAGCGGAATAGCGCTCGTTAAAAATATGTACGAAAGCACCTCGGCAAATCTCTTCCAGGCAATAAAAATGATGACGCTCACTCCCGCACGGCTGACAGGCGCAGACTCGCACAAGGGCAGGATTGCAGAGGGCTATGACGCGGATATAATTCTGTTTGATTACGACTTCACGCTCAGGGGAATTTACCTCGACGGTAAATCGGTAATTGGTTATTGAATTAATCCGTCATTAATGCTAAAATGTTTTTATCAAATAAAAGGCGGTGCGGACAATTACTACGGGCAGAAAGAAAAGCTTGATATGCGCTCTTGCGGCGGCTGCCGATCTCGCTCTGTTTTCGGTAAAGCTTTTTGTCGCCGTGTCCTCAAACAGCATAAGCATATACGTTGACTCGCTCAATTCACTTGCCGATATGCTCGTTGCAGTAATTGCCGTTGTCGGCTTCCGCGTGGCGCTGATGCCCGCCGACGACAAGCACCCCTTCGGCTACGGCAAAATTGAGGAGGTTGTCAACCTCCTGCTGTCGCTGGTAATACTGCTGACGGGACTTGCATTTGTATATACCTCGCTTCAGAGGCTTCTCTACCCCGTGCCCGTCTGGTACATGTTTAAGTACGCGCTGCTCATAGCCGCGACCGCTGCGGTTAAGCTCGCCATGGTTTTCGGCTTCGGTGCGGCTGAGAAAAAATTCAACTCGGCAATTCTTAAGAATATGAAAATCGACAGCATACTCGACTTCTTTATTTCGGTATGTATCGTCGTTTCCTTCACGCTGACGCAAAAGCTCGGGTATTCGATAGACTCGTTAATGGGCCTTGTCGCTTCAATAATAATCGTCATCAGCGGCGTAAAATCGCTTATCTCGTCGCTCGGTCTGCTCATAGGAAAATCGCAGGACGACGACATTGAGAGAGCAAAATCGCTTATTAAAGAAGCTGGACTGGCAGACGCGGTGCGCGAAATATACTGCCACTCGTACGGCGAAACAAAAGTATATAACCTTGTTATCAATGCCGACGCTTTTCATACAGACGGCTTGACTGATAAATTGCAAAACGTATTCAGAGAGCGGTTATCTGCTCAACTCTATATTAAATCAGGGGGATCCGAAAATGAGTAAAGCAAAAGAAAAAACCGAAAACGGCGCCGAAATCGCCGAGGTTAAGAAGCCCAAAAAGCACAGAGCGAGAAAGTTCTTTCTCGGGCTGCTGTGCGTAATCGTTGCGTTCGTGCTTATAACAACGCTTATTACGGTTATCGGTCTGAATGCCAATATCAAAAAGGCGAAGTCCTTTGCCGCGGTGCAGTACGACGAAGAGCTTCCCGAGTTCGAAAACTACGACAACGGCAAGTGGAACATACACACCGACCGTGAGCTCAAGGTTCTTCAGCTGACCGACGTACATATTGGCGGCGGCTGGATGTCCATCGCCAAGGACTCAATGGCTATAAACGCCGTTGCGGCTCTTATCACGGCGGAAAAGCCCGATTTCGTTATCGTTACGGGCGACGTAGCCTATCCCGTTCCCTTCCAGGCAGGTACGTTCAACAACAAGTCCGGCGCAAAGGTGTTTGCAAATCTTATGGAAGCTCTCGGCGTTAACTGGACAGTCTGCTACGGCAACCACGACACCGAAGTTTACAGCTATTTCAGCCGTGAGGATATAACCGATTTCTACACCTCGGGCGAGTTCCCGCACTGCCTTCTTCAGGCGGGTCCCGAGGATGTTGACGGCGTGGGCAATCAGGTATTCAATATAGTAAATCCCGATAATATCACAACACGTTCGCTTGTGCTGCTCGACTCACATTCCTACGTTGACGGCGACTACTTCGGCATACTCTGGAAGTACGATAACATTCACGCCAATCAGGTTGAGTGGTATAAGAACGTAGTCGGCGAAATCAATGCGAGAAACGCCTCTCTTATTGAGGAGTACAAGGCGCTTGAACCCGAGACCGCAGCCAAGTACGCGGACCTTGATACCGTCAAGACCTCGCTGTTCTTCCACATTCCGCTGACAGAGTATCAGGATGCGTGGAACGAGTTCAAGGCCAACGGCTACAAGGACACCGAAAATGTTAAGTACAACTACGGCACTATCGGCGAAAAGGGCGAGCTTATCTATCCCGGTATTCATACCGACGAGCTGTTTGAAACCATGCTTGAAACCAAATCGGGCGATTCGGTATTCTGCGGCCATGACCACCTCAACAACCTTTCGGTCAACTACAAGGGCATTGACCTTACATACGGCATGAGCATCGACTACCTGGCTTATTCGGGCATCTACAAGCTCGGAACACAGCGCGGCTGCGGCGTGCTTATGATTTCTCCCGACGGCAAGCTCAACGCATACCATGAGAATTACTATCAGGAGAAGTACCTCTCGCAGTACGCCAAGGAAAGCGTAACGATGCAGACGCTTAACGAGAATTTTGAATAAAGAAAAACAACAGATAAAGGCAACGCTTATGCGTTGCCTTTTTTTATCACATAAATCGGAGTTTATCGGGGCGTAATCCGTAGGGGCGGGCTTTGCCCGCCCGTCAAATAATATGTAAACTACGGGCGAGCACAGCTCGCCCCTACGTCCCGACAAACTCAAATTTGGCGAAGTGTTTTCGGTTACAGAATAATACAGATAAGTCCGTTGCAGCCCTCGTTGATTACCCTCTCGAGCGTTTCCTGCATCTTCATTCTGGCATCGGTCGGCATGTGTAAAAGCTTGTTGCGAAGCCCCTCGTTGACAAGCTCATTGAGCGACTTGCCGAAGATATTGGACTCCCAGATTTTTTCGGGCTCCTCCTCGAAGCCCGCAAGCAAATACCTTATAAGCTCCTCGGACTGACTTTCGGTGCCGACTATGGGCGCGACCTCGGTTTCGATATTAGCTCGAAGCAGATGTATCGACGGGGCGGAAGCCGAAAGCTTCACTCCGTAACGGCCGCCCTGCCTGATGATTTCGGGTTCTTTAAGGCTGAGTTCGTCAATGTCGGGCATAATTATTCCGTAGCCCGTGTTCTCGACCTCATCGAGGGCATTTTTGATTTTATCGTATTTCTTTTTTGTCTCGCTCAAGTCGCACACAAGGCTCATCAGCTCCTGCTGCGAGCCGATATCAATTCCCGTCTGCTCGGCAATTATCTTATAGAACAAATCGTCTCTGAGTGTGACCGAGATTTCGGCGCTGCCGTTTCCCAACTGCATTGAGCCGACAGCCGAAGCTGTCACGTATTCGCCGCCGCATAAAGCGTCACGCAGCACGCTCACGTCACGCACAAGGCTCATATTCTCAGACGCATCGCGTATAAGCGAAACCAGCTCGCGCTTTAGCCAGTGGGTATCGGGCAGACCTGTCAGCCATCTCGGCAGACCGACACTGACCTGCTTTAACGGAAATTCAAAGAGTATCTGCGTAAGTATTTCCTTTATGTCGTTTTCGCCGAGCTCAAGACAGTTTACGGGCAGCACGGGCACACCGTATTCGGCGCTGAGCGTCCCGGCGGTTTCGGCTGCCGAAGCGGAATTCGGATAGGTGCAGTTGAGAAGCACTATAAACGGCTTAGAAAGCTCCTTAAGCTCGCTTATCACCCTCTCCTCGGCGGCCTTGTATTCCTCGCGCGGAATGTCGCTGATGCTGCCGTCGGTCGTGACGACAAGGCCTATGGTCGAGTGCTCGTTTATGACCTTTTCGGTGCCGAGCTCCGCCGCCATATTGAAGGGTATTTCCTCCTCAAACCACGGCGTACGCACCATACGCGGATTGCCGTCCTCGATATAGCCGAGCGCACTCGGAACTATGTAGCCGACGCAGTCAATCATACGCACCTTCATTTCGGCATTACCGTCGAGCGTTACGCTCACGGCATTTTCGGGTATGAATTTCGGCTCGGTCGTCATTATCGTTCTGCCCGCCGAGGACTGCGGCAGCTCGTCAACCGCGCGGGTCTGCTCGGCTTCGGACTCAATGTTCGGAATTACAAGTGTGTCCATAAAACGCTTGATAAACGTGGATTTGCCCGTTCTGACGGGTCCCACGACGCCTATATAAATATCACCGTCCGTCCTTTCGGCGATATCGCGGTATATGCTTTTCTGTGCCATCTCGGTACCTCCCCAAGAGTTTTAATTTTTGTTTCTCTCAATTTATATTCCCAAGCTTTGCCGGATATGAATGAATGTAAAATATTGTTGACATTGTGTTTCAGTTATAGTATTATATAGAGGTGAATATGGATTATTATGTATTCACGCAAAAATCAGTTTTTTTGAGGTAATTGTTATGAAGAAGCTTATTTCCGTATTTACGGCAATCTGTCTTGTAATGGCGTTCTGCCTGCCTACGTTCGCGGCGGCTGTTCAGCTGAGCAACACCGACCCCGTGCTTGACGAGGTTGAGGCCATTATCGAAAAGATCGGCACAACCGACGAGGAGGATAAGGAATTCACCTCCGACGACGCGGTTGCCGAAATTCTTGAAAAGGTTAAGGACCTCGGCGTTGAGAACACCCAGGAGGCTCTCGACGTAGCCGATCAGCTCTACAACTACGGCGCTATTGACAATCCCGAGTACGGCGCTCTTAAGGAAGCTATCAAGAACGAGCCCGACCTTGACAAGGATGCTGCCAAGAACAGCATAATCGATCAGGTCAGAGATATTATGGAGGACGACTCGCTTGACGTTGCAGGTAAGGCGGCCGCTATCGGCAGACTTCTCATAGGTCTTCCCGCAGAGCAGATTCAGGACATCCTTGATACCCTGCTTGATTCGGGCGTTATCGACAACGATATGTACAATCGGATTTCCGATTTCATCAACAATGCAAACATTGACGATATCGGCAATATCTTCAACAACGGCGGCGACGCATTGAGCGGTCTTACCGGACTTATTTCAAGCCTTCTCGGTATGCTCGGCTTAGGCGGCGGCGATGACAGCGGTTCAAATAATGGCGGCTCAAACAATGGCGGTTCGAATAATTCTTCTAACAATTCATCTTCAAGCAGCTCCTCAAGCAATCAGGTTCCCAACACCAAGACCGGCGACTATGCGCTTATCTCGGTTGCGGGTGTTGCCGCGGTTGCATGCGCTGCATTCGTTCTTACCAGAAAGAAGAATTCCGACGAGGAATAACAATTACCCATCAAATAAAAATGCAGCGGCTTTGCTTCGGCAAGGCCGCTTTTAACTTTCCGAAAAACGCATTTTGTTTTTGTTGCATTTATTATAATTCTCTGCTATAATCACCTTGACAAAAATAAGGTCGTGATAAAATGGTATTAACAGTTGATATAGGCAACACTAATATAAGCTTCGGCGTGTTCGACGGCGATAAGATAGTTTTCGTTTCACGTCTTGCCACCGAGCGTCAGCGCACACCTGACCAGTACGCCGTGGATTTTATGAGCATTTTCAGTCTTCACGGTATTGACACCTCGGAAATTGAGGGCGCGGTAATCAGCTCGGTTGTTCCAGAGCTTACCAACACTCTCGTCAGGGCGCTCGACTCGCTTTGCGATAAGGTAATACTTCTCGCACCCGGCACAAAGACGGGACTGAATATTCTTATAGAAAATCCCGCTTATCTCGGCGCGGACCTCGCAGCGGGCGCAGTCGGCGCAATAGCGCACTACCCCCTGCCCGCATTTGTAATTGATTTGGGTACGGCGACCAAAATCTACGCCGTTGACGAGCACAACTCGTTTGTGGGCGGACTTATCGCACCCGGAGTTGAAATCTCACTCAATGCGCTGACCTCGACGAGCTCGCAGCTGCCGACAATAGCTCTTGAAGCTCCGTCGCGCGCATGCTCGAAGAACACCGTTGAATGCATGCAGTCGGGCTCGGTATTCGGCACGGCCTGCCTTATAGACGGAATGCTTGACCGCTTTATCGACGAGCTCGGCGAGCCTAAAACGATAGTTGCTACGGGCGGTCTGTCCTCGTTTATCATCAGCGAGTGCAAACACGAAATCGTATATGACGCCGACCTTATTATGAAGGGCTTAAAGGCCGTTTACGATAAGAATAAATAAGTTCTAAATATTGCGTCTCACCCGTTTCGGGGAGACAGCAAGGAGGAATATATAATGTCAAACAAAACAAAGAAGCTCGTTATGACGGGCCTGCTGACGGCGATAGTCGTAGTGCTTCAGCTTGTCAGCTCAACCATCAAAATCGGACCCTTTTCCATCACCCTCGCACTTGTGCCGATAGTAGTAGGCGCTGCGCTGTACGGCAAGCTTGCGGGCGCGTGGCTGGGCGGAGTGTTCGGACTTATGGTACTGCTTTCGGGTGACGCGGGCGCGTTTCTTGCGGTCAACATACCCGGAACAATAGCTACCGTTATGCTCAAGGGCATACTTGCCGGCTTTATGTCGGGACTTGTGTACGACCTGTTGAAGAAAAAAAACGACACGCTTGCGACCTACGTTTCGGGTATTTTTACCCCGATTGTCAACACGGGCATTTTCGTGCTGGGCTGCTTAGCATTCTTTATGCCGACCATACGCGAATGGGCAAACGGCGAGGGCGAGACAAATGCAATCAAGTACATCTTTGTCGGAATGATAGGTATAAACTTCTTTATTGAGCTTGCGGTCGGACTTGTATTCAGCCCGTCGATAGCGAGAATCATAAAGATAGGCAGAAAAGAAAAACTCGACAGTTAATTAAAAAAACAGAAAATCCGCAGTAACAACCGTTACTGCGGATTCTTTTTATTCTCTGTTATTCTCCCTTTTTTATATCAAACCAGAAGCTGACGCCGCCGTCGGTGTTGTAAACGCCGTAGTCGCAGCCGTGAAGCTTCTGAATAGCGGAAACTATCGAAAGACCGAGTCCGAATCGTCCTTCCTTGCGCGAGCGGGATTTGTCCGCGCGGTAGAAGCTTATCCAGATACTGTCGATATCCTCGTCGCGTATATGCTCGCCCGTGTTATATACGGTAATGCGGTAGCAGTCACCGACGTCCTCGCTTGTGACTCTTATCAGTTTTTCACCGTCGGCGTGGGAGATGGCGTTGGAAATATAATTATTGATGACCATCTCAATTTTAATCGGGTCGCCCATGCCGTAAATACCGTCTTGAATTTCATTGACGAAGGTGATGCCGTTATCGTTCATCTTGAACGAATTGTCCTGAGCGTAGTCCTCGACAAGAGTACGAAGATCAATTCTTTCGGCGTTTACGGTAACGCTGCCCGATTCGTACATTGAAAGCTCAAGAAGCTGAAGAACAAGCGCATTCATCTTTTCGGTCTCGTCAACTATGATATTGCAGTATTCCTTAGCGGAGTCATTGTTGCCCGTATCGAGCATCATCTGAGCGCCCTCGGAATAACCGCGTATAATTGAAATCGGTGTTTTCAGCTCGTGGGAAACGTTCGATATAAAGTCCTTACGGATTTTGTCGAGCGTTTTTTCCTTCTCGATATCCGCTTCGAGCTGAATGTTTTTTTCACTCAGATCCTTGAGCGTTTCGTCAAGGGAGTCAGACATATTGTTGATACTCTCCGAGAGCATACTGATTTCGTCGTTGCCCTCGACCTCGCATTTCTGCGAGAAGTCCATTTCGGACATCCTTGCCGTGACCTCGCTCATCTTGATAAGCGGCTTTGTAAACTTGCGCGTGTAGAAAAAGATAAACAGCACCGCCAGCAGCAGCGCAGCAACACTTGTAGCGCTTGTGATTAAAATTGCGGTGTTGGCGTTGGCGTCGATATTGTCCTTCATAGAGTAAATCTCAATCTCACCGCCGAAGGAAAGCGGCGCGAAATAGACGAGATACTGCGACTTTGTCGTCTCGTTGGTAAGAATCTCAAAATGCGAACCGTTCTTGTCGTCGTCGTAATCCGAGAAGGTTGTCTTACCGCCATGTGAGAAAAGCTCGTCCGTACCGTAGTAAAGCGGCGTTCCGTCGGACTGATAGATGTCAATGGACAGGCTGTTTGCGCGCTCGTAGTTGTTAATCTTATGCGAATACAGCTCATCTTCCGGCGAGATGCCGTCAATAATGCGGTAAACCTCGCGCATGGCGCGCTTCTCGTTTCGAGTGTATATATCGGGTAAAAGGAAATTATTAAGCACCAGAATAAATGCTATGGCAATAAGTATTACAAACCCGACCTGTAAGAAAAGTCGGGTTCTGATGCTCATAAATCTCTTTTTGCCCTTTTCAGTCATCCGTGTTCTCCTGAATCTTGTAGCCTACGCCGTAGACCGTTTTAAGATGCTGTTCGCCCCATTTTCCGAGCTTGGTGCGAAGGCGCGCAACGTGCGAGTCAACCGTACGCACGTCGCCGAAATAGTCGAAGCCCCACACGTCGTCGAGCAGCTGCTCGCGGCTGTAAACACGCTGGGTATTGTTGATAAGCTTTTCGAGGATTTTGAATTCCTTGAGAGTTAAGTCGATAACCTGACCGTCAACCCTGACCTCGTGCGCGTCGGAATTGATTTTAAGTCCCCAGTGATCGTCGGTCTTTTTAGGCTCGGATGAGCTGCGGCGAAGCAGAGCCTCAACGCGCTTGACAAGCACCGCCGGTGAAAACGGCTTGGTTACGTAGTCGTCGGCGCCCGCCTCAAAGCCCGTAAGCTGGTCGAAATCCTGACTGCGGGCGGTGAGCATCATAACGGGAACGTCCGAGGTCTTTCTTATCTGACGACAGGCTTCCCAGCCGTCAACCTCAGGCATCATGATATCGAGTATAACGAGCGCGGTATCGGGGTTGGCTTTGAACAGCTCGATTGCCTCGCCGCCGTCGGTAGCCTCAATAACCTCGTGTCCCGCGTTTGTAAGAAAATCCGTGAGCAGCTTTCTTATCAGCTGTTCATCGTCAGCAATTATAATTTTTGCCATATATAAATCACCCTCACGAAAATTCTATCATAAACAACAGATTTTCGCAAGGGCGGTATTGTTTTATTTGAAGAATTCTTTAATCTTCGTTTTGATAATCGCAACGTTCAGCGGAATACCGAGCACGAGCGTTACAACCAGTTCTCCGAGTCCGACGAACGCTCCCGAAACGAGCATGCCGTAAAACGTGAAGCCCTCAGGCATAAAAAACGAGATTTCAGCGCCGACTATAACAGCATTAAAAAGCGCAGTGAATATAGGAAACAGAACGGGGAATTTCTTTATTTGCACCCTTCTTGTCAGGTAAATACATACGGCGGCAAGAAGTGTTGCACAGGTACCGCAGATAATATCAACCATTCCGAACGGACTGCCGAGATTACCGAGGAAGCAGCCTATCGTAAGTCCGGGTATTGCGGCAGGCGTATACGCCGCAAAAAGCATCAGCACCTCGGAAAGTCTGAACTGCACCTCGCCGTAAGCGAGTCCGAATGCGTTTGAAAAATACGTGAGCGCCACGTACATGGCAGCAATCAGCGCTGCTGTCACAAGTGAATAAACCTTTTTGTTTTTCATTTTTATTTTTCTCCTTAGTTTTAATTAAGGTCAGGATGGTTTAGAACTGACCGCTTTTTTCAAAGCCAGTGTATAATACATTATAAAAATATATTTGTCAAACATTTTCACAAAATCCGTACGATTTTTCTTGTAGTTGTATTCAACATATGGTATAATATATGGCAATAAAATGTTTAGGAGATTAATATGTATATCACGGATGATATCAAATATATCGGCGTAAACGACAGAGAGCTTGACCTGTTTGAAAGTCAGTACGACGTACCCGAGGGTATGGCGTACAATTCATACGTAATACTCGATGAGAAAATTGCG
>JAEEGI010013937.1_pt1 | contig 16977 bp, 21 predicted proteins | sample 8958751 | NCBI WGS metagenome assembly JAEEGI01 (sample SAMN16246545, study PRJNA631951) | gut metagenome | biome: gut microbiome; feature: rumen; material: KS-attached | host: Bos | place: Iran: Karaj | collected 2018-10
CTCGACCCACCGAGGAAAGTGTAGTGTTGGTATTGGTGACATCTGGTTATGTGGATGGTAGTGCTGAAACCCAAAATAACCTTCTCGATAAGATGGAAGGTTATCTAAGACATATTCAATCTGATGAGTTTAAACAGGAATACGCCTCCAACAAAGTATTTATCGAAGTGAACTTCTCTGAGGAGCCGGATGTGTTGATTACTGACTTGCTAGCCAAGTGTGAAAGCTGGTGTGAAGAGAATGGTGCGACACTAATAGTGCGCATTAAAAATGAACTTGTAAGTTTGTAAAGTAACTAGCATACCATAACTCAAGTTTATTGGCACGTCATTTCCATTCATACTCGTGGTGATTCGATTATACAGAGTGCCGCGCCTCATGAATATTATCTCAGAATCACCTGAATCGAAAAGAACGTGAAATCTTTAGTAAAAAAAACAAAACTACGACGTACTATTTCTGTTAAGACATGGCAATAAACATGGAAAAAAAGATTTGTTTTTTCGTTTATGCATTTATCTTTTTGACAATTATAAATGCATGTGACAATCGAAGTGTTGCATCAATTAATCGAGACGATTTAGACTCGTTTAATTATGGTTGGGCTATGAGTCACCATTATTTTATTGGGAATATCATTTATCCCAAAACAAGAGACTCAATAAGCGCAAATAAGATTCAATCGCAAAAAATTCAAACTATTTTTTTGATGAGTGATACCCTAGTGCTCATTGCTCATGATGATGTGTTTTATTCTAGGGAATTTCCTATAGATAGCACGTCTATAATCAAAAAATATGGAAGTAAGTTCACTGTTCTATTTGATGATGAGAGGCCTTATTATGCATATATCAGAAATGACAATGATACAATAGAGTTATGTAAAGAAAACAACCTATTCTATCCTCAAGCGGGTCACATTAATTCTTACGATTTGTCCATTGCTGGTTTTCAAAAAGGTCAAGAAATAAGAGAAGTGTTATCTTCGTTAAATATTGATTTGCCTGAGGAAATAAGTTATAATTATATTGCTATTGTGTCTTGTGAAGTAATCGATGACATATGGTACAAAAAATATTATGTCGATGATGATCAAAATAATAGCTCTGCTCCTGATATCTGGTATTCAGTAATGTTATTGCAAGTGATTGACCAAAAAATCAATAGCATCATATTTGGCATGAATGGTACTGAAACCTTAATATCGATAATTGATTTGCATCATTTTGTTTGATATGAATAGATGAAGGTTCAGGACGAGTATCTCCTCAAGAACAACCATTCACCGAGAAAATTGTGAAAGCCGAAAACCATAAAGCTTGCTTTAATGGTTAAAGTGCACCTAAATCTAAGAGAAAGTGAGTATTCAGGCGAAAAAAACGCAACCTTTGCCGCAAAGACAGAACACAAAATCAAAATTTGCATGTTAAGCATTTTTAGGAAATTCAAATTAAAAGGCAATCGTCCATTTTTAAGAACGGATGAAGAAATGAAATCTATTGATAAAGTAGAGGCTGATAAGGCATTTAAATTGTATAAAAAAGAGTACATTGACACCCTTCTTAAATCAAAAGGTTTTATAAAGTATTCAACAAATGCTTATGTTAGAAGAAATCAAGTAGACGTGTTAGAATTTATCGAGTTACAAAAGGAAACTCATGGATCAAAAACTTTTACCGTTAACTATGCCATGACTCCATTATATGTTCCTCATAACTTCTCTAGTCTTGATTTTTGCGAACGAATAGGAGTGTTATTGTGTAAAAAGGATATATGGTGGGATTTCGCTAATCAAAGTATTGCAAAAATAAGCTTCGGGAATGTTGCAAAAGCTATTGAGGAATTTGTGATACCATGGTTTGATTCTCATTCGAATAATGACTCGATAAGAGAATTGCTTATCGAAGAAAGTAAAACTCGAGAGAACAAAGGCGGCAGATTATCAGATTTGCAACAAGCATGGTTGGATGCAATCGATGATCACACAGACTGTCAAGATATAATAATGGGGAATATTGGACTATTTGCATTGCCCCAAAAACTTTATTATCCATAATTTGTTCTTATTTTTGGTTTGTTATCTTAAGCATTAACGGACATACTTAATCCCAAATGTAACTAGTACCAGCGCCTTATGAAGAATGAGAGAAAATATAACAAAATGAATACAAAGGAAAAATTCATACAAATGTGGGGTGCCTCTGTAGATATTGAGGCAGATTCGGGCTACAATTTTATGGATCTCATTGATTGCAGTGACCATAATGAAGTTTTGCCCAAATACATTGGAGCATGGGCAAATGTTATTATTCAATCTGCTACAATCAACGAAGCTCTTGATCTTTTAGAAATTGGCTTGAATGAAAAAAACTTTAGAATTAAGTTTATTGATAAGATTGAGAATATGTATTCTCTTATCGAAGATGACGATGTTAATGAAGACATTATTAAAGAAGCTGAATGGCTTTATTCATCTAAATATTGCTTTGTAATAAGTGATAGACTTTGGCCTTATGTAAACGATTAATCCAAATCACCGAAAAATAAGAGAGCAAGAAGTGTTTAGCAAAGATTTTTGCTACCTTTGTGTTTTTAATGATATGACATCTTTTTTGACATTCTAAACGATAGACTGACGATGAAAATAATATTGACATTTGTGCTCTCTGCCTTTGCTGCACTGATGCTGATCACGGCACGGGCCGCCGTGCTTCCCGCCTGCCCACCTCAGATGATGGACGAAGTCATGGCGATGTTGGCCGACAAGACTGACGATGAGAAGTTGGCCGTTCTGGTCTCGACGCTGGACGAGTTCCTGAAAGGTGGAGGTGGCTACAGCAGGGTCTTCATTGATGATGCCACCAACGCTGTTGTCGAGGAGATTAATGGCGAACTGCTCGGCGAAACTCCCGATATCTTCACGCCCGAGTACCTAGAAATGCTAAGGGCGACGATGTTAGAGGATATGGTCACAGATTATATCGGGAAATTCAACATCTTGGATTTGGCAGCGAAAACCGGGCGCAATGTTGAGATAAGGATGAATTTCGGTGATAGAGGCTCTCTCACCGTCGCATCTTTCTCACCTGAACAGGTGGCCGAGGCCCTGCACAATTATCAACCGGCGCAACCGCCCATCGAGGGAGATGTCGTTGAAGGTATTGATCCACTTGACTATGGACTCGACGATTTGTATGAAATACTCGACACGGTCCCGACGGTTGAAACGCTAGTGGTGCTTACGCGTTTGATAGACATGAGCATTGCTGAGTCGGGCAACACAACAGACCATGCCTGGATCGAAGAGGTGTCCAAGAAGGTCGTATTCTCTCAAGTCAGTAATGATTATGCAAGAGCGAACTTGATAGACGAAGCAGAAATAGAGGCTGCCAAACATTTGTTTTTGGTTACCTATAAACAATACGATAGTGATGATAATTACATCATGCATTACATCCTTCTCACTGCCGCCCATGTCGGCTATGATGTAGAGTTAAGAATGTGTGACGAGGAACACATGGACACCCCGTTTGTGCTGGTGTTCACACCCGACGAAATATTTGACGCCTTCAGCGAGTGATTCTCGTGCCTCTCGAAGACGAGGATAAAGGTACTTTTCGCGTGCTGTAGAATCTACGCCCTTTCGACTGCCGTCTTTTCAAGGTCTAATCGGCTGAACAACTTTTCCAAAATTATAAAAGTCAGGACGAGTACCAGCGCCTCATGAACAATGAATCACCAAAAAATAAAAGAAAATAGTGTGTTTAAGCGTAGTTTTCGCTACCTTTGCGGTTAGCAATAATAATATTGAATTATGGAAAATCTCAGATTACATCAATTCCTAGCAATTTCTTTAGTATTTTTTTGCTTGTTGTCTTCTTGTTCAGGGAAGGAACAAAAGGAAGTTAAAGATGTGTCTATTTCTCAAGCGGATAATGAAATGGTTATGAATGACTCACTGATTAATATCAGATACGGACAATTCAACATCATCTGGAACTGTCTTGATAATTGTTTCATACAGAATGATGATTACAAAGCCTTCAAGGATAGAAAAATAGATGGTAGAATATTGATGAATGTGGCCGAAAGTATTTCAGATACTACTGACTTGGCACAAAATATTTGTTCCAAAAAGGTAAATCTTAGAAAAGGAGATTTAGCTTTCATTCTTTTTTATGAGTCCAATTATATAGCACCTGCACGTGATTTAGGAATGCAGTTTGACGTTTTTGATGATGATTGCAAGTTCCCTTGTGGAATATTAGATTATCTTGAAGATAACAGGGAACTGGTTAAAAGTGTTATTATAAAGAAGTTACAAGCGAAATAATCGCTACCTTTGCCGATAATTAACAGATGACCTTGTGCATCAGTAGTTAAGATACACCATAAGCTAATAGATATGAAAAATGTTTTTCTTTGTAAAGCGATTGCTTTTATAGCGTGCCTCATGTGTTCAATCGGTGCTGTGGCCCAAGAGGCTTATGCCGTATTTACTGAGGCCGACAGTACGCTGACGTTCTTCTACGATGAACTGCGGACAACCCGCACGGGGACAACATACGACCTAGACAATAATCACAGTTGGCTCGAGAACAGTGAAGATATTTCCCGGGTGGTGTTCGACCCCTCATTTGCTGCCGTCCGTCCCTCTTCCACGAGCCGTTGGTTTAGCTACATGTGGGAGCTTACATCTATTGATGGAATTGCATATTTAAATACCAGTTCGGTGACAGACATGGATTGCATGTTCGAAGGATGCAGTTTTTTGGAATCGCTTGATTTGAGTGGCTTCAACACAGAGAATGTAACAAACATGGGAGGCATGTTCGAAGGATGCAGTTCATTGGAATCACTTGACTTGAGCAATTTCAACACCGAGAACGTAACAGACATGGCAGGGATGTTCGAAGGATGCTATTCTTTGGAATCGCTTGACTTGAGCAGCTTCAACACAGAGAATGTGACAAATATGAAATTCATGTTCTCTTATTGTGAATCATTGACATCCCTTGATTTGAGAGGCTTCAATACCAAGAATGTGACAAATATGTATGGCATGTTCGAAGAGTGCGCGTCTTTGAGAAAACTTGACTTGAGTCGCTTTAACACAGAGAACGTCACAGACATGGTAGGCATGTTCTTCGAATGCTTCTCGTTGACATCCCTTAACTTGAATGGATTCAATACCGAGAACGTGACGAACATGGAAGGGTTGTTCCAAGGATGCTATTCTTTAGGGTCGCTTGACTTGAGCAGCTTCAACACTGAAAATGTGACAGACATGATCAATATGTTCTTTGGCTGCGCTTCTTTGACATCGCTTGACCTGAGTGGCTTCAACACTGAAAATGTGACAGACATGAGTGGCATATTCTCAGGCTGCGAGTCATTGCAATCGATAGACCTGAGTGGCTTCAATACCGAGAATGTGATAAGCATGTGGTCCATGTTTCGTTTTTGCAATTCTTTGGAATCGATTGACTTAAGCGGTTTTAACACATCGAATGTTACAGACATGCAAATGATGTTTTGGAACTGCAGATTATTGACATCCCTTGACTTGAGCGGTTTCAACACCGAGAATGTAACAGATATGGGAGGTATATTTGCTGACTGCGTATCTTTGACAACCCTTGACTTGAGTGGCTTCAACACCGAGAAAGTGACAGGTATGGGAGGCATGTTCTCGGGTTGCGTGTCATTGACATCACTTGACTTGAGTGGTTTCAATACCAAGAACGTGAAGGCTATGAATAACATGTTCAATGGCTGCAATAATCTGGAAACAATATATGCTGGCAGTAGATGGTGTACAGATGCCGTGCATGAATCCAGCAAAATGTTTTATGGCTGCGCTAATCTTGTTGGTGGCCAAGGTACATCCTATGATGAGAATCATGTGGACCTCGCCTTTGCCCATATTGACGGCGGTCCAAGTAATCCTGGCTATTTAACGTTGAAAGTCAATACACTTCAAGGTGACGTGAACGGTGATGGCGAAGTTAACATTGCCGACATCAATGCTGTCATCAACATCATCTTGGGCGGTAATGGTGATCACACAAAAGCTGATGTGAATGGCGACCATGAGGTTAATATCGCAGATGTGAACACGATTATCAACATCATCTTAAGCCATTGATAGATTGTGATATGAACAAGAAGCAAAGATTACAGAAAAAGTTTGATGCCATTTGGGGTATTAAAAAGCGTCCACGATATCAACAGGAGGACGCAAGTAATGTTGTTTCCACAGATGAGAGTCCGCTTTCTAACCCTATTTCTGCACATCTGAAGAATGTCCCGTCTGAATTGAAGCGTATTATGGGACGAACACTTTCCCAACTGATTAATGAAAAGTGGCAGGATGAAGAGCCAAGAGTTGACGCATCTTATCCCGTTAGACATATGTTTGAGTTGTATCAAACCAAATTGTCAAACTTCACAGTTGAGGATGTGCGTTTTCTCATAGGTCAAAAGACTGCACTTGAACAAATGGTTCCACTTTCATTATATGTACTTGACGATAATATATTGGCTTCAGGTGATTTTTATGATGGTGACCTTCTTCAAGCTTTATTGAGTGTTCCCGAGGATTATTGGGACAAGCATACCATCCAAACGCAGACACTTTTAGAGATGCTCAAAGCAGATGAAGCCTATCTTGCGATGAAAATTAATGACGAAGACCTGCTCTTCGGCATCAAAGGCTTTATAGCAAAGTATGAATAGAGTTTAAATCGTCGTCTATTCAAGCAATACGCGGTTTGATTTTCTTTGCATCAAAGAGTTTTTAAATCACCGAAAAATAAAAAATATGAGTGTTTAGTGAGAACAAATCGCTACCTTTGCGAGAATCAATTTGTAGTCAATACTAAATATAGTCTTAATGTCTATGTTTTTATCCCGGAATCTACTCATATTATATCTTGGTACTTTTATTAGATTCGTATATTTACGATTTATTAAAAGGAAAGATGTGCTCTTTAAAGAGTTACTAGACCCGGTAAAAGAGGGTAAAATCAAAAAAGATGACGAAATGGACATATTCACAAATGAAATGGCTAACCGAAGTTATGGTTGTATTTTTCTTATAATTATTGTTGCTATTATCGTCTATTTTTTGAGGTAATCTGTTATTGTCTCCGCCATTTCACCACAGTTATTCTAACTTTGATTTGAAAGAAAAAATGTATTAGTAAGGTTTTCAATCAGGTTCGATATGACAAAAATATATACAATCATCTTGTCAATCTTGTGTGTTATTTGTTCTAATTGCAATATCAATCAGAAGTCTCGTGACTTTCATGATCTTGGTGTTTATAAAGGAACAGATGTATATGAATTGGCTTTATGTGTTGCTGAAGATGATAGTGCAAAAATAGAAGAATACATTCATGAGCATCCAAAAATCGATATTGATTTTCCAGATTCGAATTTTGGATGCAGCCTTTTGATGTGGGCTATTTTTAACGGGAAATATAAATCATTTAAGGCTTTATTGAATAATGGAGCCAATCCTAATTTCGTTTCTGAAAGAGATGGCTCGACACCTCTTATTTTGGCGGCTAGTTATGTTGCCAATAAAGGATATGACGATCGGTATTTGAACACATTGCTAAAAGCAGGTGCTGATGCGAAACTGGTAACATTTAATAAAGAGGATAGCTTATACCGCAATCCTATATTTGATGCGATTACTTGTCTACAATATGTAAAACCACTAGTAGAAAAGGGCAATATTGATGTTAATTTCAAATTAAATGGAATCTCAATATTAGAGGAGGCCATTTTACTGGAGGCAGTAGATGTTGCTTATTATTTGGTTGTTGAGAAAAATGCCGACATTACTGGTAATCACAAATCAGAAGTATATATTAATGGGGTAAAACAAGATATTCCAGAAAAGCCGTTGATCCAAATGGTGAAAGATTGGAGCTATGAAACTGGAAGTAAGCAGGATAAGATGAAAAAAAGTATAATCGAGTGTTGTGAAAAGCAACAAAAAGCTAAATAATCACTACCTTTGCAACAGAACTTGTTAATTTAATATGCAATGTATTTCATGCGTAGAATTTTGTTGGTAATACTGTCATTTCTATTGCTCAACATTTGTTATTCTGAGGAATTGACAAATGCAATAGACAAAATAATCTATTCCCATATTGGAATTCAAGATAAGCCAGTTTGGGCAACTCAGATTTCATATCGTGATTTAGGTAGTTATACGGTTCCTGGTACCAATTCAACCAATAAGGTTTTTTATTATGGCCTCAGATGGAGGGATTCGATAATGGGTCCTGTTTTTTCATATAAAATAAACAAGAATTGCTATGATGAAATCAAAAAGACAATAGAAGAATATCCCCAAAAAGTGCTTTCATCTGATTCACTCTTGAATAGCAATCAATTCGGCACTATGTGCGTTTCAATAATAGAGAATGGCAAGATAACAAGATGGTATTTTAAAAGATATTACATCATAAAGCTTTTTGATGTTCAAATGCCTATTTTGGAGGCAGATAGCTCAGCATCTGAATTTTACGACCGCATAAAAAGCCTTAGAGAATGGTTCTGTAACAGTAAATTGTGATTAGCGAACTTTTCGCTACCTTTGCACTCAAGTAAATTGTTAAAGAAAAAATGAAAAAAGTCGTTATTCTCATTTTTGTTATCGCTGCTATAGTTGTATTGTTGTTGATGGGTAATAATCACCGACAGGAACAGCGATTGTATAACAAGATGCAGGGCTACTTAAATGTAGATTGGCAAAATAGTTCGATGGAAAGGAGTTCTTATTATTCTTTTCCTTTGGTTCTTCAACCCATCAACATAGAAGGTGAAAGAATTAGTTTGCCTTTGATCATGATTAAGAACGACACAACCACTAACGATACCACAAACAATGAAACAGTTACGGCTCGAGAACTGGATTGTGTTGGATCTTGGCAGATTATTAGTTGTCAGCCTGATTCAATCCAAATTCTTGTTCCTGGGCATCCATTTAGTGGGAAGTATGAAGTCGCATTCAAAAAAGATTATTTTAGTAATCAGTATCATTTCTTGATCTATCTCAAGAATGATTCTACTAATCTCATCTGTGAAAAGAACGAATCCTTTTTCTCGGGCCGCCCCAAAGAATTAGAAAATTGGGAGAATTGATAACGGAGTATTAATTTGAAAGAAAATGAAAAGTATAGTAAATTGGCGAGTGTTTGTGAATTCAACCAAGGAATCAACAGTAAAAAAGCTGTTGACTCCATTGTTAGAAGTTCTTGGCGCAACAGCACGGGTAGAAAAACAGGAAACTTATTGGAAGAACAGTGCTTTGACAGAGGTCAACATATCGCAACCGATAGAATTCCAAGATTATGAATCTGAATTAATGGAGGTGTTGAAAACATCTTCTATAATATCAAATAATTGGTATCTGACACTGCCTACAGGCTTATCCAATACGACAGGAATAGAGATTTCAGGAGTGGCTGATAAAACATCAATGAATGGTATTACATGGGTGAGTTTTGATGTGGTACATGAATAATATATTTTTACGCCCATGACAGTGAAATGATAAAGGACGATTGCACATTTTCCAATGAATACCCCAAGGAAGAAAATGTAGCATTTGGCTAAATAATTGTTTACTTTGTAGATCGTAAAACGAAATTGAATTATGGGAATTCACAGGTTTCATCTTTTTCTAACTATCTCTTTAGCTTGCTCCTGCTTGTTGTTTTCTTGTGCTGGGAAGGAACAAAAGGAGGCTGGAGACGTGTCTATCTTTCAAGCGGGTCATGAAATGATTATGAAAGACTCTCTGATTAATCTCAAATATGGGCCTCGCGACATTATTTGGAACGACTTTGATAATTGTTTCATCGAGAATGAAGATTATAAAGCCTTCATGGATAAAAAGATAGATGACAGAACATTGATCAATGTTGCCGAAAGTATTTCAGATACTACCGACTTGGTCCGAGATATCTGTTCCAAAAAGAGAAATCTGAGAAAAGGAGATTTAGCATTCATCCTTTTATATGATTCCAACTATATAGCACCTGCACATGATTTAGGAATGCAGTTTGACGTTTTTGATAATGATTGCAGGTTTCCTTGCGGATTATTAGACTTTCTTGAAGACAATAGAGAACTGGTTAAAAATATTATCATAAAGAAGTTACAAGCAAAATAATTGCTTACATTGCAATCACACACAAATTGGTTCGCTTATGGATTTATTGAAGGAGTTGTATGAAGGGAGGATATCAGATGATGAAGCATCTGATATTCTCTGTGATACTAATGAAATGGATACTGATGAATCAGCTGAATCACTTCTCGGTATTGACAATGATGAATTCTCAGCCTATGCTCAAGGAGCGCCGTGGTCTGTGGTTGCTAAATGGAGGTATGAAGGTTGGCCTGACACATGCAGCGAGACGGGATTGGCGATAGACCATAAGAAGATTCATTGTCTTGTCAAGCAAATTGATGAGAACACTTATGGGTTAGTGAAACTTTGGACACCCCAGATCAGTTTTCATATCGGTTTATTGTCCGATTTGCTAAATGGAAAGATTGCGTGTTCAACTTATGTCAGTGTATTATTACATGTGTCCTATTTAGATGACAAGTCAAATACAGTATATGAGGAAGATGAGCTGAATATCCTCAATCCATTTGTCCAAAAACTTGCCGATGCCTATGATGAAAAAAGCATTGATGAAAAAGACATTTTGAGTCAAGCTGCCCAAGTTTTGGATGAGTTGAAAAAAACCTCTTTTAAAAGGGCTTTATGAATGCCCATAACGAGTTCCGACGCCGTATTACCAATCATATAGAAGCTTGCTATGAAAAGAAAACTCATGATAATTGTGTTATTGCTAGGCTTGTTAATGGTAATTGTTTACTATCTTACACGCCCTTTAGATCTTGCTTATAGCAAAGAGACAATAATAAATCACAACAATAAACAGTACGTTTTAGTTGCAAGAAGCTGGGGCGTTGCTGGAAATCACGAACAAATAGAATTAATAACTCCTACACGAGATACATGTGTTTTTTATACAGATAGAATATTATATAAAAAAACGACAAAAGGTATTATCATAGTTCCACCTTCAAATGGAGTTTTTGTTTATGATATCATTAATAATATTTGCAAAAAAGACACATCAATAATTATTAAATCAATAAATGATCCAGATAGCACAGAGTATTTATATGACAACTATAAAACAATGGGCTATGAAAAGATTGAAACAAGTGTCAAGTAAGAGTTGGGTTTTGCTGAATCACATCGTCTCTCTGAGGCATATACGTTTGGATTTACTCAGGATGAGTACCTGCGTCTTATGAAAAATAAATCACCGAAATCTAAAAGAAATTGAGTGTTTAGGCGAAAAAAATCGCTACCTTTACCGTATAAGAAAAAGAAGCATTAATTATGAATGAGATCATTCGTGTTATAGGCGAGTTGTTGTTTATCGATAATGTAGGAGCATTTATTCGCTTTATTAGATATAACATATTTGAAAGAAGAAAAGTCAGTTATTCCCAATTACTGGGCACGAAAAAACCGCAAACTAAAGAGCAAAAAGAAATCACAAAACGAAATGACGAAAATTTCCTATATGGATTTGTTTTTTTGTTTATTATTGTTTCTTCAATCGGGATATATCAAGAAGTGCTCTATCGTAAGTCCCTAAAACGATTTCCACATCTGATAGAAAAAAAGAAGACCTTCTCATCACAAAAAGAAGAAATAGAAGTGTATGGCGAATATTCCCTGCAATTCCCTATACGAATTTGATACTTAAATCGTTATAAGAGTGTCGGAATAATTTGCATATGAATGTATTCAAAATGAAACGTTTTTTTAAAACCCTATTGATCATCGCTTGTGTCATTAGTTGCATGGATTGCACTCACATGAAAAGAAGGGTACAGGAATCAATAAAAGATGCGGAATGGATAGACAGTGAAGGTGATTTCTATACTAGGGCAGTAGGTTGGGATTATTACCGACTTCCACTAATTGATCCTTTTGAAGCAGACAACATCAGAGGCGATGATTGGGGAATTCAAAATCACATATTAGACTCTATCAGTATGCTCTACAGTGTTGATGGCATCAAGGGGATAAATGTTGTTAAACCGTATATCTTCGTTTATTGTGAGTCTAATAATGCTAGTGATGAATTTAAACAATGTGGACCTGTTTTGGGAGGACAAGCTGTGCTGAAGGCTTGGTTTGTTATCAATGTCGACGCCCCAGATATCGATGGCTTCAACAATGAAGGGGATTATATAAACTATTTGAGACGACGCCATATTTCAAGGCCCTCATTATTAGATATTGATTCTGTATGGCAAGAATTCAAAGAAACAAAGAATCTACCACGGGTTGAGCCTGTTCAATAATAACAATAACTCTATGAAATACATTGTAAATATGATTGTCTTATGTTTGCTGATCTTCATTAGTTGTAATATTGATAAAGGAGGTACAGAGAAACAATCAGACAACAGTATTGTGATTGCCGAAAACGTTGAGTTGACAAGAAATGATTCTGTATGTTTACATACAGCAATCTCCTTCACGCCTACATCAATCAATTTGTCGGAATCAATTCAGAAAGATTCTGTCTTAGATGAAACGATTGATGGACTTAGGGATAATAAGTTGATTTTATCTGAAACAAGTAAAGCAAGATTTATTTACATAATACTACTGAAAATGTACTATTATCATCTTGTTAATGCACATCAAGGGTTTGACTTGCTTCAAATGTGTGACACAGAGAACAGTAAGTATATAGTAAACCAGTTTAAACAAGTATCAAATCTTCCTGATCGTCTTGAGATGCTTAACTCTGGTTATGTCTCTGAATTTCTCAAATCTCATCAGATTGATTGTATTCAAGATGAAGAAGCTAAGCTTTTATCAGAGATAGAGGATTATGAAAACAGGCTCAATGATTATTTGTAAAAAGATATTATTGTCCCATTAAAAACAGAAAATTGTCAATTGAAATTATTGATATTAAGTCCGTTGCCAAATATTCAAAAAGCGAACGAATCGGATTTTTCCCTTTGCGAAATTATGATAAAACCTAACATGTTTTGTCACTAAGTGGCATCAACTTATTCCCCATCCATTGCGTTTCTTTGTACCGTCCCAGTTGGTGAGGGCATTGTCGGTGCCTCCGCCACCGTAAGTGATGGTGCCTCTTCCTCCTGCTGCCAGTAGAAGACCTTGCATCAGTTCCTTTGTGACGTTCATGTCCTCGCAGAGTTGTCTGGTGCGTTTCATTGTGAGGTCACTCATAACATCAGTCGTGCCTTTCCAAGAAATATCGTCCAACAACAGCTCCGTAGCCTTCATCTGCTGCTCTGCATTGGTCGCATCAAGGTTGTTTCTCAAAGCCTCGGCTATGATACCCCAGCTGATGATGTTTTTGTCCTCCGCCAGGAAGTCATGTTGATTATGGCTCTTGGCAAAATTGTATATAGCATTCTTTGCATCGACAATCCATCGGTCAACCTGCTGCCAGAAGGCTTTCCTGTTTTGCTGAATGCTGTCCCAAAGTCCCTTGATTTCTGGGACGGAGAGCATTTCATAGAGTTGGCCTTCGGCATTGTCCGCCCTTTGGCGTTCCCTGGATGCCATATTGTTGGAATGGATTTCATTGGAGAAGGCCTTGTCCCGCTCTGCTTTGAGTCTGGTGATTTCCTCATCTTTTTCCTTGCGCAGTTTATTGATGGCAGTCTCATCCGTCGCTGAAATTTTCTCCTTCAGCCGTGTGTTCTCCTCTGTCACTAACTCGTTGGCCTTCTGGAGTTGCTGGTTCTGCTTGATGATAGCTCTTGCATCCTTCATCGCTTTGTCGTAAAGCGACTGACCTAAGTTGAGAATGTCTTTCTTCTGAGCTTCCTGAGCATCAAATAGGTTGTCCTGTAAATCAGTAAGAATCCGTTTTATTGCCGTCTTTCGTTCATCTCGCCAGGCCTTCTGTCCATTAAACGGAATCGGCTTGCTAAGCTCGTCAATGATCGCCTTGTATGCGTCCATGACAAGAGGATTTGTATTCAGTGAAAGTACCAGCAGGTCTTCCCGCGTGACGTCAGTAGCCTTGATGTAGGCCTCCAAATTGGCGAGTTCCCTCTCTGCCTTGTCTTTACGTTGTTCTGCTTCCAGGGCTTCGCTGGCGACCCTGTTCTTCTGCCGTTCGAATTCTTCCTTCTCGACTTTGGATTGCTCAATGGACTCCCTCGCTTGACGCTCAGCTTCCAGCACCGCCTTGTCCTTGTGGACCCGCTCTCGCTGTTCTTCATCCGTCAACGTGGAAAAGTCATCACCACGTTTCAGTCCGTATTTGTAGCCCACTTTGTCATGATAGTCGGTGTGCATCTGATAGTATGTCCTTCCAACTTCGTATTTGTCTGCGCCCCAAACACGGGCATATGATACACATTCCTTTTCCCTCCGTTCGACTTCTGTTTTTATGAAGTCGCGACGGTTCTCTTCAGACAGTTTCTTCCATTCCTTATGGGAAAGTACTCTTGAAGAGTCATCCTTATGCAAATATTTTACAGACGCCCGACCTCTTGTTTTGGTCTTCGCTACAGGTATGGTCTGGATGTGAATGTGCGGCGTGGTCTCATCACAGTGTACATCAAAGCCAATGATATTCTCTGATCCCCAACGCTCACATGCCCATAGGTAGGTGTCCATCGCCCAATCCTTGATACCCTGCATCAATTGGACATTGGCATTGCTTCTTTGGAGTGTGAAATCTACATCCTGCTCACCAAAAGCGAGACGTGTCAATACATCATGGTCGCCGCTGACGATGATGCCGACAGTGCAGTTCGGACTGTTGTCGGCATTACCCAGGGGATTGTCTTTATCCTTGTACGGTTTGAAGCCGAGTACATCAAGACGGTGCTTCAGACGCTCATGAAGAGGTATGGGATTGGAGCCCAGAGGGACTATCTTTCCCTCGATATTGATTTCAAAGTTGAGATGCTTGCGGGAGAAATCATAGTGGTTGTTCGTGTCATGGTTCTTCAGACGGTATGTTTTCTCATCCCATCCGCGACGTTCCGGCTCATAGCCTTCGGCTGCGGAAAAGGACTTGGCAGGCGCTCCTACATGGATGGCTGCACATGCTTTTTGTTTTGCGGATCTGCTCATTCTTGGTCCTTTTGATGTTGTTGCCGTATGTGATTCGGGTCTCGGGTGAAACCTGAGTGGAGGGTCGAGGGAGAGAGTCACTCCCTCGCGGATGCAGTCCAGCCATTGACACATGGCGTATCTATTCCTGACGGCACTGCTTCGTTTTTGGAGACACTGCCACCCCTCGGAGAGCATAATGGGACTTTTTAAGGGAGCGAAGCGAATCTAAAAGTCCATATTATGTTATGGGATTTTTCGGAAATCCCCTCGGCGAACGCCTCCACTCAGGTTACCAGGGAATCAAGGATGTCACCTTGTGCATCCTCATTGGTTGACAGGTGAAGTAGCTTTCGTCCATTCCTTGTCTCGCAGATAGACGTAGAGATAGGAACGTGAGGAAAGGTCACCCTGCAATCGCTGAGCATGAGCGAATGCTAACGTTCGCTCGTCATCACCGAGTTGCTGCCATACAGCCAAGGCTTGCAATTCGTTGTCACCAATCTTCTTGTAGCACTCCTTCATTTGCTCAAAGGATGAGGTGACAGCGCCCGCGTTGAAATCGTTGTCGCTTCCAATTGTGGCGGTGTCCTTGGGATGGTTGCCATTGCTTAATTCGCTGGATTCAACAGTAATGTCAACATCGGTAGATGTGTTATTAGCTGATGATTCGGTGGGCAGGTCTGCAACTGCTTTTGGCTTTGCCGCGGTAACGTTCGTTGTGTTTGCTGCATTTGCTTTCTTTGCAGGACCATTAGATGAACTACCATTCCTTGCAGTTCTGCACTTGGCACTCTCGCTACATTTGCGGCTTTTCTGCTCTGCAGCCGTTCGCAGTGAATCAAGGTCTTGTGCAATCAAATCGAAGTAGGCTTCCAGACGGATGTCATCAAGGTCGGTTCGTTTACCATCGGTGGCATAGGTCACCAATGCCTTTACCAGTTTGCCGACTTCGGCATTCGGACGTGAACATGCAACGATGAGCACGTTCGCTAAAAACGGAATTCTGTCAAGTGACTTCATAATCGATTCTGTTTAGATGTTGAACAATAAGGTTAATCATGCCAATCCGCCTTGTTCGGCTTCCGCTTGTGCGAAGAGAGGATGGCCTCGTTCTCCTCATCTGCTGTAAGAGGCACTGCGTTCTTGCGGTTCGCTTCCAGCCACTTGTCAAGTTCATCCTGATAGAGGACGTAGCGTTTCCCAGGTTTCGTTGCCGGTATCGTTCCGTCACCGAGTTTCATGTACAGCGTTCCTATAGGGATGCGCGTGTACTCAGCCGCTTCCTCCACCGTCATAGGCTTGTGGCGGTTCTCACGTACCTGATGTTTTTTGTTCTCTTCCTGCTGCTTCAACAGCAGGGCTCTCAAGCCCATCACCTCATCCCGAAGCTGGGCGACGACCTGCGGGAGGTCGTTGAATGTAAGTTCTTGTTTTTCCATGTTTTTTCACGGTCTTTGGTTAGAGACCGCGGCAAAGGACAGGAATGACGCACCCGTGCCGATGGAAACTCACGGTAACTTCTGAATCATCACACTATAACTTGAAAAGTCATGATTATCGACGATTATTGGACTCAAAAGGCATAACAAATGACATAAATTATCATGGCTATCATAGACAACAATGAACCCAAGAAACAATCCCAATAAAAATCACCGATATCTAAGAGAAAATAGCAGAATTATGTTTACCTTTGCAAGATCAAACACCTTTATTCAATGAGAGTATTCCTTATATCATACTTGTCGATATGTCTCTCACGGGTTGCGAATGATGACATGCCAGAG
>JAEEGI010013940.1_pt1 | contig 16975 bp, 9 predicted proteins | sample 8958751 | NCBI WGS metagenome assembly JAEEGI01 (sample SAMN16246545, study PRJNA631951) | gut metagenome | biome: gut microbiome; feature: rumen; material: KS-attached | host: Bos | place: Iran: Karaj | collected 2018-10
TCATATAGTAATCCTCGCCCGATGCACCTACACAGACATCGGGGTCGGATTAGTCGGCATTGATGACGGGATTGGTGTACGTGCCGTCGCCGTTGTCAGGACACCATACTTCCGAGCGGTAGTTCTGTGCCCCTCCTGGGCTGATGAACAAAGGAGAAAAGATGAATAAAAGCGATAAGTTCAATGATTTGATGTAGTTCATAAGCGGTTTATTATTAGTTGGTAGTTGTTTTTCGAATACTCTATGCGCATCACGCGGCGCAGGTCGTCGTCCTTTGGCGACAAAGCCAAGGCTACGTGTCCCATCGTACGACGCAGGTTGATTTCCACGCAGGGATGGAGGAGGCATTGACCATTGGCCATTTTCCATTGACCATTGACCGTTGACCATTGACCATTATTGACTGCCATCATGTCGATGCCGAAGGGACCGCGATATTTTCCTCGGTAGGTTTCGCCTAACTCCAGGCAAATCTTTTCCTGGATGTTTTGAAGCAATTCCACTGGTATATAGCGACTTATCATCTCTTGCTTTACTTTTTCTGTAGCCAAGATGTTGCCCGTATAGGCACCGTTCTCCGTATGGAAGAGCGACAGCCCGAGATAGTTGACGTGCCCCTCGCCATCGGAGAAGAACTCCATACCGAAGTCTTTCACCTTATTATATAATGGCTCCACCATGACGCTGCCTTGCAACTTCACGACGTTGCGGAACCAGCCAGCAAGGTAAGTGGAATTCTGAACGTTATTGGCGGGATTGACAAAGCGGAGGCCTCGGCCGCTGGACGACCAGGGGGCCTTCATCACCAACTGACCGTACTGTGCCATCAGGCTTTCTACCTGCTCAGGGGTCTGACATTCAAACGCCTCGCCGACCGTACCATCCATCCTGAGTTTCGGCAACAAAGCAGCAGCTAAACGGCGATGGGACAAGTCACGGATAGTCTGCAATTGCTGGGAATCGGGCAGCAGCGAACGGTCAACTCCCCGCCTGACCAAGAGGGCGCATAGGGCGCTGTTCCAGCCCCACGGGTCTAAACCTAAAGTTCCCCCTGTGGGAACTCCCAGTTTCCCCTGGGTAAACTCACAGTTCCCACAGGGGGAACTCTCAGATCCCAATAGGAGGCGGACGCGATGGGCCAGCTTGCGCCACGAGCGCGCTGCCTGCTCCGCGTCATCAACCAGTACCACATCGCCCTCTTTTGCCCAGATGGCAGGCAGGAATCCGAGGTCGTGACGCAACTGCCTTCCGGCGTGCGGAGCGGTGAAGTTTGCCAGCCCTGAAGCCAGTGCAATATCGTGTTCTGGGTTGAAAATATGCAGCGTCATGAAGATTTTTTGTGCAAAGTTACGAAAATATTTGGGAATTAGAAATATTTTACGTAATTTTGCACGGAGAAAGAAACCAAAAACTTTTATGTCAATGTATATTCCTGCAGCATTTTGGCTTGTGCCCATCGCATCGGTGGTAGCATTGAGCATGGCGTGGTTCTTCTTCCGTCAGATGATTGGAGAGGACGAAGGTACGCCGAGAATGAGAGAAATTGCCGGACATGTGCGCCACGGTGCCATGGCCTATCTGAAACAACAGTACAAGGTGGTGACCATCGTCTTCGTGGTGCTGGCCATCCTCTTTGCCTTCATGGCTTATGTCCTGAAAGTACAGAACCCCTGGGTGCCGTTTGCCTTCCTGACGGGCGGTTTCTTTAGCGGTCTGGCCGGCTTCTTCGGCATGAAGACTGCCACCTACGCCAGCGGTCGCACGGCCAATGCAGCCCGTCAGGGCCTGAACCAGGGTCTGCGCGTGGCCTTCCGTTCTGGAGCCGTCATGGGCTTGGTCGTCGTAGGTCTCGGCCTGTTGGACATTGCCATCTGGTTCCTCATCCTGAGTGCCTTCTATCCAGGCACAGGCATTTCGCTCATTACCATCACCACCACGATGCTGACCTTCGGTATGGGTGCCTCGACGCAGGCCCTGTTTGCCCGTGTGGGCGGCGGTATCTACACGAAAGCCGCTGACGTAGGTGCCGACCTGGTGGGCAAGGTGGAACAGGACATCCCAGAGGACGACCCGCGTAACCCCGCTACCATTGCCGACAACGTAGGCGACAACGTGGGCGACGTGGCCGGCATGGGTGCCGACCTCTACGAGAGCTACTGCGGCTCTATCCTGTCGACGGCAGCCTTAGGAGCTACGGCGTTTGCCATGAATGGCGACATGCAGCTGAAGGCTGTCATCGCCCCGATGATTATCGCTGCCGTAGGTATCTTCCTGTCGCTCATCGGCATCTTCCTGGTACGTACCAAGGAGGGCGCCGGCATGAAGGAACTGCTGAAGTCGCTGTCGTTGGGCACCAATGTCAGCGCCGTGCTTATTGCCATTGCCACCTTTATTATATTATACCTCTTCCAGATTGAGAACTGGGTGGGCGTTTCGTTCTCGGTCATCACGGGCCTCTGCGCTGGTGTCATTATCGGACAGGGAACAGAGTACTACACTTCTCACTCGTATAAGCCGACGCAGGACATTGCCGCCTCGTCGCAGACGGGTGCCGCCACTGTGATTATTAAAGGTATAGGTACGGGTATGATTTCCACGATGATTCCGGTGGTGACCATCTCCATTGCCATCATGCTGAGCTATCTCTGCGCCAACGGCTTCGACCTCTCGATGACGGCCAGCTCCATGTCGCGCGGTCTCTATGGCATCGGTATCGCCGCCGTAGGTATGCTCTCAACGCTTGGCATCACCTTGGCCACCGACGCCTACGGCCCCATTGCCGACAATGCCGGCGGTAACGCCGAGATGAGTGAACTGGAGCCTGAGGTTCGCCAGCGTACTGACGCCCTCGACGCGCTGGGTAACACGACCGCTGCCACAGGTAAGGGCTTTGCCATCGGCTCGGCCGCTCTGACAGCTCTGGCCCTGCTGGCTTCGTATGTGGAGGAAATCAAGATTGCGATGGCCCGTGCCGTGGAGAATGGCCAGACCTTTATCGACAACGCAGGAAACATCTTCAACCCCGAGACGGCCGACATGGTGCAGTTCATGGAGTTCTTCCAGGTGAACCTGATGAACCCCAAAGTGCTGGTCGGAGCCTTCATCGGCGGTATGGCCGCCTTCCTGTTCTGCGGTCTTACGATGGGTGCCGTCGGACGTGCTGCCCAGTCGATGGTAGAAGAAGTTCGCCGCCAGTTCCGTGAAATCAAGGGTATCCTCGAAGGTACGGGTACACCCGACTATAGCCGTTGCGTGGAAATCTCCACCCGTTCGGCCCAGAAGGAGATGATCTTCCCGTCGCTCCTCGCCATTGCCATCCCCATCATCGTTGGTTGTCTGCTCGGCGTTGCCGGTGTCATGGGCTTGCTCGTGGGCGGTCTGACAGCAGGCTTCACCCTGGCCGTCTTCATGGCAAATGCTGGAGGTGCCTGGGACAATGCGAAGAAGATGGTGGAAGAAGGCAACTTCGGCGGCAAGGGCTCTGCCTGCCACAAGGCTACCATCGTGGGCGACACCGTAGGCGACCCGTTCAAGGACACCAGCGGTCCCAGCCTGAACATCCTCATCAAGCTGATGTCGATGGTCAGCATTGTCATGGCTGGACTGACAGTTGCGTTCTCTTAATCATAAGTTGTAGTTAATTATTGGTACAAAATATATGGCTGTAAAGATTCTGAGTGTCGACGACGAGATGGATCTCGAACTACTGTTGACACAATACTTTAGGAGAAAAATACGTAAGGGAGAGTACGAGTTCGTATTCGCACACAATGGACTGGAGGCGCTGACCATGATGGTGAAGCACCCCGACATTGAAATTATACTCTCGGACATCAACATGCCCGAGATGGACGGTCTGACGCTGCTGGCCAAGGTGAACGAAATGCGCAATCCTGCATTGAAGGTCATCATGGTGAGTGCCTATGGCGACATGGGCAACATCCGTCAGGCCATGAACAACGGTGCGTTCGACTTTGCTACGAAACCCATTGACCTGGACGACCTGAGCGTGACCATCGAAAAGGCCATCGAGCAGATCAACTACGTCCATCAGATGCAGAAAGAGCATACGCAGTTGGAGTCGCTGAAGGGCGACCTGGCTATTGCCAGCGAGATTCAGCAGGCCATTCTGCCGCGCGTCTTCCCGCCGTTCCCGGATATAGCCTCGAAGATAGACATCGCTGCTTCGATGACGCCTGCCAAGGACGTCGGCGGCGACTTCTACGACCTCTTCCGCATCGACGACAACCGCGTGGGCTTCGTCATTGCCGACGTCAGCGGCAAGGGTATTCCGGCTGCCATCTTCATGGCCGTCAGCCGGACGCTGATACGGGCTACGGGCATCCGTGGCGGCAGTCCAGCCGACTGCATCACCTACAGCAACAAGCTGCTGGCCCAGGACTCGGTCGACTGCATGTTCGTCACCGTGTTCTATGGCATTGTCGATGTCAGCACGGGGGCGGTGACCTATTGCAATGCAGGCCACAACCCGCCCTACATCCTGACACGTAAAGGGGAAATTACGCCGCTGCCCATGTCTACCGACCCCATGGCGGGTGCCATCGACGGCATTACCTACCACGAGGGAACGCTACAGTTGGAGAGCGGCGATGCACTGGTGATGTTCACCGACGGCGTGACCGAAGCAATGAACACGGCGAACGAGGAGTTCGGCGAGCAGCGGTTGGAAGACACGCTCGAAGACGTGGCCATGCACAACTGCCAGCAGATGGTCGATGCCATCAAGGCCGACGTGGCAGCCTTTGCCGGCGAGGCCGAACAGAGCGACGACATCACCGTGCTGGCGCTGAAGCGACTTTAAATGGGAATTTGTAATTCGAGAATTGAAGTTTGAAACATAAGCGGGACATAGCAATAGGTGCAGTAGGACTGCTGTTGACAGGAACAACGGTAGCGGGACTGTGGGGCTGGCAGCAAGAGCGTCAGCACGTAGCCGACTTGGAGGCACAGATAGCCGAACTGCAGAAGGAGGAGAAACGGTCGGCCGTGGTGCGCAGCGTCAGCAAGCAGATGGAGGAGATAGCCTACCAGCAGAAGGAAATCTCCGACGAGCAGCGCGAGGAAGCCATCCAGCAGACCCGCGTAGCCAACGAGATGCGCCACCGTTCGGAAGTGGAGCGGCAGAATGCCCTTGTGGCACAGGAGCAGGCCGTACTCTCGGAACATCAGGCACAGCAAGCCCGTCTGATAGCTGAAGAAGAGCGGCAGACGGCAGAGCACCAGCGCATACAGGCAGAGTTGTCGAAGCGCATGACCGACACCCTGAGCTTTACGGCCTTGGGGCGCTCGTTGGGGTCGCTGTCGTCCATTCAGTCACAGTTGGGAAACAAGGAACTGGCCGACTTGCTGGCCTACTCATCCTATGTATTCACCAACCGCTACAATGGCGACGTCTACTACCCGGCGGTGTTCCAGTCGCTGCTGACGGCCAGCGAGAGCAAGCTCACCTGGGCTTGTCACAACGGACTGGTCATGGGACTGGCTTACGTGTCGGAGGACGACAACAGCGTCGTGACCGTCAGTACCTACGGCGAAATCATGCTCCACAAGCGGCAAGGCGACAAGCTGCAGAGTACCACGCTGCTGAGTGACAAGACCTACGATTTCCGCGATGTCTACATCGATGAAGATATCATCTATGCCGTCAGCCGCAGCGGCCACTTGGTCATTATCAAGAACGGCCTGTCAAGGGTCATTCCCATGGAAATGCTCGAAAATCCTTCGTACATCACCTCGCTCGACAACAACAGCATACTGCTGGTGGGCGACCGAGGACTGGCCGTGTACGACAAGCAGCGCGACATGATAGTCGCCACCCGCGAACTCGACTTCCACATCACCACCAGCAGCCGCTACGACAACATGCCGCTGCTGTTTGACGATCAAGGCCACCAGCATTTAGTGACGAACATCAACGAGTTTATCACCTCCGACATCAAAGTCCCAGGACGGGTGACGGCCTTCGCCAGTTCGAAGAACACCAAGATGCGGGCCTACGGCATGAGCGACGGTACCATTTATCTGTACGACGAGCAATCGGAGAAGATGACCAAGCTGCAGGGTCACCTGTCACGCATCTCGAAAATCAGGGTGAATGGTCATCAACTGTACTCGGCAAGCTACGACGGTACCATGAAACTGTGGAATACCGCCAGCGAGAAGATTGAACCCATGACGCTGCTTTCGGCAGGCTCGTGGATTATGAGCTTCACGTTCGACCGATCGAAGCAATACGCCTGGATAGGCGACCAGAACGGCAACGTCACCGAGGCGCTGTTGTCGGTGCCTACGATGGTCGACATCGTCAGCAACAAGCTGAAACGCGACTTTACCACCGATGAGTGGAACTACTACATTGGCAGAAATGTACCTTACGAGAAACTCAAATGACTATGACGTACAAGAAGCTGCTGATACTTTCATTCCTTTTTCTCCCTTTGTTCCTTAGTTCCGCCGGAGCACAGGGCATCCCCTTCCTGCGCAACTACTCCGCAGAGGTCTATCAGGCCCATAACCACAACTTCGACGTGGAGATGGGAAGCGACGGTACGGTATTTATTGCCAACTTCGAAGGTGTGATGTACTACGACCATGTGGGGTGGCATATCATCCATACGCCGGGCATCACCCGAGTCACGGTGGTCTATCGCGACAAGGACAATATCATCAGAGCGGGCGGCTACAACTACTTTGGCCGCATCCGCAGCAAAGACAACGGCGAGCTCTACCTGGAGCGGACAGGCAAGGAAGACGCGTTCCGCGGCGAGGTGCTGGAGATATGGGAGGAAAACGGCGAGCTGCTGTTCATGGTCACCGATGGTAAGTTATATAAGGTAGAGGGAGACAATATCACCGTCAAGCAAGAGGTTTCCAGCGAAGAGTTGCGTGTAGGCATGTCGGACATCATACAAGCCGATGCACTAACAAGCAGTAACAAGGTCATCGTATTAGATGACATTACCCAGACAGAGCCGTTGGAGAACGGACTGCAAGCTGTGGTGAAACGAGGACAAGGACTCATCATCACCGACGATGCCGGCAACCAGCTCTACACCATCACCGAGGCTAACGGACTCTGCAGCAACGACGTCACCTATATAGCCTACGACGGTCACGGACGGCTCTGGGTTGCCACCGAAATGGGCGTATCCTCCATCGGTATACCATCGGCCTACTCCCACTTCTCGAGCAACGAAGGGGTAAAGGGCGAAGTGCAGAGCATCAACGAATTTGAGGGCAAGATATATGTCGGCACCTCCAACGGTCTTTTCCGCCAGAAGGGAAGAGCATTCGAGCATGTAGCGGGCATCAACCACGGCTGCTGGCAGCTGATCAATACCCGGCAGGGGCTGTTAGCCGCTACGGCCAACGGTATCTACAGCATCGCTCCCGGCGGCACCGTCCGACAACTGACCATCACCAATGCCACCTCGATACTGAACGAGGCCAACCAGTTCTACAGCGGCGAGATGGACGGCGTTTATACGCAACGGATGGACGGCAGCAACCGCCAGAAAGTGTGCGCCCTGGAAAAGGTGACAAAGATTATCAAGGACAACCAAGGCACCATCTGGCTGCAGAACATGTATGGCGAAGTGTGGCGCAAGCTGGCCTCAGAAACCAAGTTCATGCCCTTCAAGGGTGACCGCACGAATGAAACGGCCCTCACCCTCGTGCCGGTAAACGGCAAGGTGGCACCCGTCAGCGTCGAAGCGACAATACCCTTCCCCTACCCTCTCTTCTCGTTTGCCGACGAAGGCGGCATCACGTGGCTGACCGACAACAAGGGTAAAGCACTCTACAGATGGAAGGACGGCAAACGGCTGTCGGACTTGGACAAGATTCTGAGCACCATTGCCGATGTCCCCACACATGCTCTGTTTACCCGCGGCAGCGAAATATGGATAGGCAACGACAAGGGCATCATCGTCATCGACACCAGCGTGAAAGACCCCGTGCTGGAGACGAAGCCCCGACTGCTGTTCCGCTCGGTGGAGTTAGGCAGCGACAGCATTCTCTGGGGCGGCTATGGCGACATGCCACGAGAATTGCCAAAGCTGGCCAGCAACGAGCGCGACCTGCGCTTCACTTACGCATTAGACTATACCCCCCTGGTGGGCAACACGCTCTACAGATACAGGCTGAACGACGGTAACTGGAGTGCATGGGACGACGACCGCGATGCCGAGTTCATCAACCTGCCCTACGGCTCGTATACCCTCACCATCCAGGCACAGTTAGCCACGGGTGAGTTAACAGAAGAGGTCAAGATGGCCTTTACCATCGATGCCCCCTTCTATCTCCGCTGGTACATGAACTTACTCTATATCCTACTCGCCGGACTGCTGGTCTATGCCCTGCTACGCTACCGCCTGCACAGGCTGAGTCAGGAGAAGGACAAGCTGGAGCGCATCGTCAAGGAGCGCACAGCCGAGGTGGTGAAGCAAAAGGACGAGATCGAGGAGAAGTCGCGCAGCTTAGAGACTGCACTCCACGAACTGGGTGAGGCCCAGCACGAACTGATACGGCAGGAAAAGATGGCCACGGTGGGTAAACTGACCCAGGGACTCATCGACCGCATACTGAACCCCCTGAACTACATCAACAACTTCTCGAAACTCTCAGAGGGACTGGTCAAGGACATCGAGGCCAACATCGAGGACGACAAGGATAACATGGACCAAGATAACTACGAGGACACCGTGGATGTACTCGATATGCTGCGCGGCAACCTGCAGAAGGTAGGCGAGCACGGCCAGAACACCACCCGCACGCTGAAGGCGATGGAGGAAATGCTGAAAGACCGCACGGGTGGCATCGTGCCCATGAACCTTGCAGCGGTGTTGCGGCAGGACGAGGAAATGCTGCGCAACTACTTTGCCGAGGACATAAACCGCTACGGTATCAAGACAACGTTCGACGTGCCGCAAAGCGACATCAGCATCAAGGGCAATGCCGAGCAGCTGAGCAAGACGATGATGAGCATCTTGGGCAATGCCGTCTATGCTGTTGGCAAGAAAGCCCAGCGCGAGAAGTTCCAGCCCGAGGTTTATGTCAACGTCAACCTTGCCGATGCCCACGTCCACATTACCATCCGCGACAACGGAATCGGCATCGAGCAGACTATCATCGAAAAGATATTCGACCCCTTCTTCACCACCAAGACCACTGGCGAGGCTGCCGGCGTAGGATTGTACCTGAGCCGCGAAATAGTCCAGAACCACGGTGGCGACATCAGCGTGAAGTCCGAGAAGGACGCCTATACAGAGTTTATCATTACATTACCAATCTCATAGGTTATGGAACAGCAGTTAGAGACCCTACAACAGCAATTGAAACAGCAGGAAAAGCTGGCATCGTTAGGCATGTTGAGCGCAGGTATTGCCCACGAAATCCAAAACCCCCTGAACTTTGTCATCAACTTCAGCAAGATGTCCGACAAACTGCTGAAGGACTTGGCCGAGATTATGGCCGACAATGAGGACAACCTCTCGGAAGACGACCGTGAGGAGGTGGAGGACATCGTTGCAGACCTGAAGGAAAATCTGGGGAAAATCGTGGAGCACGGCGAAAGGGCCATCAGCATCATCCGTGGCATCCTTTTGGTGTCGCGTGGCAAAGACAACGAATTCCTGCCTACCGACGTGAACAAACTGGTGAAAGAGTACGTGTGGCTGTCGTACCATGCCATGCGTGCCAACGTTAAGAACTTCAACATCAGCATCCATGAGGACTATGAGGAGGGGATGCCCCAGATGATGGTCATCCCGCAAGACCTGAGCCGTGCCGTGCTGAATGTGATGAACAACGCCTGCTATGCTGTATGGAAGAAGTCACAGGCAGCCGATACAGGCTATCAGCCTGAGGTCAACATCGGCGTGAAGACCGACGGCGACAACGTCGTCATCAGTATTGCCGACAACGGCGAAGGCATGACTGACGAAGTGAAGCAACGCTTGTATGAGAATTTCTTCACCACCAAGCCGATAGGACATGGCACAGGACTCGGCATGGCTATCACCCGTGACATTATCGAGAACAAGCACGGCGGCAAACTACTATTTGACTCCGAAGAGGGAAAGGGTACTATCTTCAAGCTTACAATACCCATTAAGAGGAAATGAGCAGACGACTGATACTCACCTTATATATAATAATAGGCTATTGCGGCATCCTTGCCGCACAAGATACCGACAGACAACGCGCCGTCTATGATAGGGCGGCCGAAGCCTATGCTATAGGTAGAATCGAACAGGCAAAACAGCTACTTACAGAGAATATCAACACCTTCCATACTGGTCTGAAAGAGAGTGGGTACCGACTGCTGGCCTTGTGCTGCCTCAGCCTCGACGAAACGGAGGCTGCGGAACGTTATGTACAACTGCTGCTCGACGAGAATCGCTATTACTCCCCATCCGTGGGCGACCCCCAGCGATTCATTGATATGGTGATGCAAATCAACGGCCTTAACGCCTCGACCATCACCACTGCCTCTAATCAGGCAGAGAATCTGAACGAGGTGCCTGTGCCAACAACGCTTATCACTGAGGAGATGATACGCAACTGTGGTGCTCGCAACCTGCAGGAGGTACTGGCGGCCTACGTCCCCGGCATGACCATCGTTGACTGTAACGACGACATCAACATCGCCATGCGTGGTATCTACAGCAACGGACAAGAGAAGATTCTTATCATGTTGAATGGACACCGTCTGAACAGTTACTGTACCAACACCGCTCCACCCGACTTCAGCATGGGCCTCGACAAACTCAAGCAAATAGAAGTGCTGCGTGGACCGGCCTCGTCACTCTATGGCGGTGTGGCTCTGACAGCCGTGGTGAACCTCATCACCAAAAACGGAGCTGATATTGATGGTCTGAAGGCGAAGGGAGGTATCGGTAGCTACGGACAACTGCGTGGCAACCTGATGTTCGGCAAGCGATACTTCGACCTCGACCTGCTCATCTGGGGTAATATCTACAAGGCTGACGGCCAGAAATTCTACGTTCCACCTTATGCTTCTGTTGACAGTCTGCTTGTCAAGAAAGGGGGCAATGTCTCCGTAGGCAATGTGGGTAGCAAACCGTCCTACGACGTGGGTGTGTCCATGCGCTACAGAGGATTGCAGTTCCTTTATAATACCCGTTTCTCACAGGTCGTCTCGCCTTTTACCATGAGCTATCTGTATGCCCCCTACGACCATAATCTCTACATGACCCACAACGGCATCGGTCCCAGTTTCACCACGAATACCCATCATGCAGAACTCAACTACGGCTATCAGTTAGGCAAGATCTTTCTAAAGGGAACAGCAACCTTCGACAACAGCGAACTTACCCACTATCAGGTTATCTCCGATACGCCACAACCCTTTCTGGGCTATATTCTCGGCCTGCCCGATGCCTACAGCCAACTACTATACGACAAGGATGGTCTCTCCAGATACATCAACGGTCAGGAACAGACATGGGGTCTGACCATAAAAGGTGACTACAACTACATCAACAATCGCATCCACAAGGGAAGCTTGTCGTTCGGTGTGGAGTACTCCAACTTCGAACTTGAGGACGCTCGCTATCTGCTCGGCTACAGCTTCACAAACCGAATACCCGAGACTTATACCATTTCAGAACAGGGAAAGGGACACGAGCACACCACCAATGCCTTCATTCAGCTGAAACATCAATGGCGAAACTTTATCTTAAACGCCGGACTTCGCTTTGACTATAAGAAAAACTACAACAGCAGCCACATCGACGAAAAATCCCCCCGACTGGCACTCATCTACCTGAGGCCACACTGGAATATGAAACTGAGCTACTCGAAGGCTTTCATCGACGCGCCATACCTTTACAGGAAAACAAACGACTACCTGAGCTACCTGACCCAGAAACCTCGGGCCACCCTGACACCCGAGTCGTTCCACTCCTATCAGCTGACGTTTGCTGGTACCCAGTGGATGCCTGGCCTCGATGTCGAGTTGAATGGTTTCTTCAACCAAGCCCGCGACCTCATCTATATGCAAATCATAGACCACAAGAACACAGGCCTCATCGACACCTACGGCTTGGAGGCTGTGGCTAAGTACAACAGCAAGAAACTCTTTGCCAACCTCTCGCTTACATGGCAGAAGCTGCACAAGGGCGAGATATTCAATTACGACGTGGATAAGCAGTTTAACATTCCCAGTTTCTCCAGCAATCTTGTACTCGCATGGAAGCCTATTCGCCAGTTGAACTTGCACACGCATCTGACTTACTACAGCTCACAGAAGGCTTACTCCATAGACTTGGTCAACACAATGGCACAAACTCTAATGGCTAGCATGAGTGATGGCAGTAACTATGATTTGCTGAAAATGCTCTTGGGCAACTACTTAAAGGAAGAGAGCCGCAATTCTATCGAAATCTCTGAGATATCGCCCCGCCTGCTCGTGAACGTCGGTGCCGACTACACACTCGGTCGCTTCGAGCTGGGACTGAATGTTCATAACCTGCTCAACAAGTCCTATCACCAAAGCGGCATGTCTACGGGTCTCATCCCGCAGCAGGGCCGTTGGCTGATGTTCGAAGTCGGCTATAAATTCTAATAAAAAAATGATAAAGGTCAGATACATAATATATTTAGCATGTCTGTTCTTCACACTCAGCATGTCGGCGCAGGACAACTCTATGCGCCAAATCTACACGCAGGCCGAGGACGACTATCAGATTGGGCGACTGGACCAGGCCTTGGATTTGCTGCAAAAAAACATCAACAGTTTCCAAGGCAACCTGAAGCAGAGTGCCTATCGGCTCATTGCCCTCTGCTATCTGGCGCAGGACAACATTGTGCTGACTGAGAACTATGCCAACTTGCTGCTGAAGGAGAACCCCTATTATACTTCCGTACAAGACCCCATCCGTTTCGAGGACATCATCAAGCAACTGAAGATGGGACGTAGGCTAACCATTTCAACAGCATCTAATCAAGACGAGAGCTTGGACGAGGCTCCTGTTCCCGTGACTCTGATTACGAAAGAGATGATAGAGGCATGCGGAGGGCGTAACCTGAAGGAAGTGCTGATGGCTTACGTACCAGGCATTACTAATGTGGAATGTAATGAGGAGACAACCATTTCCATGCGTGGCATCTACAGTTCCGGACAGGAAAAAATACTCATCATGCTCGACGGACATCGTCTGAACAGCTATGGTACCAACGTGGCGCGTCCCGATTTCTCAATCAGCCTACAGAAAATACACCAGATTGAGGTACTGAGAGGCCCGGCATCATCACTTTATGGTGGTGTCGCCTTGACGGCTGTTATCAACATCATCACCAAAAGCGGTTCGGAAATCGACGGCATAGAGGTTAGTGGCGGACTGGGTAACTATGGCGTCCAGAAGGGTTCGCTGCTCTTCGGCAAGCACTTTATGGACTTGGACCTTACCGTCTGGGGCGAGATTTACAAGTCCGACGGTGAGAAACATTTCATTCCGCTCAATGAGGTGAAAGGCACTTCACTTGTCGAGGGCGATATCATTATTGGCGGTTTCAACAGAAGGCCTGCCAATAACTATGGTTTCAATCTCAACTGGAAGGGATTGCACCTCCTGTATAACTCCTCGTTCATCAAGACCGTGGCTCCCTATTCCTTGAGCTACTTCTTCTCGCCTTACTCTTACGACAAGTTTTTTATGATAGACGGCAACTTGCCTGGATATGCTAATACAGCAAGTAATGTCGGACTTTCGTATTCATTTAACCTGGGCAAGGTAAACCTTTTTGCCGGCATTACTTACGACTATGAGATTCAGAACAGATATCAGGCCGTAGCCGACAAAACTCCTGATGATTGGGAATACTACCTGCAGCCTAACGGTACCGATGAAAATATTCCGATGGTAAATGGCGGATTCCAGTGTCTGCGCTTCCGCGAAGAGAATATCGGCGGGGAATTGAAGTCGAGCCTACCCTATCGTTTCTCAGAAAAGCACCACGGACAGATTACTGCGGGAGCTCACATTAACCGCTACACAATGATTGATGCTTCCAACATGGAGGGCATCGATTACAATAATATCATCCAGACCTTTGACTGGAAGACGCTGAACAAGGGCAGCGAGAACAGCTTTGATATGTATCTGCAGGTCAAGCATTGCTGGCAGGACTTCATCCTAAACGCAGGTATCCGCTTTGACCATAGAAGGCGAATGGGACATGAGCTGATGCCAGATGAAGATCTGAATATTCACGAGTTCTCACCCCGTCTTGCCCTCATCTACGTCAAGCCGAAGTGGAATGTGAAGCTCAGCTATTCAAAGTCGTTCGTCGATGCGCCCTACTTCTACCGCAACAACACGTTGGACAATTTCATGGGTGGTTTCATGCTTTCCGAGAATCTTCATTCTTTGCAGTTGACGTTCCAGAGGCACCATCTGCTGAGCGGACTGGACTTCGAGGTTAACGGTTTCTATAATACGGCTTCTAATCTGGTGTTTCCAAAAGGAATGTTCTATTACAATTCTGGTAAGATGAAGAATCTGGGTATTGAGCTCAGTTCCACCTACACCCGCGACCGACTCTACGTCAATGGAAATGCCACATGGCAGCATTTGCTGGAAGCAACAGACTATAAGACTAACAAGAATCGAATTTACAATATTCCAGAAATAAGTGCCAACCTCAATGCTTCATATCGCATTTTCAAGAACATGTTCCTCAATGCTAATCTCTGCTTCTATGGCAGTCAGTACTCTACCTATGAGGCTCCTGATTTTCAGTGGGAGCCTATCTATACAGAGGTGGACATCCCTGCCCGGGTGATTACCAATGTCGGCTGCAGGTACAAATTGAAGCATGTAGAAGTTGGGGCCCATGTCTATAATCTCTTCAACCACGGCTACGAGCAGGGCGGTACCAGCATTGGCCCCATCCGGCAACAGGGCAGATGGGCTATGGTTGACCTTACTTTAAAACTGTAAGATGAATACGAAGAAATCATTTATCACACGCGTCTGTGAGAATATCAGTCGCTTTGCCAAGAAAGAAGCGGTGAAGGTGGGAGATGTATCCATGACCTACTCCGAATTGGACGAAAAGTCGGCCATCATATCTAATCGTCTCAACGAACATTTGGCATCTGTCGGTGTCCCTGCAGGACAGCCTGTCAGAATTGGTGTTTTCATGAACAAATCGGAGTGGTTGGTTCCCTCCGTATGGGCCATTCTCCGTAATGGCTACACCTATGTGCCCATTGACAAGGAAACTCCGAAGGAAAGGATTTCAGCCATCATAGACGACAGTCAGTTGCAAGTGGTGCTGGTGAACAAACATACCAAGAGGCTGTACGGTGATATTAGCATCATCAATGTTTCTGACGGTTACGTCCCTCAGAAGCAGTATCAGCCCATCAGCTGCGACAACGATACGGCCTATATCATCTATACATCGGGAACGACGGGCATTCCCAAAGGCATCCCCATCAGCTATACCAACATGACAACATTCCTGGAGTCATTGTCCTGTCCCGAATTGTTTGGTATTAGCAGCGACAGTGTGCTGATGCTTTTTGCCAGTATCAACTTCGACACCTCCATCGCTCCGCTGATAGGTGCGCTGTATTATGGTGCCAAGGATGTGATTGCCCTTGAGGATGAGCGAACCGACGCCATGAAACTTACCTCGCTGATGATTAGCGAGCAGGTTACATACGTCTGCCTGCCGCCAACGCTGCTTGGTCAGCTGATGACATACGAATTCCCTGCTATGAAGACGCTGGTCAGCGCCGGAGAACCGCTCATTCAGTCGGCCGCCGACAAGGCTATGGGACATTCCTACCGCTTAATCAATGCCTACGGCCCCACCGAATGTACCGTCTTTGCTACGTTCAGGGATGTCAGCCCCGATGCTGCTTGCGACAATATCGGTGTTGCATTGCCGCATGTCGTCACCTATGTTATCGACAAGGACTTCCACATAGCTGCTGATGGTGAAACAGGCGAACTGCTACTTGGCGGTCCGCAGCTGACGCAGGGCTATATCAACCGTCCTGAACTGAATCAAAAGGCATTTGTCCAGAATCCATTTGCCGAGACTCGCGATGTGGCTCCCATGCTATATCACACAGGGGACCTGGTGAGACGAACGGCAGACGGGACGCTCGACTATATAGGCAGAATGGACTCTCAAGTGAAAATCAGAAGCTTTCGGGTAGAACTGAACGAAATCAAGCATCACATTGAGCGCCAGCCGCAGGTGCAGCAGTCATACGTCAGGGTAGAGAAAATAGGAACAGAGTCACATATCGTAGCTTATATCCTCTTCAAGGAAGGGTATGACGCCAATGTTTCATCGCTCAAGGAGGCGCTGACGAAGACTCTACCTTATTATATGATTCCCAACTTCATGATTGTAGTTGACCACTTTGAGCTGAATGTCAACGGAAAAGTTGACAAGACTAAGCTTAGGAATACCCTCATCGAAGGCTATACCCGCAACAATCAGCCCAAGACGGCTGCCGAGACTACCATCGCCAGCATCATTGCCGGAGCCTGCGGCGTGGAGGATGTCAACATCGACACCGACCTCATCGACCAGCTGGGCATGTCCTCCATCCAGCAGATGCAGGCCATCGTCTCTTTCGCCAGTGCGAGTGTGCCCGTCTCGGCCAACGACATCTATACCTACCGTACCATTCGCAGGTTGGCCGCGCAGAGTGCCGACCGGCATTATTACTGGTTGGAGAAGCCCGTCAAGGGCAAGCCGGTCATTATTATTATCAGCGGCTATACCAGCTATGATTTCCTGTATCGGAAGTTTGGCCAACTCATCAAGGACAAATACAACATCTTCGTTGTCGAGTCCTATCACGACAATCATTCGCTCACGCCCAGAACAACCGAAGAGTATATTGAGGAATATCTTCAGGTGGTTACTCCTGTTGTTCAAGAGTATGGTATCGACGTCATC
>JAEEGI010013942.1_pt1 | contig 16973 bp, 10 predicted proteins | sample 8958751 | NCBI WGS metagenome assembly JAEEGI01 (sample SAMN16246545, study PRJNA631951) | gut metagenome | biome: gut microbiome; feature: rumen; material: KS-attached | host: Bos | place: Iran: Karaj | collected 2018-10
AAATAATAACTATTATATTAAATATATTAAATTTCAATTTTTCACATAATTCTTTTAAGTCATGAATTATATAATCTATTTATTATTATTTTATTTATAATAAAAAAATGTACTTTTTGAATCCAAAATTCCTTTTTTATCAAGTGATATTAATTAATTTTAATAAAATTATAAAAATATAATTATAAATTTAATTTATTGAAAATAATATAAATGAAAAAGCATTTAAAATAACACAAAAACGTTAATTATATTGGATTAATTTAATAAATTTAGGAATTAATAAATAAGCTATTTTTAATTTGTACAATAAATGTTAAGATAGTGAAAACACTTTGTATGATTTCCTATTTTTATTAATTAAATTGTCAATTTTTTATCTCATTCCATTTTTATAAATCTTTAATTGAGAAAAATCAAATTATAAAAATGAAAGCATCATTATTTTTAATTTTGTCATTTATTCCCATATCTTCAACTCATAAAATTGATTCATAGAAAACAACAATTTTTAATCACAAATGATGTAATATATGAATATGTAATTGATATTTATTATAAAATTAAAATAAATGAAATTCCAACAATTATTGATGCTTAAATAACACTTATCCATTTTTAAAAGAAGAAGAACTTAAATATTGGAATAAAGATGTTTTATTGTTTTCTATAATAAGTAATTTAGATTCATAAGAAAACAGAAAACTAACTCCATATAAAACAATAATGGAGGTTGAAATCATATAATAAAATATTTTGAACTTAGAAATATGCTACATTGAAATAAAAGCAAAAAATAAATCATTTAAATATATTATTTGATATTATGAGATTTTTTATGTTATATTAATTCGATATAATTATTCAATTTTAGGATTTAAAGAATCCAATAAATCATGCTTAAATCATTTGAAATTTTAATTTAAAAAATTGAATGACAATGAAAAAAGTAGTATTATAAATAATAAAAGAAAAAAAAGAAAAATACATAAAATAGATATTAAAAATGTTTAATTTATTGAAAAACAGATATTAGTTAGATGGAAGAAAATCGAAAAAAAATTCCAAATATAAGAAATATACATAATAATTTTTATTGTTAAGAAATAAATTTCAAATTTTAATAAACATTAATTTTTTTATTTTAGTTTGAAGAAAAATGAAAAAATTTTAAACTTTCAAATTATTTCCAAAATAATTTTAAGTAAATTAATGATAGAATATTACAAAAAAAAAAGCATTATTAAGAACACAAAAATAAAATGAATTTATAAATCTTTTCAAAAAGAATTTTATTTTAAAAAATGAAAATAAAATAAAACATAAAAAATAATACAAAAAGGAACCATATTATTAAAAACTTAATAAGAATTTAAAAAAAATGGTGAAAATATAACAATATGATAATATCAATAGACACTTCAAAATAGAAACTAATAAGTTAATTTACAGAAAAAAAATGTTATAAGAAAAGTAAAAGATGGGAGAAAATAATATTTAATTATTACAATTCATTTTACAATATTTTCAATATTTTAAAGAATGATGATTCTTATTAGTTTCAAATCTAATATTTGAAAATTTATTGTTTTAATTAATATTTATTTCTTAGAATTTATAAAGAATATAAATCAAAAAATCCCAATTTATTAATATTAATTTTTTTAATTTACAAATAAAAAATAAATAAATTTAATATTTTTCTTGTCTAATTCTCTCAATTTCTAACCAATCTGGTTCAAATTGTTTTTCATAATTTTCCTTTCTAATCTTTAAAAACTTTACTCCTATTTCAGTAAATGCACTTGCAATTAAATTAAGTTCTCTACCAGGTTCGTTAACAATATTAGGATTAAATTTTTTAGTTGCTTCTTTAGCAGTTTTATATTTAACTTTTAAATGATTAATTTCATTTTCATATTCTTTTATTTGATTTATTATATTGCTTTCATTTGTTTTCATTGATTTAATATCTTCACCATTCTTTTTTATAACTTCATCTAAATGTTCACTTTCTTTTTTTAAATCATTTTCAATTTTCCGATTTTGAATTAATTTTTGAACTAAATCTTTGATAATCGAGTCCTTATTATTATCTTGAGGATTAGTTTCAACTTTTATAGGTTTATTAGATTTATCATCTGGTTTTTCATTGTTGTTTGATTGTTTATTCCCATATTGTGATGAATATGTTTTGATAATTTTTCCTATTATAGTTTTGTTTTCCTTTATTCCTTGTATAAAATTTTTTTTTTTCTTACAATATATACATGAAATAATAAGTAAAATTTCTAAACAATCTATTTCTTTCTGTGATTTATTTGCTAATTTTGATACATCAAGTTCTTCAATATCTTCAGTAAATTTATTTGAAGGAGAAAATTTTGTTTCTTCTAACATTTCTATTAATTTAGATTTAAATTCTATTAAATTTTGAATCACAACAGATATAGAATCATCATCTGTTATTTTTATATTTGTTGAAATATTATCATCTAATTCTGAAACAAAACTTTTAAGATTATTTGCATTTATTAACTCTTGAGATGATTTTAATGGATTTTCAATAAGAAAATTAAATAGAGAATTAATTGCATTAAAATATGATTGAGATTCCATATTAAATTAATAAAGATAATTAATATATATATAATACTATTTAATTATTAAAAAATTAAAATAAATTTCATTAAAAAAAAAAGAGATTTAATTATTAAAAATATTTTGGCAACTTTGACTTCTTTGTAATCCTGAATGTGGTTTAATCAGTTTTTTACAACTATTATTTTTACTCACTTTGGATTCTTGTCCAATAGATTTATTTAAAGTTTGTTTTTCAGAATTACAGCAACTTTTATTTCTATTATGTCTTTCAATTAAATTTTTAATATAAGTTGGAGATTGAAAATATAAACAAGGGTTAATTCTTCTAATTGATTTTTGTAATCTTTTTGCAATTTTTTGGAAATTTTCTGAATTTTGTAAAATTTCTTTTGTATTATAATGAGGTTTTATATTAAATATTTTTGAATATAAATTATAATTATCTTTATATTTTTGTACTTCTTTTTTCATTCTTTTATTATACATTATTTCTTTATTAAAAGCTGGACAAGGTTTTGGAGGATAAATTAAACTATATTTAGAAGGATGAATTTCTGAATATATTATTTTTAATAATAACTTTTTATTTTCATAATATACTTTTTCATTTTCTTCTTCTTCCATTACTAATTTTTTTAATTTGCTTTTTAAAAATTTTGGATAATAAGGGGCTGAAGAATCTGTTTTTCCTTTAACTGATAAAACTCTTTCAATATGAAGTCTATGTTCATTTACTTTTTGTGCTTGATTACATATACTATTTACATATTCATAATTCCACATTTTTTATTTATATATTTTTCTTTTCAAATTAATTTTTTAAAATAAATAAATAAAAATTCTATTTTTTAAATTTTGTTAATGATATAAATTACTTTTTAAATCATATTTTCTTTATAAAAATTATTAAAAATTAAAAAAATATGAATTTAAATATTAATGATGACAGTGATAAAGAATGGGAAACTGATGATGAACAAACTCAATTTTTAAGATTAAATTTTGAGAATGCTTCAAAAATAAAAAATGAAATTGCAAAAATTAAAAAATATCATACTAAAAAGATAAAAAAATTAGAAAAAAAGGAAATAGAATCAGTAAATGAAGTTGAAAAATATATAAAAAATAATATTTTGTCAAAAATATCAATTAAAAATGATTTAAATGATAATAAACCCTATTTATCAATTAATCAAAATGATTTTATAATAAATGATAGACCTGAATGTGGAACTAATATATTTTTTGAATATAATGAAAATATAAAAAAATTAGAAATTCTAGGTAAATCTGAAAGATTTTTTGAATCTAATGTTTTTAAAGCTAAAAAGAGAATATTTACAAAAAAAAATCAAGTTATTAAAAAAGCCAAAGTTAATAAAGGAAAATTAAAAAAGCATATAAATAATAATAATATGGATATTGAGACTGAAATTGATACTTCTAAAAAATCCGAAGGAGAAATTAATAAAAACAAAGAAGAACTTAATAATAAAATAAAATTAACAAATAAAAAAAGACGTAGACCAAAAAGAAAATATATAAAAGAATCAACAATAATAAACATAAAAAAAATAGAGTAAAAAAAATATAAAACATTAAATATCCTTATAATAATTAATGTAAATAAATAATCATATATATATTCCTCAATAGTATCTTCAATATTTTTTTCAAAAATCTGTAAAAAAAATTTTATTTAAAAAATGCAATAATATTAAATTAATTTAACTTATTTTCTAAATCATTGGAACTCCATTTCCATCAGTATAATAACCCAAACCATAAGAAACAATATCAATTAATTGAACTATCATCCAAGCCAAAAAATCCAAAATAAAAATAACAGAAAGGAAAATTAAACAACTATTAATTTTACTTTTTAAACAACATAATTCACCACAAAAACTAAAAATAAAAACTAAAAATAAACTAAATTTTAAAATAGCCATATATGTTTTTTCAGCATAAATATGGCCAACTCCAATAGGGAAAAATAATTCTAAAATAAAAGCAATAAATTTTGTTTTTGTTTGATAATTACAACTTATACCATAACTTTTAATATATTCATTATCTACTGTTGCATAATCTTTTGCACAAACACAAACATTTTTATCACATACTCCTTGTAAAGGAGGACAATTTGATGGAGAACATCCTGCACAATCATATATTTTTATTATTGAAAATGATATAACAATTGATATTAAATTTATTCTCATTTTATTTTTTTAATAAATTTTTTATATAAATTATATATTTTTTTTTGCTTTTTAATTTAAATTTTATTATTACTCTGATTTTTATTTGATTTAAATTACATTATTTTAATTATATATTTTTATTATTAAATGTAACTTGTTAATGTAGTCCAAACACTTATTGAATCTGTTAAAGTAGGATAAAATTCTTCTGCAAATGATTTTGTATTTTCAACGAATTTTTTACAATTTAAATTAATTAATTTTGTTAATTCTTCCATATTCATTTTATTTGAATATGCAAATTGTTTATGTAAATTTTCTAAACTTAATGTTTCTTTTGTACATATATATTCCATTGCATATTCTTTATCAGTTAATAATCTAGTTTCATCAATTGGATTATATCCTCTTTGTATTTCCCATTTATTTATATCTCTTAATGCATATAATTTTTCTTTTTTTGAATTTATTCTTACTTTTTCTGAATTATAATTTGCTTTTAATTCTTCTCTTTTATATATCAATTCTTGATAAGCTTCACCTTCCATTCTTTGATATTTAAAAAAATCTGTTATTCTCATTTTCATTATTTCATTTTGATTAAATAAATTTCTTTTCCAATTTTTAAAAAAAATAGCAAGTTCTTCAAAGGTTTTATTAACTTCAACTTTCATTTCTACTTTTTGATTTAATTCAAATAAAGTTTCAAAATCTTTTTGAACAGCTTCTAAACTTTTACAAGCTCCAGATATATTAATATAAAAATTTTTCATATTCCGATTTAATTGATTATAAATATTATTTTGAATTTTATAATAATTAGTAATATTAGTATAATATTGTTCATAATCATCCTTATCATAAATAAATAATTTCCCAGTTAAAGTTTTACAATCTTCAACATATTGTGAAGGATTATAAGATAACATTTCTTTTATTTTGCTTTCATATTGACTTCTATCTTCAAAAGATAAAAAAGCATATAAAGCTTCACATGTTTTAAAAACTTCATTCTTCATAATATTATCAATAAAAATTTGAAGGAAATTCATTCTTTTTTGAATAAAATCATTTTCAAATCTTCTTTTACCTAATTTTTTTCCTGGAATTGGAGGAACAAATAATCTAGGAAAATGTTTAACTAAAATTTGTCTTAAATTGTCAAAATCAGAAAATCTTCTATAAACTAACCATTTCATTTTATCTGTTACTATTTCATAATTTATATATTTTTGTTCCCAATATTTATTATCACTTATTTTTGGGTTTTTAATTTTTACTATTATTTCTGTATCATTCAAAGGAGTTTTTTCTAATTTTTTACATATTATTTCTTTTGCATAATCTTTTTTTCTTGAATTTTGATTGTTATTATAAATATTTATATTTTGAACTTGGGATTGTATTTGTTGATATATATTTGATTGTGTTTCTTTGTTAATGTTTAAAGTTTCTGATAATGAGTTTTTTGATTTGTTGTTCTCTTCTTCATTTATATTATTAGTTTGTTGAGAATCATTTGATTTTAAATTTATGAAATTTGAAATTTGTAAATTTAATTCTAATATTGACCAATTATTTAAATCACTTCCATTTTCTTTTTTCTCTGAAATAAATTTAAAAAATAAATCTTTGTCATAATTTTTATTTATAATTTCTTCTTTTATTAATTCTTCTTTTAATCTTTTTTGATTATCATTTGAATCATTCATCTTAAAATAATGTAAAAAGCATTTAAAAAAAAATAAATAATAAAAATAACAATAATAAAAAATTAAATTAATGAGTATAATTCCTTCCCAAAACACAAATAATCAGAATAAAGAAATAAAAAACAATGAAACTCAAAAAACAACACAAAAAATAGGAAATTATGAAATAATAAAGATCATAGGAGAAGGAACTTTTGGAAAAGTAAAATTAGCAAAAAATATTCCAACAGGAGAATTAGTGGCAATTAAAATATTAGAAAAATCAAAAATAGAAGATAATGATGATTTAGCATGTGTAACTCGAGAAATAAAATTTTTAAAAGGTTTACATCATATAAATTTAATTTTTTTATATGAAATAATAGAAACAGCAAGAAATTATTATATAATAATGGAATATGCTGAAAATGAACTTTTTTCTTATATAGTATCAAATAATTACTTATCAGAAGAAATATCATCTTTTTTTTATATTCAAATATTATCAGCAATAGAATATATTCATTCACATAAAATTGTTCATAGGGATTTAAAACCAGAAAATATTTTATTAACATATAATAATAATTTAATAAAAATAATTGATTTTGGATTAGCAAATAAATATAATAATGAAAATGAATTATTAAAAACTGCTTGTGGTTCACCTTGTTATGCAGCTCCAGAAATGATTTTAGGAAAAAAATATTATGGTATTGATGTTGATATTTGGTCTTCTGGTGTTGTTTTATTTGCTATGGTTTGTGGATATTTACCTTTTGAAGATGATGATAATGAAAAAATTTATAGAAAAGTTGTTATTGGTAAATATGATATTCCTAAAAGACTTAGTAAAAATTGCAAAGATTTAATTCAAAAAATATTAGAAGTTAATCCTAAGAAAAGAATTAAATTAGATGATATTAAAAATCATCCTTTTTTAAAAGAGGCTTATATTAAATATAATAATGAATTAAAAGATGGTTTTTTTTTAAATCATTTTAATGGAGATGATATTGAAATTTATGATAATATAATTGAAAAAATGATGGAGATGAAAATTAAGAAAGTACAATGTAAAAATGATATAATAAATAATTTAAAAGAAAATCATTATAATAATATTACGACAATTTATAAATTATTAGTTAAACAAAGTAGGAGAAATAATATAAAATTAATAAAAAAAAATTCTTCCAATTTAAAAACTAAATTTTCAAATGAAGTTGCTAGTTCTTCTTCTTCAAAAACTTGTGCTTCAAATAATAATTCTCATAGTGGAAAAAGAATAAAAATTATAAAAAATGATGATAAATATAATAAATATAATATTACTTCATTTAATAGAAATCCAAACGAAAATAAATTAATATCTAATGCTAGAAAAAACGTTATCATTGATAATAATTTAAAAATTCATTCTTTCTCTTTAGAAGTTCAAAGAACAGTAGTTAATAACTTAAATAATAAAAAATTGAATCTTTCACAAAATCAAAAAAATAAGAAAAAAAAAGAAGAAGGTAATTTTATGAAGAATTATAGGAATTTTATAAATAATATAAAAAAAACAATTTCAAATAGAAATAGAAAAAATATGATTGATACTTCATTATCAATTGAACATAATTCAAATATAAATTATACAATTACAACAACAAATTTAAATTTGAATGATTCTTCAACTTCAAATTCAAATATGACAAAAATTCATAATATGAAATTATCTTTTATTCCAAGCAATACAATAAATTTAATGGATATTAACAAAGAAAAAAAATCTAAAAGTAAAAGTAAAGGAAAAAACTCTCCAACTAAAACATATAAAAAAAAGCCTTTAACAATAATAACAAATAATCCACTTCATTTGGAAAATAGAATAAATATAAATTTAAATTCACAAGATAATAATAATAAAGAAATTAATAAATCTTCTTTTCATAAAAGAGCAATATCAGGAATTACAAGCCCAATTAATTCAGCAACAAATACAAATGAAAATAAAATTTTAACAAATTCTTATTTAAACAGTAAAAAAATGTATTCAAATAGAAATTCAACAAATTTAAATTCTAATAAATCAAAAGGTAAAACTTCTTCAGTTACAAACCAAACAAAAAATCCAAATGAAAAAAACAATAAAGTATTAATTACAACCTTCATAAATTTATCTAATAATACAAAATCAAAAAGTCCTTTAAATATAAAAACTCAAAAAAATAATTTAATAAATCACAAAATCAAAAATAAACAAAATAATTTTACTCCAACATGTAATACACAAAGTAATTTTTATAAATCAAATATAAATAATTTTAATAATATAAATCATCAATCAAAAAGTAAAGAAAATTCATCTTCAAATTCGAAAAAAAATTCACATCAAATAAATTCTTTATCAAATTTACATAATAAAAGAAATAATATATTATTAACAATGAATTCAACAAGAAATGATTTTGCCTGTTGTTCAACTAATTTAAATTTTGATGAAATATTTAAAGAATGTAAAGAAATGTGTAAAGAACATAATTATATTTTTAAACCAATTGATAATTGTCATGCTTTTATTAATTGGAATGATAGTTCAATTTCTTTTGAAATTTCTAAAGTTTCTAATAAAAATGTTGTTAAAATGTTTCATATAAATGGAAGTGAAAAAGTTACTAAAGATATTATCAAAAATATTATTGTAGAAATTGGGTTTTGATGTAGAATACTTTTAATTTTAATTATTATTTTGATTAAAAAGTAGTGTTTTTAGTAGAATTAAATAAATAATTTTCAATTTTTATTTTTAATTCATATAAATTAAAGAAAATTAAATTAAGATAAATGACTTTCATAAAATATTTATATCTGAAATTTTTTTTATTCTATAAAAAATCAAATAATCAAATTATTAGTTCATATTCTTGAAAGATATAGTTTTTATCCTATTTATGTTATATAATGATGATTTTCAAATATTTAAATCTTCTTTTATTCTTTTCTTCAAATAATCTTTTTAATATTCCTTATTAATCCATGAATATTTATAATTAAGTAAATTGTTTATATTATTTATAGAGATTCATAATATTAGATAAAAATATATTAATAATTTCCTAGAAAATATTATTCTAAATTAATTAAAATATATTAATTATATTCTAAATTGTTTCAAAAACTAATATTAATATTATTTTTAATAATATATGATATTATTTAATTCTCGATTTTAATTTTCCTTTGTAAATTAGTTTATTGTTTAATATTCTTTTTGATTAATAAATCTAATATACTTCATTTATACTTTTTAAATATTTAATTTATGAGGACTTTTGAAAATTAAACTTTTTACTCTATTTGAAAATTTAAAAAATTTTCTTGTTTAAATAAAAAATTAAAATAATAAATAATAATATTTATGCAATTGTTAAATATCTTTTAGGAGTTTCACTTTTTGTTCCAAAACTTTTAAAATTATTCAATTCTTCCTTTTCATTTTTTTTAATTTTTTGATTAGGATTTAAAGGGTTTAAAACTTTTCTTTCATTAAATTTATTTTTTTGATAATGACTAGGAACATTTCTTAAATCAGATATATAATATCTTTTCATAGGTTTATAATCATGAAAAACAGATAAATTATCTTTCATATTTTTTTTATAATTTTCAAGTAAAGTTGAACCAAGAACAACTTTTTGAAAATTAAATTTTTTATTATTTTGGTCATCATGTAAAGAAGCAATGGGAAATTTTTTAAAATTTTGATTTTGATTATTAAAAAAAGTTATTGATTTTTGAATTTTTCTTGCAGAATTTGGTCTTGAATAAGAAGAAAACCCAGAAGAAGAATTTAATATATTATTTCTGTAATTTGTACTCCTATTCATTGATAATGTTTGAGCGAATTCATCTAAATCTTTATTATTTAATTGACGATTTGTATAAAATCCTGTTTTATTAAATGTTGAATAATTTGTTTCTGCTGTTTTATCTGGATAATAATTTCCTATTAAATCATTTATTTTATTTCTCATTGAGTATTTCTTCATTTTTTTTTTAAAATTTTTTTTATTAGTATCTGTATTTATATATTTTAATTTTTGTTTAATCAATTTAATTCAATAAAATTGTATTAAAGATGATATTTGAAAATATTAACTAATTGATTAATCATTATATATAGTGCCTTCTTCATCTCCTTTTCTTTTTCTTGAAATGAACGATTAATATATGGAAATAATTCAATTTTATTTTCTTTTTTATTTTAGAATGATTTTTTAATTCTTTGATTCCAATCATTTGAAATAATTAGAAAAAAAATCTCAAAAAAAATACTATATACCAGAATAATATTACTTATCTTTTTTTACTTAATAAAGAAAAAAAATATCACATTATCGTAAAATATAATTAATACTTTTACATTATATTACCAAATAATTGATAAATTCTACCTCTTTCCTAACTATTAAATATATTTCTGTAAATAAACTCATTAAATTATTTACGTTTTTTCCTTATTATAATTATTATAATTAAGTTCATTATTTTTTTACATAATTAAAATTGTTTTCAATAATTTTTCATTTATTATATAATATGCTGTTAAATCTTTGATATTAACTATTATATTTTATAACTAATATTATTCTTTATTAACTTTTGGATAAACATTTTTAACTTTTATTTTGTGCATTTATCATTTATATAAGGGCAAGATTTTATATCTTTGTCATACAACTTAACTTTACCCAAATAATAAAAAAAATGTAATAAATAGATTGTTGAACCTTTAAAATATTTGAAAATAATTATATAATATTATGAAAGAGAAAAAATCTAAGAATAATAATTAAAAAGATAATTAAACAATAGTGTACAAAGTATATATTGACTTCTTTTTTAAAATAAGTTTCAATTGTTATATAATGAATATATATTCTTATAAACTCTTCCTATTTTTTTTCATTCAACAAAGACATTAATTGAAATGAAGAGGATTTTGAAATATAGAAATAAACTTTATTTAAAAATTAAAAATAAATTGAAAAAATGTTGCCATTAATTTTTTATGAATTGTTTCTTAATTAGAAGTTCAACCAAAAAATTTGTTTTTATTTTAATTTTTTTATGTTTAACTTTTAAAAGATTATTTATTTAAAAGTTATGAAATCGAATATAATCATAAATTATTTATTTGAAATTTAAATGAAAATGAAAATTATATGATTATTAATTAATATTATATCATTTAAATATTTATTTTATTTAATTATTGTTTCAAATATATTAAAAAACACAACAAAAAAATACTAATATTAAATTACTTTTTTTTTAAAAATTTATTATCGTTATTAACTCCATAATTTGAATTAGTTTTTTTTTTTAGGTTGTAAAACTTTAATCAAAGAATTTAAAGATTGAGATGTTGAAGCACTTTCAGGTCTATTCATTCCTTTTTTTTGCATAATTCTATTATTTAATAATTTATCAATTAAAGTTGAACTTTTAATTAAATTATTATTATAATTAATATTATTATTATTTAAATGTTGTTTAGAAGAATGAAAGTTATTCCCGCCTAGATTATAATTTTTATTATTAACATGATTATAAACATTAGCACTAAATATTCTTTCACTTGAATGAAAATAATCTCTTTGAGTTTTACTTCCTTTATTAGAACTATTATTTTTATGGTTTTGATTTTTATTATTTAATTTATTTGAACTTCCAATTCTAGCTGTCATACTTCCATTCCCTTTTCCACTATTATTATTATTTAAATTATTATTTGTATGATTATGACTATTATTTGCTGAAACATATCTATTTATCTTAGAACCAATATTATTATTTATATTCATTTTGTTTATTTGAATTCTTTCTGTTTTTGCTCCTGATGTACTATTTTTTTCTAATCTTCTATTACTGTTATTATTATTTAAATTATTATTTATAGGCTTTATTTTTATTCTATCTGAATTATTATTTACTTTTTCTTTTATGCTTGAATTACTATCTCTTAAATTATTAAAATTTAATTTAAATTTAGGTGCTCTGTCTTCTTTAATTTTAGATTTTATAGCTAAATTGTTATTAGAAATTATTTCATTTTTAGCTTCAATTTTATTATTTATATTATTATTATGATTTTCATTAATAATTACTTTATTGATGTAATTAATTTTCTTTGTTTTAACAAAAGTCAAAGTATCTTTATCTTGTTCAATTTCACTTCTTATCATGTCAATTTTCATTTCAACAATTTTTCCTTCTGGAATTATTTCCATATCATTACCATAATGTTTATAATAACTAACAATATAATGTTTAACAATAGGACAAGAAACAGGTAAAAAAATAGAAGAAAATTCAACTGCTTTATAATGATAAAATTCACCATTTGTTTTATAATTACTTTTATCAATAGATAAAAATCTTAATTCAGTAGCAATACAAAAATAAGCAACAGTTAACATAACAACTTTTTCTAATATAGCATCTCTTAATAATTCATATTTTGGATCTGAATCAAGTTCTAAATCATCATAATTTAATGGACTTAAATACATTATATTACCAATATTTAATAATTGAATCCAATCATCTTTTTTAATTGTATTTCCAAATATATGTCTAATATTATTTATTAAAGAATTATTTGATAAATATTTATTTATTTCATATGTTGCATAATTTAAATATGATGTAAAATTATTTGAATTTTGATTTTGTAAATTTATTATATCATGATTTTTATTTAAATGATTAATTTCTGGTGTTTTATTTATATGAATATTATGATTTGGTTTATTATTAATTTCTGGTGTTTTATTTATAAAAATATTATTATTATTATTTATAAATTTCATTTTATTATTATCATTTTGATTATTTCTCAAATTAATAACTCTATTATATAATTCTTGAATAATTTTTAAACTTTGTTTAATTTTATCTGTAAATGCAGGATAATCATCATCATCTTTATTAACTCTATTATTTTTAAAATTATTATCTTTCATTTGATTATATAAATAATGAGTTTTAATTAAATTATCTTCACACATTAAAGCAGCAAGTTTAGCATGTTTTAATGCATCAATATGTCTATTTGCTTGTGATAAAACTGCACACATTTGAAGATGAAATTTAGCAGAAAATCTTAATTCTAATATAAAATCTCCTAATAATAAATAATTTGATTGATCTTCATTTCTACTTTTTAAAAAATATTCTTCATTTATTTTAATATGATGTTTTGGTTCTAATGATGAATCAAAATGATATATTACTGCTTCTAAATAAGAAATACAATTTTCAAAATCTTTTAATTTTTGGTAACAACATGCTAAATTATGAAGAATTATTATTAATATTTTTTCATCTAAATTTAATTTTGATTCTATTGCATTTGTTTCTAAAAAAACTTCTATTTTTTTTAATATTTCTAATGCAATATCTATTTTATCATCAAAGATATAATCTACACTTTTATTATTATAATCTATTATTTTATTAAAATCTAAGTTTGATGTTATATCTATATTATTATTATTATTATTTCCTATATTATTTATTTCATTTATGTTATTATTTGGATTTGTATTATTTGGATCAGTTAAATTTGTTTTTGTATTTGATGCCATTAAATTAATTTTAATTTTAATTTTAAAAAAATATAAAAAGTTTATAAAAAATAAATGAATAAAAATTTATTTTTTCTCCAATTAAAAATTTTAAAAAAATATAATAAAAAAGTCTTTTAATAAGTTAAAAATATATTTTATTTTTTTTTTATTTTTCATCATCAATAATAGGTAAAGTTTTAAAATCTTTCATCATTCTTTCTTTTCTTTGTAATAAATCAGTAACATCTTTTTTAGGAGCTCTTCTATTTTTTCTATAAACAAGTAATTGTTTACTTACTGAATCAATTTCAGTTGCTAATTGTTGAATATGATTTAATGTATTTTTATAATAATTTTTAAGTGGAGTTGAATTAATTTGATCAATTTTTTTATTTTCATTTAATTGTTTTAATGCTTTTCTATCATTTTCTTCTTTTTTTTCAGTTAATCTTTTTTTCATATCAATAATTTCTTTTTTTAAATTTTCATTTTCATTTTTTTTAACAGAATTTTCAGAAGAAACAAAACGAGATTTTTCTTGTAAATGAGCTAAAATTTGTACAGTATAATTAATTTTATTTTTTAATTTATGTATTTCTTCATTTCTATCTTCAATTTTTTCAGTTAAAGTATTATTTTCAATTTTTAATTGTTCAAAATCAATAATATGTAATCCTTCAAAATAATCTTCCATTTTTTTTAATTCTTTTTTTAATCTATTCATTTCTAAACTTTTAGTAAAAGATTCAATTCTTAATTTACTAATTTGATCTTCTAAATTTTTTTCTTGAGTAAGCCAATTTTCCATATCTTTTCTAGGAATTTTAGTACCTTTTCTAGTCTCTGCATTTTCTAATAATTCTTGTTTATATTTCATTAAAATATCATAAACATCTTGTTTTCTTTTTTCTTGTTCTTCAATTGATTGTTGATATCTTTTTAAATCTTGTTCTAATTTCATTTTATGACTATTTAAATCATTATATAATCCTGCAGTTGATGATAAAGAATCAGCATAAGTACTTTCATTAATATTTGATTCTTTAAAAAAATTTCTTTCTTCTCTACCTTCTTTTTTTCTAAAATCATAAATTACTTTAATTTTCTTTTGAATTAATTCATTATCTTCTTTTAATCTCTCATTTGTTAATTCTAAATCATCTAATTCTTTCTCATAATCAGGAACAATATCAGAACCTGAACCATCATAACTTTGAGTATCTCCTGATATTTTACTTACTCCTTTACTTCCTTGTGGTCTTGATTTTCTTGATTGTGATTCATCTCTTTCAGAATCTTTTGATTCTTCATCTGGTTCTTCTTGTATTTCACCCATTTCACCATCACGTGCATAAGCATATGAATCTATTTTCATTCTTCTTTTCTTTTCTTCATCTTTTTTCCTTTCGTATTCTGCTATTAAATCTAAATTTGCTTGTTCTTGTCTTTGATCTCTTAAATCTTGTTTTTTTTCTTCTTTTAATTGACGCTCTATTGGAAAGTTTTCCATAGGTATACGAGCACCAAGGACTAAATCCTCAAATCTTATTTTATCTGTAAATGCTTTATTATATGGTATTAATTCAGGTTTTACTCTAATATAAACTTCAATTATTTTTGGTTCTGCTACAGTTTCTTCACCTTCTGTAAGTATTTGACTACCATTATTAAATACTCCAGTAAATCCTCTTTGTTTAGCTTGTGTTGTAAATGGTGTAATATGTTGTGGTGTTATTTGTAATAGTGTTTTTGTAGGTGCAGAAAAACCAACAATTCTCAATGCATAAGCACCATATTGATCATTAAGCATTCTACCTTTAACTGTAATTATACCTGTATCAGTATTAATATTACAAACATCAACTATTGCTTCTCTAAAACAGAAAATATCAACAACTACTACTTTAGTATCATTATAAGCCATACCAATACCAACATGATTAAATTCATCACTTAAAATATTTTCTGAATGTTGAGCAAATTCAACTAAAGTTGCTTGAACATCATAGAATTCATTCATAAAATCAGTATATCTTGCATTAACACCAGCAGCTCCTGCTTTATTAGCATCAGTATCAACAAAACAATCAAGTGTAGATACTTTAAAATTTCCAGTAAAATTTAAATTTTTAGCTAAATTATTTAATTCATTTTCATCTTCTTTATTACTTAATAAATATTTAGCATAATCCATAGCAAGATGATTACCAATACGATCCATAGCATAAGGATTCATATGACAATTAATTCTCATTTTATTAATAAATTTAAATAATTTATATCTAACTTTCCTTTCAGGTGGTAATAATTCATCAGCTTCTTCATCATCTTCTTTTTCTTCATCTTCATCTAAATCCATATTAGAACCAGTAACATTTAAATTTGATCTTGATTCAGAATGAACTGATTGATCACCTTCTTCTCCTCCAGCATGACTACCATTAACTGAATCTTTTTTTTGAGAATCTCCTTCTTCTTCTCCTTCTACTTCTTCACCTTCTACTTCTTCACCTTCTACTTCTTCTCCTTCAGCATCTTCACCTTCTACATCTTCACCTTCATGATCTTCACCTTCATGTTCTTCTCCACCATCTTCATGTTCTTCTCCTGCATGTTCATCTTCATTTTCTAATTGTTCACCTTCTCCTCCTTCTACATTTTCTGATTCTTGATTATCATTTTCTGGATCCATTTTTAAGTTATAATTTATATTTTTATAATTTTTTTATTTTTTTAATTTTTATATTTTTTTATATTTTTTTTTTTTTTTGAAATTTTTTTTTATTTTTTTTTATTTTTTTGAGTTTTAAGTTTTTATATAAAATAAATAATGGATGGTGAACAACAAC
>JAEEGI010013943.1_pt1 | contig 16972 bp, 14 predicted proteins | sample 8958751 | NCBI WGS metagenome assembly JAEEGI01 (sample SAMN16246545, study PRJNA631951) | gut metagenome | biome: gut microbiome; feature: rumen; material: KS-attached | host: Bos | place: Iran: Karaj | collected 2018-10
AGAACACCATTATTCCCTTCATAATCTGCTGCTTTTTTACAATTCATATTATTAGAATATAAACCACCTAAATTAATCTCATAAATGTTACCATTCTCACTAATAATATAATTATTAGTTAAAAACATAACTTTCTCAGTAGTATTAGCTTCTTTAGATTTATTAATAAAAAATGAACAAACAAATTTACCTTCTTGAACATTATAACCATCTCTTCTAATATCTCGAGTAATATTACCATCACAACCAGTAATAATTAAACACATAATTATTAAAATACTTATTACTTTTATTTTATTCTTCATACTATTCACCTATTAAAAATATATCATATTTTGATATATTTTTAAATTATTTTAAGAAATCTTTCAAAGTATTATACACATACATAATCTTATTACTATGATCTTTATCATATTTATTAATAATAGTTACAATACTCTTAGTATTCTTCTTAATTTCACTTAACTCTTTATAAACAATATCTATTCCCTCTTCATCAGAAATCATCTTATCACTTTCAATTAACATAATACTTAATTTTCTTTTTCTTCCAGTGAACTCAAATATTTTATAGTCAATCCATCTCAATAAATTATTTCTATCTTTATTATATATAATCATAATACTATATAATAGTAATTCTAAATCTTTATCTTCATATTTTAAATTATATTTATTTTTATACTTAGTATATTGAATTCTTATATCACTTTCATCTAATTTATTATTACTAATAAATCTAGTATTAAACATCTTATTATTATTAATAAATTTATATAAACTAATAATAACAATCAACCATATAACTATTTTTAATTGATCTGGACTTAAAAATATACTATCTACTTGATTAATAAAATAATTATTTAATAAATAACCTACTATTATTAGAATCAAATGATAATTAAATCTCCCCTTTCCAAAGAAATCATCACCTAATATATAAGTAGTATGAACTATATCTATAATCATATAAAAGATAAGTATAATAAATACATCCCCACTAAACACTCTAAAAGTAGAGAAACATCCTCCTAATAATAATATATATAATAAGGAAAGAAGTATTCCTTGTACTTTAGTAATATTATATTTATCTATAATCATATTCATACCTATAAATAAGAATATCGCTAAAACAAAATAAATAACTATAATCAACCCACTCATAGTAATCCCCCTAAATTAGGCTATATAATAACATATTTTAATAAAAAAGAAAAGAGTCATCTCAAACTCTTAACTTCATTTAAACATTCTTCTTTAATTTTTTTAAAATTAATTAACTCTAATAATTTATTAATTTCTTCTACTTCAGAATCATAAGTACCAACTATATAAAATAACTTATTATAATTAATAGTCCAATATTCTCCTCGAACATTTTCATTAAAATAATTATTCTTTAAATCTTCTAATCTTAAATTATTTATCATCTTAACTAATTCATTACTTATATCAATATGTTTCTCTATAGTCTTAATATCAAATTCATCATTATAATCTCTATAAGTATGAATAACTTTACCTTTAAAATTAAATTTTCTTTCTATATAGTCATAATCACTAATTATTTTTAACCTTGTGTAGCAAGAACTTCCACCTAATTCATTATCATCATAATAATGGGTATAACTAAGATCAGTTATTTTATAATCATTATTTTTAATAATATACTCCTCTTCATTATTATAAATTTGTTCCATTAAAAATTCTCCCTTCTACCCAACTCTTTTAATTTAGCTTTTACTAAAAACACTAATTCCATAGGTGCATTCATACTTTGAAGTATTAATAAACTATCCTGTAATTTTACTCTATCAGTATAAGTATCATGTACTTCTTCTTTAATACTTTCAATATCAAAATTAATATCATTAGTATCAATAAAATCATCTATATATTTATCTATTTCTATTAGAATATATTCTTTTAATTTATATTCTTCTATTAATTCGACACCAAATCTTCCAGCTATCATATATCTATAAGTATCTTCTAGTTTCATTATATCACCTATTTAACAATCACTATACATACTATAACATAAAATTACTTAAAAAAATAACATAATTATGATATTATTATTATAGGTGATAATATGAGTAATGAAAGTCACAAAAAAAGATACATTACCATGTTCTGTACATTATTAATTGTATTTACCTGTTCAGTAGTATTATTTTATCAAATAACATACGCTAAATATCATAAAGAAATAACAGGTACAATTGAAAATGATGTTGCGGATTGGCATATTAAAGTTAATAATGAAGATGTTTATGGTAAACAACAGTTAACTAATACAATAGAAGCAGTCTTTGAAAATAACAATTATACTAAAGATGGAGTGATTGCTCCAGGATCAGTTGGTCATTTTGATTTAGATATAGACGCAACTAATTGTGATGTAGATTTTAACTATACGATAAGTTTAGAAGTTGATCAAAATTCTACTTTAAAAGATTTAGTTCCAACTACATATAAAGTAGACAATGGAACATTAACGAATTATACTTCATCAGGTATAACTGGAACAATTACTAAAAATAGTCCTAATAAAAATATAACTGTAAATATAAAATGGAATGATTCAACAGGACAGACTCAAGATAATGCAGCCGATACAGCAATCGGAGCTAACGATAGTGCTACAGCACTGATGAAAGTAACAATACATTTAAATCAAAAAGTTAGTTAAAAAAAGAATCAATTTAATTGATTCTTTTTGTTTGTTTAAATAATTCTTTATCAATTGATTCTAGAATATTAAGATATTTTTCATCAACATCTCCATAAGGATTTTTACTCATAGGTTTAAATTCTTTTCCATTCTTTTCATAAACATCTTTAGATACAATTATCGCATCAGCCAGATTTTCATCATTACCAAAGTATTTCTTAAAGATTTCTTCTGATACTATCTTATATTCATCTTCATTAAATCCTTTCTTATTCTTATATTCATTATAAGAAAGAACTATAACATTATCATCTTGTTTAACATATTTATCAATTGGTATAGAAATAATTTCTTCATGACCAGCAGCATACATATCATAAATATCTACTGATAAAACTATTCCTCTACTCTCTTCTAAATATTTATCGTAATCATCATAATCAATAAACGCAGCATGCTCATCCATATATTTATCATAATCAACTTTAGAAATATTAATTGCTTCTCCTTTAGAATATTTATCATAATCTGATACAGAAACAATTATTGGTTTTTCATTTTCTAAATATACTTTCTTAGATACAACAATAGGCTCTTCATCCTTCATACATTTATCATATACCTCACGAGCAACTACTATTCCTTCTTCATCAGACTTTTTAAAATATCTATTAAATATCTCTCTACTGATTATTCTAGCATCTTCTTGTATTTTCTTATGATATTTATAATCATCATATTTATCATATGGAACTACTACTACCAAATCATTATTAGAAATAAACTCTTCATATGGTAAAGAAGTAATATCATCTCTTTCCTCTTTATATTTATTATAGGTATCAAGAGATACAACAACTGCTTCATTAGAATAATATTTATTATATTTATCAACATCTAATGCAACAACAACTTCATCTTCACTACGATTATCTATAATGAATTCTTCTTCTTGATTCTTCTTAGAATTAATTACAGGTACTAAATATTTATTAAAGTAATCTCTATAATAAGCATTATATTCTTCTCTAGATTCTCCTTCTTTTATACTTCTAGGTCTCTTAATATTAGTACCAGAAATATATTCATCCTGAGTATCTACATCTTCAACAACACTTACCATTTCTTTTTCTTCTTCAACATCATTACTTAATATAATATCTTGAGCTTCAATTGGAGTTACTTTAATCTCTCTTTCATCATAGATTAATTCACCTGTTTCTAAGATATCATAGTTCGCAACAACATGATAATCTCTTACAAATATATTATTATCTCTAATTTGATTAGCTCTCTTATAACACTCTTCTATTCTACTAATTTCGGAATCACTTATAGAAGGATTAATAGATCTTTCTACATTTAATAATGCATCAAATATTACTTTATCACTAATATTTAAAGTATAACCGGATTCATTAATTGTATTAATATAATTATATAGATTATCTATATCATATTCTTCATTATCATCTTTTAATCCAGTTAATTCTAAAAATCTAAAAGTATTACCTCTATCATCATAATTCATATTATAGAACACTTCAAAATTATCACTAGATTTATATTTTAAACTATTATAAGTTTCTTTATCTAATACTAATGAATTACTAACAGATAAAGTCTCATCATATCCAAAACATTTTAATAAATCTCTAGGAGAATAAATAAAATTACAATATTCTGAACTTATATTAGGAAAATATAAATAATTACTATATTCTTCATTAAATTTATATTCATCTAAATCTATATTAAAATCAACAACTCCAATATTATCAACATTATACTTTTTATCTTTTACTCTTAGAATATTTTTATTTGATCCAAGTGAAGAATATCTAAATACTCTTTCCCCACTTCTTCTTAAAATAGCTGAGAATAATACACTAGGATCTATATCTAATTCACTTTCTCTAATATATTTATATGTCCAAACCATTGATTCTAACGGAGAATAAGCTTTATCTCTAATAAATTCAGCTCCTCCATCGATCAATTCTAATAAATTAATATAATTATATAGAGAAGCATGATCATTAATCTCTAATTGATTATCATAATTAGCCATATTATTCATAGGTTCCTCAGTATAATAATTAATTACCTCAGGATTACTACTATAAATAATATTAATATCATTACCAAATTCTTCTAATCCATCAAATACATTTTTAGAATCAACTAATACATTACTTAGTAAAGTAATATCAACATCTTCATTTAAACCTAAATCTTTAAGATTATTTAAGAATAATGAATAATATGATGGATCATATAAATTTAAATCTCTTTCTGCTTTATTACAATTATTCGCATCCATAACTAATTTTCTTAATTCAACAGAATTCAATCTCTCAGTTACATGGAATACATCTCTATATACTTCTTCTTCAGAAGATATTTTTTCATATTGACGTTTGTAGATACCATTTTGTAAAAATACTTTGAACAAATTATAATTAAAATCATCTACTCTATCTACATATATATAATCAACAAAATCTAGTTTATTATAATCATCTTCTGTCAACATATAATCTTTATTAACAATTCTAATTCTTATTACAGAATCTTTACTCTTATATTTTAATACATCGATAATATCAGTATCTTGTAAAAGTTCTGCATCTATAGAAATAGTAGGAGCTAAAATACAATTATCTGATTTTATTAAATCTATTAAAGTAAATTTATTAAATTGTAAATTATTAAAATCAAGTGAAATAATATCTAAATCGTCATCTTTTCCTATAACTCTAAGGTTCCATAAATCATCATTAAATAATAACGAATTAACAATATATCTATTTATCATAAACATCCTCCTAACTATTATCTTGTACAGCTTTTAGTGAAACTGTAAAATTAAAACATGTATCAGAATGAGTAGCTTCATAAGTACCACAGTATTCACCAATATAACTATCAATATCATCTTTTTGCATATAAAGTGTAGATTTCAACGAATCATAATTACTAGCCGTAACAGTTGCTTTAGTATATGTACTACCACTCAAAGTATAATAATCCCAATCAGGAGTAAATGGTAATAATGGTATTACTTTATAATACTTATTAGTCTCCTCAAAAGGCCAATATATTCTTATCGTGAAATCAGCACTATCAACATTATCTAAAATTATTTTAGTTGATGAAAACTGAACTTTAAACGGATAATTATTCTCTAATGCTTGAGAAATCGCAGTACTATTAGATTCATCCGCGAACATTCTTTGTCCTGCAAAATAAATATCTTTAGGTGTATACACAACTGTCGCTCCAACATCAGAAGCATTAGATATCGTAACAGTCTTTTCAACATCTTGCATACCAGGATAAATCTCAGGAGTTATGACGATATTTTTAATTAAATTTGTACCATCATAGAAATTCAAATCCCAAGCTGCAACATTCGCATCAGTATGAACTTCAGCTTCAGAAATATAAACAAACCAAGCAAATACATTCACGCCAAAAAGGAACAAAACTAGTAGGAATGTTCTTATACCCATTCTCTTCTTTAGACGTTTTATTCTTTCATAGTCTTTTTCTAGCTGTGCTTGAGATGTCTCATTTCTAAATAATTTCTTCATCAAACTGTTCTTTAACTATTTCTTCTCTCCTTATTAATTCTTCAACATCTTTTTCATTTCTCTCTATTCTCATTAACTCATTTGCATCAAGTTTAAGAGCTATTCTAGTTTCCATTATTTCTAAACATATTACCAATACTAAAGGTAAAAATATTAAGAAGAAGAAACCAAATATATTCTTAATAATATGATTGATTGGAGTAATAATAGGAACAACATCAACTATCTTACCTAAAACTTGCTCTGGCCCAATAGAAGGATCAGCTCCTTCAGCATTCAAACCTTGAGTAAATAATCTAGTAACTTTACCATCAGTCTTATCAATCTTGATAATTCTATGGGATACTGTAAGTCCTTCTACTCCACCTCTTTTACCAACATAAACAATGTCTTCTCCAACATTTAAGTGATTAACACTACAATTCTTAACTAAGATAACATCATTTATGTTATAAACAGGAATCATTGATCCTGATGCTACAGAGAAAACTCTATAACCAAAAATACTACTATTATTTGTAATTTTTTGTATAGCTATAAATAAAATATATGTCGCAAGTATAAATGCTACGCCAACCTTTATAATATTAAAAACAAAACTAAAGTATTTATTATCTAATAGATTTAATACTTTTGTCATTGATAATCTCCTTTAAGTAAATAAATCATATCGTTAATTCTCTTTTCTTCACTTTGAAGTCTATCTTTTAAAATATTATAAATACTCTTTCTCTTCTCTTTATTTATAGTCTTAATCTTTTCAATTTCTTTAGTAATTTTTACTTTTAATTCATCCTCTTCTATAGGAGCAGCACTCTCTATAATATTTTCAATGAATCTATCGATCATTTCAGTAATAACTCTATCATAATTATTATTATCAACACTTGATTCAACTAATGCATTAGCTGTATATAACATCATAAATATTTGATTATATTGATTTCTTAATTCAGAGTCATCTAAATAATCTTTCCTATCTTTTTCAGTCTTATCTTTAGATTCAAATGTTTGAACATAGTTCCATAATTTCTCAGCTTGTTGGAAATTAGGATTCTTCAAGATAACATTTGTCTTTCTAATAGGACTTCTAACTGGAGAAACATGTAAGTGAGTTAATGTTTTATGTAACTCAGTTTGAGTAAATCCATCTAATTGTAACTTAACTTTCTTTAGACGATCACTAATACTTTCTCCATGTTCATTAACTATTTCTTTTGAATCTCTAGCGATAGATGAAAATACTATATCTACTTTCATATTATCGATACCTATCTTAGTATTCGCAGTATAGTTGAAATACCTTTTATCTTGAAATAATGAATTAAGACCACTCTCTTTAGTTCTCATTTGAAAGAATAATCTTAAATTCTCAATCAAAGTATAAACAAATCTATTTTCATAAGTATCAAGAGATTCATCTTTATTAATATTCAATACTTTACTAGGTTTAACCTCATTAGTATCTTCATTATAATCTTGAATCAAATTGGTATGTTGAGTTAAATGGATAATTGATTCAACAGTAGTTTTCTTAGATTGTTCTACTTTAACTATCTCTTCTTCATTGATAATGAATCTTTTCGGATTACGTAAGATATTATCAATATATGGAAGAGCTATTTCTATACGTTCAAGCCATTCATAATCATATTGCATATTTTGATAATCTCTTTTAACTAATAAAGTCGAATTAAGATTTTCAAAGAACAAATCTTGATTGAATTCATTATCCATAAACTACACCTCCTATACCATTTTCTTAAGTCTTAATAAATACTCCTTACATTCATTAAAGTTTTCTTTACCAAATGTCTTATCTAAATATTCAACGAACCCATCTATTTCATCTCTAATGTAAGCTAAGTTTAACTGTTCAAACTTACGTAAGATTTTTCTAGCGATGTAATAGTCTACACCAGCAACTTCTGTTCCACCACATTCAACGTATGTCGCAACAAAGTCTTTCATTTGTTTAACGATACGGTTACCGAACGCTATACGGAAATGTTTAATTACGTATTCATCCATTTCATTAATTTTATTTTCCATATCAGTTGATAACTGATTATTAGCTTTAGCTTTATTAAATAATTCTTCTAAATAACTAGAATTGATATTCATTGCTTCAGTTTCAACTGGTTCAAATGGAGGGAACTTTTCATTGATATCTATCGGCATAGCACGGTCGTACACTTTATCAGTAACAGCGAAAGTTGAATCGTCGTTATTGATTGTACCGATATACCACATGTTATCCGGTATTTGTAATTTACCACCATTTAATCCAACAGGGTCATTGTCCCAAGAGTTTGGAACTAACTCGATAATCCACTCATCACGAGACGGCATTTCTAGAATTGATAACATTTCTGCGAAATAGTACTCAACACGGGCGATGTTCATCTCGTCTAATACTACTGCATATACGTCATCAGTATAATTAGCTTCATACATTGCACGAAGAACTTCTGTTTCATTAAACTTCTTAGTGAACTCGTTGAAGTAACCGAAAAGTTCAGTTCTATCTCTCCAAGACGGTTGTACAGAAGCGATTATTGCATCGTTCTTAATAAATTTACCCCAAGCATAAGCAAGTGATGTTTTACCTGTACCAGAGATACCTTGTAAGATAATCAATCTTGTAGCAGACATACCTGAAATAAATAATCTCATCATATCAGTTGTGTAATAAAGTCTTAATTGAGAAGCAGCGAATTGTCTAAACATTTCACATAATTCTTCTAAGTTAAATGAATTACCATAGTTTTGAACTTTATAATTCATATATTTAACATCAATCGCATGTAATTTAGAGAATCTTGCATTTGGATCATCAACAATAATATTGTTTTTCTCTTCTCCCTCAAGTGTTTCTCCTTCTTCTCCACCCATAACTTCAACAGAACCTGAAACATTAACATTAGAAGTTCCACCTGTTGTAGCATTAACAGAAACTTCAGTTGGAGATAATCCAATTTGACTAACCTTCATCGCAAGTAATTTATCTTTTTCATCACTTAATTTAACAACTTCTTTTTGTAAATTACCAATTTCTTCTAATAAAGATTCCTCACTCACAGCTGTCTTTCTAAATCTGATATATTTACGTAGGGCAAAGAATGCTACCATCACTATTAAACCTAAAATAACTAGTAATAAGATTATCGCAATTACTACAAGTATCCATTCAGATGCTTTTAAGTCATTATGATAATTACTTACTACGTAAGAATATTGTCTAAAATCAAACATTTGAGCAATACCTGAAACTAATCCTTGGAAGATTTTACCTATTCCACCAAAGAAAACAGACATAAACTCATATAAAAATCTTATAAATGTATCCATTAGCCTTCCTCCTTAAACATAAGTAACGACTTACCATCTGCGAACTTATATCCTTTCAAATAATCGTATTCTCTTTCTCTCCATCCACATAACAAAGTATTGCGACATCCTAAGTTCTTACAAGCTTCTAGTTTCATACCAATATCATTGATATGAGTAAAGTCAACTTTGATACATAAATCATAGTTTAGAGCATCCAATTTTGCTTTATTATCTTTTATAACATCAAATGGTAACATTAAACTTAGATGTTGTCTCATAAAGTCGTTATCTAATATCTTGACAAAACTTTCATCGATAACTCCTCTTTTAAAGATATCTTTATCTAAGTTAAGAAAATATCTTCTCTCAATCTTCTTATCTCTTACCATCTCATTAAGTAACATCAATGAAAACTTTTGTATTGTTAATTTCCATCTTTCAATATCTAATCTATCATCATGAAAAACTTCTTTTATCATAAATCTCTTATATTTTCTTAATGCTTCTACTCTCTCATTAAGAGTTAATTTATAACACTTATCTCCATTATCAATTCTATCGAAAGATAATGTATAATGTTCATCCTCTAATCCAAGGAATTTATTTATTCTTTCTAGATAATTCTCATATACTTTAATAACTTTATCGATATCTATTTCATAATTTTCAAATATCTTTTTAATATCTTCTTTCCAATCTTTATTAAATCTAATTTTATCTAGTTTTACTAAATCTAATGAGAAATCTCTCATATCATGAAGCATTTTAACTTTCTTTTTGTAAAGTGCATTATCATCAATCAATTCATATGCTTCGTAGTCTTGAAGTAATTCTAGAAGTAAACCATCAAATTCTTTTTCTAAAACTCCTACTCCAAATAAACTTTTATCTTTAACTGTATGCTTAATACCGTAATAATAATTATCTATATAAGTTTGAATAAATCTAGAGGTGTTCGTCTCCACAAAATACTGTTCATTAGAAAAGTATATAACGGCAATACGACTATAGGTCTTAACCATATAGTCCATGTACACATTTATTAAATTGTCCATGCTTATCACCCCTATTATTCTTATTTTATTATACCATATTAAGCAGGTGTTGTTGCAACAACATTTATAATTGGAGTCTGTCCGTTTACACCAGTATACGTATAATTTGCATTAATATTTGTTTTATAGAAAATAACTTTAGTATTACTATTAGGATCTACCTTAAAAGAATACTTTTTAACATACTGATTTGAACCAATCTGCTGCTCCTGATAATCCGTCTGCAATCGATTATGATATGTATTGCTAGTCATATCTAAAAGTACATTACCCGGATCAAATGTTAAGACTATAATTGCTGAATAACATTGTGCTTGTTGAGCTGGTGTCATAGCTGCATATTCCTGAATAGTCTTTTGTGCTCCATTACAATCATAGTAACCAATTGAATTTGTTAAATTCAAAGTACAGAATTTTTCACCAGCTGCATCATCAATTGAATATGAGAAATTAGCTTTCTGCACTCCTAGATGATATGTTGCAGATAACTCTTTAGTATACGGGAAAGTACTAGTAACTTTAGTATTTATCGTAATAGTGTCACCTGCTTCAAATGTCTGTCTAGGTGTTACAGTAATAGTATATGAATCTGTATGTGCTTCTTTGTAGATCGTACCACTATTTTGACTTGTAACACATGTTACTGATGAAGGACATATTACTTCAATGGTATAAGTAATATCACTTTGTGTATATATCTCATCATTCTTTTTATTATTAATATCTATCGTAAAAGGATAACTATTAACACCATCCCAGTTATTAATACTATAACTTTTTCCATTTGGTTTTAAAACCGAACTGTTAAAATAAAATCCTTTAGATTCAATAATATAATTATGAACAACGTTATATACATATCTACCAAAAGTAACACTTATTATCAAAAACAATACTAGTGCGACTAAAAGAATGATACTAAGTTTTCTATTTTGTTGAATAGTCTTTATCATAATTACTCCTAAATAACTTGTTTTGAATTAATAATTACCTCTATATTTTCTGTAATATCAACATAAGTAGTATCTATTGAATATGCTTTTGGAAAATTAATAACCAAAGTAAATATATCTTTAGTATTAGAATTATAATTCATTGGATAATCATCTGACTCAGTATAAAGTCTATACCAAGCTCCATCAGCATCTCTTCTCAATGTAGGACTTCCAATGATATTAGTTGCTCCAGAAGCATTATAATTCTCATTTCTATATAATTTAATTTCCAAAGGAAGATTAGTTGTACTACGAATATTAATGTTATAAGTTAAATCAACATCACTAGTTTGAGAAGTATTATAGTTTTGAACACTAAATACATAAGTATACGGATCATTACTAGGAATGATTTTATTTTCATCAATATTGAAACTTAACTTTTCTTCTTCAAAAATATAAATAGCTTTATCTATATCAGCCCTTAATTTAGCTGTAGTAATATAACTACCATAGGCTCTAGTAACAAGAAAAACAATTAAAATAATACTAAATGCAAAAACAAGAGATACTTTTAAAAATCTCTTTTTATAAGTTAAGTATTTAATATTACTAATTTTATTCTTAATACTATCTACCATCAAACATCACGATCCTGTATAAGGTGTTATTACCTCTCCACCATATTGTGTAGCCTTAAAATTAACATCTAAGAACTGACTATTATCAAATTGAGTATCTACCGGATCATTAACACTATCGTTATTAACCCATGATAAATCCAACGCCAAATTAACTATTGTCGTATCAATATCATCAACATCAACAACAGCTGTATAAGTACTAACTCCAGTTCTAGTTAATGTAACATCAGCTGTATCAATAGCCGTTAAAGTTAAGATCTTATTTGAATCTACAGTTTTATCTATAATTTCAATATCAAATCTAACCGCAACTTCAGTTCCAGAAAAATCAAGTTTAATATTAAATGTTCCAGTAGAACCAGGAGCTAATTTACCACTTCTAGTATGTGTTGCATTCCATACAACATCATCTATATCAACTTCTTTATCTACTTCATTAGAAACAATAACATCATTAACTTTAATATTCCATCCTGCTATATTGCCATTAACACTACCAGCTGTATTTGATTCATAAGAAGAATATGTAACTCTAGTAATTAAAAATATAAAACAAATTAATAATGTACATATAATAATTATCTTCTTGATTCTATTTTTCATACAAATTCTCCTATACTAAAATTATAGCATAACAATCAATAATTTAATAGAAAAAAACAATAAAAAAAGAGTAAAAACATGTATTTTTTTCATATCTTTACTCTTATTATTTTTTTAGATAATTTCATCATCATCTTTAAGAGATTTTTTATCTTCTAAAACCTCTACTTTTTTCTTAACTTTTTTGATAGTTTTTTCAGTATTTTCAACACTTTTATTAGGTTTATCTATCTTCTTTTTCTTTAGTTTAGGTTTCTTCTTTTTATTTTTCATAACCTTACGTAAAAAGATCCCAAACAAAACTAAAACTATGATGATAGAGCCATAAAAAACTGAATCCACAAGAGAAATGCTTCTTCTAACTTTTTCCCCATCACCTGTTAATGGAATTCTACTACCTCTAACTAATAATCGATGAGTATTAATTCCGTACGGAGTACAAGAAATCAAAGTAACTAAATCTTTATCTTTATATAGCTTGATATCACTTGTATCTGTAGGTTTTACAGTCTTTATTTTGTCAACTTCATAGGCTAATTTTTTGTTTAAAATATGGATGTAGAAAACATCACCTTTTCTCATTTGACCTAAATCTGTGAATAATTTTGCACTAGGCAAACCTCTATGCGCAGCAATAACCGCATGAGTTCTTTTTCCACCAACTGGAAAAGATGTTCCAGCTTGATGTCCAGCACCCTTCTCCATAACATCCGCATTAGTAGTATGATAGATTGGTAATTTAACTCCAATCTTAGGAATCTCAATATATCCCATCATACCATCTTTATCTAAATTTAATATTTTATTATAATCATCTTCAGCTTTAAAGTATTCATCAATAAAAGAATCAACTACATCCAAGTTAGTTAATTTCTTATTATATTCATCTGCTTCCTTAAGTAAATAAGAATTATCAACACTATTATTTTTATAATTCTTAATAGTTTCATTGATTCTTTTACTATTATTATAATTCATATAATATGGAACAAACATTAATAATAATCCAAATATCAATAATGTTACAAAAATAACCACATATTTCTTCATACAATTATAATAACATATTATTATTAAATAATCTCTAATTCCTCTAAAGTATTTTTATCTTCTTTATAATTTTTAATAAATATTATAAATCCAATAACTACTAGTAATAATCCACTCAATACAAATGGATAAACACCTATTCCACCAGCTACTGGTAACATATTAACTTTTCTATTAGATAGTTTTAACGAATAAGTATTTTTATCTAATTCAACTGAATGATTATCTATTTTTAAAACCCCTTTTCTATCAATTCTAATCTTATAAACTTCACTATTTTTCATAAATCCATCAGGATTTTTATTTTGTTTTAAATAATAAGTTTTCTCAGGACTCAACTCCTTAAAGTTTAATCCTTCAGCTATTGGTAAAGATAATACTTCACTATCATATAAAGAATAATTACTACCACTAACTTCATTCTTCTTAGAATCATAGTCTTGAACTACTAATCCAATATTAGAAGTATTGAAACTAGCACTATCTTTATATTCATAATGATCATTTAAATAATAATTATTATCCGCAATACCACCAACTATTTCAAAGACATTGGTAGTAACTTTACTAAGTTCATTATTAGCTTTACACTTACCATAAATCATAACAGATTTATATGGCTCAATATCATTAATCTTAACATTATTATCATTCAAAACAGTATAATTATTATTATTAACAAACTTAAATCCAGATAGATCACTCTTAATCATAATATCATTAATATTAAAATCATCATTATTTTTAACTTTAATCGCAAAAGTAACCTCATCATTATTATGATAATATTCTTTTTCATCAATAATTTTAGTTCTTATACTAGGAGTAAAATAACCATATAATTTCATACATTGTCCATAAATAACAACATTTTCTTTGCCCATAGTAAACTTATCATCATTTAACCAACCTAAGAACTTATACCCTTCAGCATTAGGATAATCTTCAAGATTAACAATATCCCCAGGAGCATAATACTTAGTTTTAGGTAATAATTCTAAGTAGTTTTCAGGTAATTCATCACCTCTAAATTTATAACTAACAGTGTACATTTTCTTAGTAAATGAACCAGTTATAGTAACATTACAATTAGGCATAGTAAATATTCTATCTTGTATTTTTACATCTCCACAAGTAGAAGAAACATTCCATCCCATAAAGGCATAATCACCAATAACATTACCTTTAGATAGACTATCTATCTTAACATCACTATTAACAAAAACCTCTTTTTCAGAAGGAACAATATATCCTTCAGGAATATCACCAATAATATCATATTTAACTTTATATTTATGACTCTTACTAAATCTACCAGTAAATGTAACACTCTTTCCAGGCATAACAAAAGTATTATTATTAACCTCTACATCAGAACTCTTCCATCCACTGAAATCATATCCATCAACATGAATATCACCCAACACCTCAACAAGAGCACCTTCACTATAACCAAACCCTTCTGGTGCCGAACCAACATTAGTTGGTAGATCTCCCTCATATTTATAAGTAACTGAGTGTAATGGTTCATCTTTTCCTAAGAAAGTATGCTCTAAATTTGAGTATCTAAAGAAACCTTTTTCCTTTACACTGATAGTATTATAAAAATCCATTCTATCATTTCTAATTACTCTAGGAGTCTTAGTAACAATACCGATTGTTAATTTACAACCAGCTTGTAAATTCTTTATTTTAAAAGATATTTTTTTAGTTCTAGGATTATATTTTAAACCATCTTTATTACCTACAACATATCCTTGACAACTAGTGTTATCACTTTGTTTTACAGCTCCAACAGAGCCATCACTACTAGTAACAAATCTAACGAATTCTAATCCTTCAGGTATTCTATCTTCAACATAAATATAATCTGAATATACTTTACTTACAGCTTCGCTAGAAGAAACTTTCACATTTTTATCTATACCATCATAAACAACATCTAAATAATATACTAAATCTGTATTAGTTGCGATTCTAGTATCATTAGGAATAACCTCAGCTTTAGAACCTCTAGTAATTAAGAATAATAAAGCTCCAATTAATAGTAAAAAGACAAGCACTATTAAAACAAAAAGTTTATTTCTTGAAATACTTCTTTCCATTTAACAGCACTTCCTTTCTTTTTTATATTAACTTAATTACATATGGATCATCTTTTGTACCCATACCATCTACTATCTTTGCATTTCCTTTTAAAGAAACAACAGGTCTAATATAAGTACTACTATTACTTACAATTTCGCTACTTTTTCCTTTAAATATATAACTATTTCCATTATATTTGTATGGACTCATCAAATAGAATTTATTTCCATTATCAATAGAACCAGAACTCAATACATATTCATCAATACTTAATAATCCTATTGGATAAGTTAAAGTTCCATTACCAATTTGATTAGTAACTGAATAACTATCACGTTTATTACATTCTAAAGATAAATTATTACTTTTAACCCTATTTAAAGTCTCAAATTCAAAGTTTTCATCTACGCTCTTATCATTACAATAAACAGTATCTTCAAAATAATTACGATATTTATATAATCTATTCTTATACCAATTATCTACATAAGCTTTAACATAAGAATTATTATTACCAACAAAAGTGTTATTTAATAACTCTTTAATATTCTTATCTCCATCTAATGTTAAATAGTAAATATTATTATCATCATATGAAGTAATATAATATATCTCTTCACAAAAATCTTTAGTACTTAGACAACTATATCTTCTCTTATTAGATATTTCATCACTAATATTATTTAATTTATAAATACCATTTTCATAACTGATACTACTACCATATTTATAATCATCTACTTTTATTCTATTCATAACAGTTTTCTTTCCATACATATATGAAATATCTGATAATGAACGAGAATATTTATTGTAATAGAAAGTATTCATTAGATTATCATTATATGGATTAACACATTCATTATTATTAGAAACTCCATTATAGATAATCTTAACTCCTTCAGTTTTAGTAGATCTAACTATCTTCCAACAGAATCCAGCAAATACCAAGTTATTATTACTATTTCCTTTGTAATAATAA
>JAEEGI010013944.1_pt1 | contig 16972 bp, 14 predicted proteins | sample 8958751 | NCBI WGS metagenome assembly JAEEGI01 (sample SAMN16246545, study PRJNA631951) | gut metagenome | biome: gut microbiome; feature: rumen; material: KS-attached | host: Bos | place: Iran: Karaj | collected 2018-10
TGGGAGGTGTGTCACGTCCGTCAAGGAATGCGTGAAGGTAAACCTTTGAAAGGCCAAACTGCTTAGCCATCTCAAGGATCGCATACATATGTGTGTTGTGGGAATGAACACCGCCGTCGGATAAAAGACCGTAGATATGAAGGGAAGAATCCTTCTTCTTACAGTTCTCCATTGCCTTTACAAGGGCTTCGTTCTTAAAGAAATCACCGTCCTGGATCTCTTTGGTGATCCTGGTAAGCTCCTGATAAACGATGCGGCCTGCACCCATGTTAAGGTGACCAACCTCGGAGTTACCCATCTGTCCGTCGGGAAGCCCGACTGCCATTCCGCTGGCATTTCCCTTTACGAAGGAATAGTTTTTCATAAGACCTTCAACAACGGGAGTCTTAGCCTGAGCCACTGCGTTGCCTTCTGTCTTGTCATTAAGTCCATATCCGTCAAGGATAAGTAATACAACAGGTTTTTTACTCATGTTATATTTCCTTTCTGATTTATACGGGGTCATGCCCCAAATCCGCGTCTGCGGTAACGTTCAAACCTTAGAAATTATACACTAAGCCTTAGTTTTTTGCAATCACATGAGATGAAGAGTCATCATGAACATAAACAAGAAGTGCGCCCTCTTTTACGCTGATGACTGCATTGTTTTCAAGGAATTCATTGGATACACCAATGGGGAAATCATTTTTGATCTCTATATCTTCCACTTCGTATTTGAGATTTTTTATCGTAACCCCCTTGGCGAGGTCTCCCATTGAAAAGACAGATAGAACCGTTCCGAATCTTCCGGTCACTTCTGCTGTCTCATTCTCGATAACAAATAAATAGGAATTGCAATCCCTTATCCTTGCGTTTATCCCATGACGCTTAGCAAATAAAAGGCATTGCATGTTTGCGATATAATGATCGATCCTTCCGCCGGCAGCATCAAAAATATCAAGCTCGGTAAAGCCCCTCTTTGCTATCTCTCGAATAGCTGCAAGAGTATCCGTATCATCCTTCTCTTTTGGAAGGGTAATAACCTCCAGATTGGGGAACATATCCTTTGGAAAGAACTCTAAAGGATCACTGTGAAGGGAATCAAAATCACCGATGATAAGATCCGGCACAACGCCCTCTTTATGGGCGATCATACCGCCACCATCGGCACAGACCACATATGAATTTGGATTATTATAAATAAAGCGTGAAAGGGAGCCCAAGTCGGGCTCCCCTGCACATATAAGTACACAGTTTTTCATTTAATTATTCTCATTAAGATAAAGCTGTACACGGCTCTGGATGATTGAGCAAACATCCTTTGCAGTCTTGGAACCCGCAAAGTAAGCAGATGCTTCTTCCTCGATAATTGACTTAACCTGCTCGTTGGTATAAGAAGCCTTCTTGCAGCTCTTGATGATATTCTTAAGCTCTTCTACTTCTTCTGCGGTGAGAGTAGGAACCTCATGTTCAATACCATCAATATAATAGGTCTGTTCATAGTATTGCTTGATACCGTTCTCGTCTTCCCAGTAATCCTTTTCCATTCCCTTTGCAGCCCAATCATTAAATGAGCTCTCAAGAACGGGGATTGAATAGCTAAGGTTATCCTGGAAATCGGGAGTAAGGTAATATCTTACAAACTCCCATGCTCCATCCTGATGCTTTCCATTGGTTATAGCAAAAGGAACATCATCGGTATAGAACATTCCGCCCTGATCGTTTCTGGTAGGGAATCCTACAAGAATACCCTTGCCGTTAAACATTGAATACTTAAAGTAAGTAACATCCCTAAGATTGTTTATATAAACACTGTATAAAAGAGTCTTGCCGCTTCTGAACTGGTCGTTATAATCCTCATAGTACGTAGACTCATCATAAACGTACTCTTCGGGGATAGTATTTGCATACTCAAGAAGAGTTGCAAAATCCTCACTGTCAAAATCACACTTCTGAGAAGCGGGATCGATAAACTCTGCCCCGTCATAGTTAAGTGCAATGCTCATGAAGGAATCACGATCAATGTAATCACTGAACTGAGTTCCTGCGCCCTGGCTCTTTACGATATTAACGAAATCAGAGATGGAAACATGATCAACATTTCCAAAGATATCGGAGCTTCCCATGTAACTCTGGTAATTAACGCTGGGTACACCAAGGTAATGCTTACCCTGGATAGCATATGCATCAAATACATTTGTAAGGTAAGAATAGTTCTTGAGCTCTTCGTCCTCTGCAATAAGCTTATCAAGATCAACAAGGAGCTTCTTCTTTGCAAGCATATCAAGATCAGCGCCCTGATCGGGTCTCATCATGATGATGTCACAAACATTACCTGCAAGTACGTCGTTATTGAACTGAGTAAAGCCTGCAGTCCAGTCATCGTTTGTCTGGTAAATTGAGTAATCCTTTACAACGATCCTGTACTTGTCATTGGTCTTGTTAAAATCAATAACTCTGCTTCTTACATCTCCGTCAAGATAATAAACTGCGAGTGAAAGAGTCTCCTTATCGGGGATATCCTTAGGATCCACATAGGTAAATACTGCGGCACAGGTTTCATAGTTTTCAATGTTTGAATATGAAGCAATGAAATGTGTCTCGTCAATGAATGCATAATTGTCAATTCCGTAGCTCTGAAGATCGGAATTTATAGGGCTCATAACTAAGCTAACATCTGTATCTCCGACATTAAATTTGCAGATACCGTTAGAGTTTGTGAACATGAAATCGGTATCAAAGCCGGGCTTGATGCTATAATAACCATTGGCAAGTACTGAATCAGGGATCGCCGCAGTCTCACCATAGGTTAAAGTATTGATATCATAATAGCTTGCAACGGTGTTCCACTGATCGTCATAGTGGAATGCAATTGCTCTTCCATTCTTATCAACAATTACATTGCTCAGATTGCTGCTTGGATCAACCTTGGTATTCTTTAAAATGTTACCGTTTTGATCAAGTGTAAGAATTCCGCTGATATTTTCGTCGTTTGCAGTGTATGCTTCAACGTATGCGTAAATCTGATCGCCGACAGCAAATAATGAATTGACATTGCAGTAGCTTGCCTTAAGGTTCTGCTTAAGATCGCAGCTCCAAAGAAGCTTTGCGCTCTTATCCCATGAGCAAAGCATTACAGCGCCGCCGTCATAGTAATTCCAATCCTCGTCATAATAATAGAAATTGAAATTAACAAGACCTACAAAATTACCGCCGACTTCGCGAACATTCTGAAGGTTTGTGCCCTCATACTGCTCAGTAACGGTAATGCCATCCTGAACAGTCTTGTAAGAACTAAAGTCAGGGAACTCCATAGTGTTTGTTGAAAGTACATTACCATTTGTATCAACAGCGGTAAGGGTTGATGTATTCACGGAATTACCGGAGTCATCATAGCTTGTGGCAGTAGAAACTACATAACCGTTGGTTCCGTCAGATGCAATTGCATCAACATTTATATACCCGCCATTGGATCCGGCAGGTTTGTTTCCAAGGCTGAATTCATTGTATGTAAATACACCCTTCTTGGCATCTTCGCTTGAGACTTTATTATTGTCTTTTCCGCCTCCGCTGAAAATGCCTCCGCCGTTTCCGCTTCCGCTACCGCCTTCCTTGCCACCGCCGATAATGGCACAGCCCGCAAGGGGAATTGTAAGTGCTAAAACAAGAGCAGCGGAAAGAATTTTCTTAACTAATACGTTTTTCATAATTCTCCTCTTTTCTTTTGTTGTTTTCTGTAGATTGAATCTCTCACGTTCTCATAAAGAAGAACTATGTTGTGAGCGATTATGTCTTTGTTCTGGATAAACCATATTACAAGCACCACAAGTACAACGGTACATGCATATATTATACCCAAAACGGATATAAGTGTTAATACCGAAATTTTATCCTCTTTTACGCGGGTTACATTCTCCCACCAGGGATAAACTATAGGTTTGGTGCGCATAGCGCGCATGGAAATGCCCTTAAGGTTCTTAATACTATTGAGCCATTTAAACCTACCGGTATTTTCAACTATCTCAATTTCATCTTCCGACATGGCGAGCTGCTTTTGTACTTTTTCAACCGCGTAACCCGGAACCGGATTAGGCATTATGATCTCGTAACAGCTTATGTCGTGGCAGGTACCGTTTTGTGCTAAGTAATCATAAGATACATAGCAAAATCCTCCGGTAGCCCCGGCCTTTGTACTTAATTTGTCATCGGGCTGTTTGAAAACACCTCTTATAACAAGAGGACTGTCTCCCACATAAAGATACTTTCCGGCGATATCATTGGAGCCGTAAAGTTTCCAAGCCGCTTCCTCATCAAGGATACAATAATCGCTGTTAAGGTCATTATCATCAAAATAACCGCCTGTTATCATATCCTGCTGATGGATCTTGAAGAAATCTCCCCAGACACCCATAGCATTCAAGGTAGTTGACTTAACGGATGGGCTGGATACATTAAGAGATCCGTGAGCAAAAAATGCGGAAGCCGTAAGCCTTGCGGATTCACTCTCAGAATCCACATCAATGGAATCAGCCTTGAGCTTTGTATCAATCTCATAATGAAGATATTTTAGCTTCTCGCTGTCAGCTAAAGCGCTGGGAGTAAAATATACCGAAGCCAATGTATAATGTTCTCCGGCTCCCCAGGTTTCGGCAACATCCGTGTATGGAAGCTTACCTATCTCGAGGTTTGCAAATAGTCTGAAGAGTCCAAAGATAACAAGTCCCAAAACCGCTGTACAAAGGGCTATTAACTTTTTCTTTGTAAAGCCTGTGAGTTTCATTCTATGCTACTCCTGAAGTCTTACTTCCGAACCTGCTTCGATGGGCTTGCTGGCTGTAGTTATAACATACTCATATCCCATGATGCCGGCGCTGATAGCTGTCTTGGTATCGTCTGAAGCAAGAACTTCAACATCGTATCTTACTGCATAATATCTGTTTCCGAGAGGGCTTGATTTTGATTCACAAACCAAAATGAAGTCACCCTTGGTATCGTTGTGAACTGCGCTTGAAGGAACAACAAGGTCGTAGTTCTGAGTTCTTGACTGGATCTGCATTGTAAGCTGCTGGCCCTGGGTAAGGCTGCCTTCAAGGCTAAGTGTGATCTCCTTGTTTCTGTTGGGATTAGACTTGTCGGGACGGATTGAAGCAACAGTACCCTTTACATCGCTGTACCACCATGAATTGGTTACTTCAGCAGGGTCACCAACGGATACTCCCTTTGCCTTATCATTCTCAAGAGTAAACTTCATCAAGAAGCCCTGTCCTTCAGGCTGAAGAACTACAACCGCTTCATCGGTTGAAGTCTTCTTTCCGGACTGAACGTTTACGCTTAAAACTGTACCGTTGATAGGAGCCTTTACTTCTGCAGCGCCGCTGACTTCAGAATACTTATCAACTTCCTTCTGAGCCTTGTTGATAGCTTCCTGAGCATCATTAAGACTTCTGATCGTTCCGATGTTTGCAATAAGCTCTGTAAGAGCATCTTTCTTTGCAGTAAGATCTTTGTTTGCATTATCAAGAGCGATCTGAGCCTGAGCAAGCTGGTTGTCAAGGCTGGTAACTGTATCTGAAATATTGTTCTCTTTCTTAGTGATTGCATCCGCTACAGGCTTCCATGCATTATAAGCAGTGTTGTATGCAGAAACAGCTGCGTCATAGTTTGACTGAGCAGTGTTCTTTGCTGACTGAGCTGAAGCGAGAGCTGCGTTTGCTGTTGCGAGATCTGCAGTTGCCGCATCAATATCAGCCTGAACCTGAGGGTTTGCTGCCTGTGCTGCTGCGAGAGCTGCCGTTGCCGTATTAACTGCTGCAGTCGCCTGAGCTAAAGATGCATTAGCACTTGTAAGAGCCTCGGCCGCGGAATCCTTTGCACTCTCTTTCTGAGTAACAACTGCGCGAAGATTTGATTCGTTTGTTCTCTCTGCTTCTGTAACTTTCTGTACGGATGTGATGCTCTTCTGATTGTTAAGGTCATCAACTACTTTCTGCTTTTCTGCAACAGTCTTTTCAACTGCAGTGACAGCGGTCTGAGCCGCAGAGATCTTTGCTCTGTATTCATCAACATTAAAAGTACCCTGAGTTGAAGAAATGATCGCTGCGGTTACGGCATCGGAAAGAAGGATCTGGTCGTAAGCTGCTTTAGCTTCATCCAGCTTGTCCTTTGCTGCAGTAAGTTCCTCGCTGTCCTCTGCCTGAAGAGTTAAAAGAAGATCTCCTTCCTTAACCTCCTGGCCTTCTCTAACATGAATGCTTCCGACGGTCTTTATGTTCTTTACCATTACATTGTAAGGATCGCCGCTTTCAACAGTTCCCTGACCACGAATAACCGATGTGATAGTTCCGCTTTCAATATACTGAACCGCAACTTTCGGAAGGGAATAGTTCATGATAGTGTTTGAAAAGAATGTGAGCACCAGCATGATAACAAGAAAAACTATAATAAAGTTTTTGATGATATCTTTTCTTCTTCTGAAGCTTTTTTCCTGAGGATCCATTTCCTCTTTCTTTCTTGTAGTAAAGTCTTCCATTTTTCTTTCCTTTCAATTCTCTCCTAATATGCGATCAGGCTTTAACGCCGCCCTGATAAGTGATTCCCTCAACCAGATACTCTTCTCCGTATAGGAATACAAGCAAGGTCGGGATCAGATAGATCGTAGCGACAGCAAATGCAAGTGTAACTTCTCCGGCGTTGATTTTACTTAAGTAAACACTTAAAGGGTATCTTTCCGGATCTGACAAAAGGATGAGGGGCTGCTCAACCATGTTCCAATAATCGATAAATACCAAAATGCCCGTGGACATTATGATTCCTTTACTCATGGGAAGTGCGATCTTTGTAAAGATCTTGAACTCTCCCGCTCCGTCGATCTGGGCTGCCTCAATACAGGAAATCGGGATTCGGTTCATGTACTTGGTTATCAGGTAAACCGAGAATGGACTGAAGATTCCGGGGAGCCATATAGCCCAATAGGAATCAAGAAGTCCAAGCCAATTGCTCACAAGATAGTTGGGAACCAGTGTAACCTGGTAAGGCATCAGCATAAGGATGATGTAGGCGAAGAATATGACGCCTCTTATCTTTCCCTTATATCTGTAAAAACCGTATCCCGCAAAAGCCGCAACCATAAGCTGAAAGATCATGATGGGAAGTACCAGTATCATAGAGTTCCAGAACTTTAAAAGATAATCCTTACTCTTTAAAAGAACTGTTGCGTACTGGGAAAAGCTGACCATATCGGGTATGAACTTTAAGTTAACAAGTTCCGATACGAACTGCCTTCCGCCGGACTTCGTAGTTGCAAATATTGCTCCGTAGTTTGCGGCAAATTCCGTCGGAGACATGAAGGAGTTGGTTATTGTAAGGATGATGGGCATCATAAACAATAGCGATATGGCTGCCGTAAGAACCGTTGCAATTGAAACGCATATGGCTCTTATTATCTTTTTTCTCCTTCCATGACCTTCCGGACGAACTGCAAATCGTTTTGAGTCCTTTATTAAATTGTCATCAAGTTTTTTGTTTTCCATTGGTTAATCCGGTTCCAGTATATTAGCCGTCCAAATCCTTAGAGAAATGCTCTTCTGCCTTAAACAAAAGGACGATAAGGATGACCATTACAATACTCATTATTACGGCAGCGGCACTTAGCATCTGATAATCCAGATTCTTGAACTTGTTGTTCATGAAGTGCTGCAGCATATAAACGCTTTCGAAAGGATAATCGTTGGTTAAAAGGTAGATCTCTCGGAAGATCTTAAAGGAGTTGATAAGGGACATGATCGTAACGAAAACGATGGTACTTACCAAGTATCTCAGTTTTATCATAAAGAAGATCTTAACTCTTCCTGCGCTTTCAAGCCTTGCAACCTCGATGATATCCTGGGGCACCGATGAAAGTGCCGCCATAAAAAGAATCATGTTGTAGCCGATGTTCTTCCATAAGAAAAGGAAAACAACAACAACGATACCGTAATTGGATTTCATCCAGTCGATATTTCCCGCAAATCCGAAATGACGGATGAATACATTAAACGCACCGTTCTGGTCAAACAAAACCTGCCAGATAAGAACGATTGACGCAACGGGAACCATCATAGGGCTAAGAAGGAATGACCTGAACTGAGTCCTAAAAGGAATCTTGTTGTCAAGAAGTAGTGCCAAAAGCAGGGATAACAAAACCGCAAGGGGCACTGCCACCGCCGAGAACAAGCCTGTATTGGTAACGGCTCTTCTGAAGGCGGAGTTACTGACTACGGATATGTAATTGTCAAAGCCGACAAAGTGCTTTCCGATGGGATTATCAAGAACGGAATAATAGATAACCACAAGATAAGGAACGAAAAAGAACAACGCACAGCCTGCAACGCTTGGAATAAGAAACGCTGCTGAGCCCCACCTTGTTCTCTTTTGATGTTTAGATAACTTCTGTCTTTTAATTTTTTTGTCAGATATTTTTTCTGCTTTTTTTACGTTACTTCCGGCCATCATCATCCAAAAACGTCCTTAAATGTAATAAAATGACGTTTCTCCGTCAAAATAAACAAAACACAACAACTTGTTTGCACACTTTATACGTTACCACAATATAAAGCAGAAATACAGTTAAGTTTTCTTAATATGTAACGTAAAAATTAAATAAATGTTGCAGAAAAAATAAAAATTTTTAAATTTCTTTCGAACTATGCAAGATTTCCTTCAAGTACATCTTGCGAAGATGTCTGTTGTGACGGGCCTTGTTAATGAAGCCGCCGCCCTTGTTATACACCCAATAGGCCTGGATCATTATGTCATAGATGAAAGGAACCCTGTTTTTAACGGTCTTTCCGTAGTATGTTCCGCCGGCCTTAACGTCTTTTCCATCTTTCTTAATAAATTTAATAAGATCGTTATTACTCTTAATATTTGCTCTGTCAGGAAACTCTGTGTAAGCAAGTCCGGCGCAATTAGCTCTGTGAGCATCGCTTCCGCCAAATCCGGGAAGGTTGTAGGACCTTGCGAGATAATCAGCTTTATGGTTGCTGTCATCATCCTCGCAGGCATTGTACTTCTCAAGGAAATCAAACTGCTTCATGAACATCATCTGCTTGTGCTGCTTGATGGTGTTGACAAAGCTCTGATAGCGTATTCCGTAGGGATGAGCAGGTCCAAGGATACCGCCGTGGTGATGGACGATATCGATAAGAAGCTTAACAGGCATTCCCTTGATCTCAAGGATCTTTAAGGAAATGTGGTTAGGTAGGATGCAAAGAATATGTCCCGCATCGAGAGTATCGTACTCAACGCCCTTAATAACGGTAAAATCGGGATATTTCTCGTCCAGTCCCATCTTCTTGTAGTACTCATATCCGCTGTAGGAATCATGATCCGAGATCATCATTCCGTCAAAGCCCTTGCTCATAAGTATTTGAATGTATTCCTCAACAGGAAGTTTCGCGTCAATGGACCCTTCCTTAGTATGACAATGCATATCAAATTTCATTTTCGTGCTCCAATCCGGCCAAAAGGCCATGTATTAAGAAAGAGTTTGATTCTCAGCCTTAGCTCTTTCGTAAAGGTCATTTAAACCCTGTATGCGCATCTGATATGCGCTATATACATACTTGCCTTGAACAAAATCCCAATAGCTTAAGTATCCTTCAACAACTCCCACAAGTCTGCCCTTTTCGTCAAACACTGCGGTACCGCTCATGCCTGCCTTAACGTTATGGGTTGTCTTTAGGCAGTTCTGGGCATCATCAAGGAACTTAGCGTTCAGGTACTCGATCTTCATCTTGCTGATCTCGGGGTTCTTATTAAGCCAGTGTCCCGAATAAGCAACGATCTCCTGTCCGCGCTCAAGATCGTCGTAAACATCTTCATCACAATAAATCTCACGAAGCTCAACCAGAGCCTCAGCCGGGATGTCGTCGGTCTTAACGCAGAACATAGCTATCTCGTTTTCAGGTGAAAGAACGTAATAATCCGGTCTGTCAGTATAAATACAGGTGGAATCCTTATCGCAGAACATGATCTCAATATTTGAATCAAGTTCCTGGATAACATGAACACAGGTACAGATATAAACATAGTCTTCATCGATCTTGTAGATAAATCCCGAACCGGCGCTGTAGCCGCTGTTACCGAAACGTTCAATCATATTTACAAGAGTGGGCTCCACAAGCGAAACCGCCTCTTCGTAATCATAAGTCTCAAGGGCATCGTAGCTGAAATAGGAATATCCGCAAAGAAGGCCCTTCTCTTCTTCAGTCAGATAATAATCTCCTGCTTTTTCATCACCAACGGTTAACTCGCTGACAATAGTGGTCTCAAGCCCATGACTGTCACAAGCAGTGTATTTAACCTTGTATGAACCGGGAACACTGCTGTCGAAACCATCATCATCAACTGTAATGGTATCCGTAACATTACCGTCCGTATTGTCTACGGCGATAACATGATCAAGAAGATTGACATCCTCTCCCGTAAGAACACATTTGTTTCTTACGCCTACAAATATGGGAGCCTCATCGAAAGGCAGGTTAACAAGAACTCTGTTCTCATTGCCCTCCTCATCAACAGCATAAAGAAGGATGCCTGCATCCCCGATCTCGCTGACCGAAACCTTGGATTTAGTATCATCACCATCTATTATAGCACTACTGTAAAATCCCGAGTTATCTTTTATCTCAAAAGCAAGATCCTCGGCGCCGTAGGGCCTGTCTGTTGCAAAATAAGGCTCATTTCCCGGTTCGTAGGGAATAATCTCGGGAGGAAGTGAATCAATGATCCTAATGGAAAAATCGACTCCGCTGGTGTTGCCGAATTCATCTTCAGCCTCTAAATGAAGGTCATAAACCTTCTTTTCACTGAATTTAAAAACGTTTCCGGCATCAAGGCATGCGGTATCAAAACGCTTAAACTGACTGTATCTCTCCTCGCCCAACTCCTTTTTATCAGAGCGAAGAGATCCGCTTCCTATAAGCTTTCCGTCGCAATAAAGGAAAGCATTGTAATAGCCCGAAGGCTCGTAAATGCATTGAAAGAGGTTGCTGATATTGTAATCAACACCAAGTTCAAAGGTGGGATTACCCTCATCATCCTTTCCGTCAAAAACGGCATTATGAGACGGACCGAAATTCGCAAGATCTATTTCCGGCCCATGATTATCGGTAACCTCCGCTTCGTAAATGTATGTTTCCTTTGATGTAAAAACCCTGATCTCATAAGTTCCCGCTTCGTAGATATTAACGTCATGGGCATCTACAACCGCGCTTTTATGAAAGTAATGAAGTCCGGTAAGATAATCGTCAGGGTCTTCGCTGACAGGACCTTCACCAAGTTCATAGCTTCTATATACATTTTTAGGAACAACCCTTAAAAGGAAAAACCAAGAACAAAAATGGCTAATAAGGACCAGCAAGGCGCCAAAAACCAGCGCTAAAACAACGGGCAGATCTTTATTCTGTTTTGTTTCACAAGCAGAACTACGAGCGATCGTCTTGTCCATATTAGCATCCTTCTTTAGGTAAGTCTGATTATATCATACCAAGATTAAAAAAAGATTAAAAAAACAGATCATGGATAAACATAAATTATCATTAAGGATCAAATTTAGAGTTTTCCCCACTTATCATCCACTGCGGGAACGGTTCCGGGTTTTCTTATCCACTTATCTCCATCCGGAACATAAATGTCCGCTTCGCCGTTCTTCTGAAGTCCGGGACCCCAATAAGTCTTAAGATCATCATTCTTTTCAAGATTAAATATGAGGGCCTTGTTGGCGTTTCCGTGAGCGACAACCATGATCCTCTCGTATTTCTTTGCCGCAGGATAAAGGACTTCCTCGCAGAAACTTCCCATACGCTTAATTACATCCCTAAAATCCTCACCCTTGGGAGGAGCGGGATATACACCGGGGTCTGTAAAGAAAGTCATATAATTACTTCCCGGCTTAAACATTTCGCGGTAATTAGTGCCTTCCAGCTCTCCGAAACTGATCTCTCGAAGGCGCTCATCCTTGATTATAGGAATGTCCCTATCCCCTCTGATGAGGCTTGCAGTTTCATAAGCTCTTGATAAGGGCGATGAATAAATTACGTCAAATTTTACATCTTTCAGCCTTTTATTCATTTCTCTTGCAACTTCTCTGCCACATTCGTTTAGCTCGATATCCATGCTTCCCTGTAACAAGCCCTTCTCATTCCAGGTAGTCTGGCCGTGGCGAACGATATACAGTTCCATTATTTATACCTTCTTCGGGGCTGAAATGCCTATGAGACAAAAGCCCTTCGCCTTTCCCTTGTTTATATTCTTAATGACCTCGGTCACGCTGTCACGCTCTTCTTCTATACTTCCATCGCAGTTAACGTTATGAGGTCTGAACTTTCCGTTGTCCTTTGAAATCTGAATAAAGTGTACGCCCTTATTTATATTATCTCGGTCGTTGTACTGGGCAAGGATAAGGGTATCTGATTTTTCACCCACTGAGTCAAAATCCTTTTCCTTAAGGCAAACCGTAACGTCAAATTCCTTTTCCTTAAAGAACTTCGCTATTGCCAGTGGGGAAGTACCGAGAGCGCCTTTAAAGACAATTCCATGCATCTCATAATACCTGATAAGCTCGGGGATCAAGGAAACAAATGCAGGATACTTTTTGCTTTTGAGGTTGACCAGTGCATTGTAAGTCGCCATAACGCCGCATCCCGACCACTGCATGGTCTTGTTGCCGTACTTCATATCGGTGTAGTTTTCCTGGTCCTCGATATATCCACCTGCTTTTACGATAGCTGCCTCGTGATTTGAAATATTCAAAAAATTGGTATTTAAGCTGTCCGCAATACTCTTCTTTGAGGGCTTACCCAGAACCCTTGCTGTTCGGACAAAGTTCACAACTACTCTGTTGCTTATCCTTTTAGGTATAAAACTGTCAAAAAAAGCTTTAATGCTACTCATGTAAAACCTCTGAGTTATTACGAAATATTTATTGCAGGAGCCCGTTTTAAGACATTTTTGTTCACGGTTCTGAGCCGTATATCAGCTTTCCGCCTTCGTATATTGCGATTCTATCACCGGTGGTTACGCTGTTATTTGGAAGACCTTCAAATGAATAGTCATTGGAATTATCCCAAACGCCATTTATGCTCCTAATCCTAAACTGTACTTCTTTCTTAAAGCTATCCTGCCCGCCGGGATAAAGGGCGCCATCGTCAAATGAAATAGAAACATAATAAATATGCTTATCCTCGTCATAGGCGGTTAAACCGTTGCATGATGCGTTCTGGATGTAATTGGTTGTAACCTCAATATCTGACGCGCTTCCGCCGGCATCATAAACCTCCGACAGATCAACATAATATCTCATTTCGAGATCTTTGGAAACCCTTGCAGGCCAAGCAGACTCATTATATACAAAAGCCTTTATCTCAACGAAATCATTTCCGTTTACATTGATTCCGGCTTCGCAGAAAATCTCGTTTTCCGGAGTTTCAACTGCACCAAAGTTCTTTAAAGTCTCGCCGTGATATCTTGTATAAAGCTTAGCAAGAAGCCCGGTAAAGCCGGCATTATAATCGCAGGCTACTTCGTTTTTATTATAGTCCGAAACCTCGTCGTTATAGTTGTCTCCGGCATCGGGGCCGCCTACAAGAGCGCCCACTAAAATATGCCTTGCTTGCTGAGGAGTATTCATGTCATTAGCGTATGAGCCCTGAGCTGTTCTGTGGTGAGGATGAACCGGAGGGTTCTCTCCAAAACCGCATACATAGCTTCTTCCTGAGCTTCCAAGGGCATAATCTGCCTGTGATACTGCAAAGTTCCAATAGGTATCCTTCTTATTCTTGGGACAGTTCTTGCTCTCACTGTAAACAGCTGCGATAAAGCCGGTTGTAGTTGCGTACCTAAGGGATCCCCAGTTATCAACCCATGCAAGACCTTTGGGAGAATACTGGATCTTCTGACCGTTATTACCGGTAGTCCAATAATCAAGATGCTTCTCTATAAAGCCGGTGTACTTTGAATCTCCTGTTATATCAGAAAGGAGCAGTGCAGCACCAACGGTTACATCGTCCCAGCACAGAGCCCACTTTTCGTTTTGGCCTGTCTTACTGTAATAATCTTCTGCTTTCTTTAAGTAATCCTTATCCTTTGTTGCCTTGTAGAGCCAAGCTCCCGCAAAGGCAAGTTCATCATTGAATCCGCTCCAGGAAGTATAGTAACCATTGGCAGCAGTATAACCGCTGTCTGATTTATATTTATCCGCGAAGGCATAAAGGCTCTTTGCATGGGATAAAAGGAGCTTACTGTACTTCGGATCTTCTTTTTCAAATACTATACTTGCAGCAGCCATTGCCGCAGCAGTTTCACCGGTAACACATGAACCGGGATTGGACGCAGTAACCTTATAAGAAGGACGATCCATCCTTGCTTCAAGACATTCAGCAGGGCCCCACCAGGAATGGTCCTGTCCGCCATCACCAACCTGATAATAATAGACGTCATCCTCGGGATGGCATTTAATAAAATAGTCGCAGATATAGCGGATGTTATTAAGAGCGTATTCCTTCTGCTTACTGTCTGCATAAGCATCGGGATCCTCCACCATAGACCATGAAAGCATTGCGCAGGTATAAGCCATTGGAAGATTAAACTTAACATGGTCTCCTGCATCGAATAAACCACCGGTTAGGTCAAGACCGTTGTCCGCTCCATCCTTTAAACAGGAATCTCCGCGCCAGTTGGTACGGGTATTGTCAGGAAGTTTTCCTGAACGCTGAAGTTCATAAAAGAGAATGGATTTCTGAAGTGCTTCACCGTAGTTATATTTGCCGGTTCCTTTGATGCCTTCGTATCCACTGCCGGTTAATGAAAGGTTAGAAATATATGCGATTCTTTCAGGAGATAAAGAGGTGGATCCCGATAAATCGGTGTTGGCTGAGTAGCTGATCGATGACGCAATTTCGCCGGGTGAGGATTCCTCTTTAGTAGTTTCCGTAGACGCAGATTCAGCAATTGATTCATCAGAGATACTTTCAGCAACATTGGTATCAGTTATATTGCTCTCATCATTGTTAACATCAGAATCTTCAATGCGCACTTCATCTGCTTCATCATCTACCACAACCTCAGAAACAGATTCACTCTGCTTTAAATCCGCAATTGATTTAGTTTTAAAACTTACGAGACCGTATTTAAAAAGGACCACAGAAAACAAGACGATCACTGCCATCAAGACAACATAGAAAACAATGATAGGCAGAATAAGACTTATAGAACTCTTTCCTCTCTCCTTGGAATCCTCGCTCATGACAAACCTCTCTCTTGATTTACGACATTTAACCAATTAATTATACCACAAAAGACGCTTTATAGTTCCTATAGCATACTTCATAATAAAGTATTTAATCATAGAAATTAAAATACAAATATCGCTTTGTTTGTGATAGACTTAAGTCAGATAGACATGGCTACAAAAGCGGATAAGCAATCAGGACTTGAGCGCTGGTGTAGATTATTTAAGGCTCAAACCTGGGACGAGTTACGAAAACTCGCCATGGAGGACATCACTATGAGTAACGTTGCAGAAGAAGTTTTAAACAAGAATACAGACTATGCTACACGTAAATTAGCTCAAGATCGTGCCGATTATTTATATTGGGAAAGCCGTAAAGAACGAAAAATGGCTGACCTCGAAAAAGCTGTTGCCGAAAAAGATGCCCTTATCGAAAAACTCCAGGCGGAAATAGCATCATTAAAATCAAATAAATAAAAAAATTTCGCCCGGCGCTTCAATTACGAAACGCCGGGCGTTATATTTATCACTATATATATTGTTTATATCCTCAATAGTATTTCCAACTGTAAATATTTTCTTGTATTTTAACAATTGTATTGAATAGCATTTGATCCGTTAGGTTCTCTAGCACATAATTCACTTCCACATAAAGGACAGGACATAATCATAACTCCTCCTTGATTGACGCAACAAATCACTCATTTTTTTCCTTAAGAGCCTGTGCATATCCAAGCAATCTCGCCTGCCTATTTGAATCAAATGAATTATATGCAGAAATTATAATGCCGGCATCTGTCTTTGAATCCACAACAAGCCATTCTGCAGGATTACTTCTTGTTCCTCTGGTTTCCACTCCTGATAACAGCCATTCAGGTGTAACATCCAAAACTTTACAAATTATCATTATTTTTTCTGCAGTAGGATTTGTATTTTTCTTTCTCCAGTCGCTAATTGTTGTCTGCGGAATACCGGTTTTAACAGAAAACTCCTTCTGAGTCATATTCATTTGATCGAGTTTCTCAAAAATTCTATCTCTAATGGTCACAATACAATCCTTCACATTTTTCTTATAGAAAGCGAATATCCCATAGAATAAAGATATCTAATTATAGTTTCAACAGTACCGCCTTTTCCTCGTTCCATTCTACTTACAGCTTGCTGTGAAAGTCCAGACAATACGCTAACTTCTTTTTGAGTAAGCTCTGCTTTTTTACGTGCATCAATTAACTCTTGCTTAAACTTCATTTCAGCTTCAAATAATTCATGTTGTTTTCTAATATTTTCATCCGAAGCTATAAGTTCCTCTAAAATCTTATTTTCTTCTACTCCATCACTTTTTATCAACATAAGCTTTCCTCCTATAAAAGCCCTTCATCTCGAGCCCTCTTAAGAGCCTTCGAAAGTTCTTGCTTTTCTGCTTTTCCTTTTTGCTTTTTGCAAATATTTAAAAAAGCAACACCATTTTGATCTACGATCACATACATTATTCTAGTTTGAGATACCTTTATCTCCCATAATTTTCCTCTAAGTTGTCTTGTATTAAGTTTCTCAAACGCATCTAAACCGTGAAGGCGAATTTCTTTACGTATATCGTAAATAACACTTCTCTCAGAGGCTTCCAAACTATCTATGTACTCTTTTATGATATTCTTTCCTCCGGAAGTAGCATAATCATATATTTCCATCTTTCACTTATAAAAATACATCATTATCGATGTATTG
>JAEEGI010013946.1_pt1 | contig 16970 bp, 14 predicted proteins | sample 8958751 | NCBI WGS metagenome assembly JAEEGI01 (sample SAMN16246545, study PRJNA631951) | gut metagenome | biome: gut microbiome; feature: rumen; material: KS-attached | host: Bos | place: Iran: Karaj | collected 2018-10
CGGCTGACGACATCACCATGATGACAGGCGAGACCGCTCAAATCACTCCCACAGTGCTGCCCGCCGATGCCAACCAGGCTGTTACTTATGCTTCAGCCAATACAAGCATCGCCACCGTTAGTGAGGAAGGCCTTGTGACCGCAGTCGCCGCTGGCACGACCACTATCACTATCACTTCAGTTTCTACTCCTGAAGTCAGCACCACCATCAACGTGACTGTGAATCCCAACCCGGACAACGTGGTCTTCACGGTGAACGCTCCCGCCACTGCCCAACCTGGCGACGTCATCACCGTAGAAGCTTATTTGAATGCTCCTACCAGTGGCAACTATAACGGTTTCACCGGTCTGGTTCTTGGTCTCCACTTCGATACTGAGGCATTTGAACCGTATGGTAATCCGGTGGAAGGACCCGTTGCTGAAACAAGTACGATGTCAATGCCTGCACTCCCCAACGAGAACCATCCTGATATAGTCCAAATGGGTTGCGTAATGCCCGTCGGTACCCCTAACCCGACAACAGGTCTTGTGTTCTCCATGCAGTTCACTGTTTTGGCTGAAACTGGCAGTTACGATTTCTATGCCGAGCCTACTTGGGCTTCGGAAGAGGTCTCCAACTTCGTTTGTCGTCTTAGCATGGATGAGGCCGCCGTCAATATTCCTTACGAAGTCACACCTTCCACCGTTGCAGTAGGCGTAGAGACGATAACCTTGGACATCACTGGCTACGGAGAATCTGCTGGCGGCTATTACCTGATTGCCTCGCCTATCGGAGAAGTCAGTCCTACCAACGTGGGCAGCATGCTCGATAACGAGTACGACCTCTACTACTTCGACCAAGCCCAAGAGAAGGAATGGATTAACTACAAAGGAGACGAAGAATTAAACAACCCTGGCGGTTTCGCTCTCGAACCCGGCAAAGGCTACCTCTATGCCAACAGCGAGGATGTCACGCTAACCTTCACCGGCACGCCTTACAGTGGCGACGGCACTGTTGAACTGGTTTATGACGACAACGCCGTCGACTTCAAGGGCTGGAACCTCGTGGGCAACCCCTTCGCAGTGGAAGCCTACCCCGACCGCGCTTTCTATACCATGGCCGAGGGCGGTGCTGGCATCGATGTTACACCTAATTTGGCTGGCGCCGAAGTTGCTCGTATGACGGGTATCTTCGTAGTGGCCAATGCTGCAGGCCAAACCGTGACCTTTGCCACCGAGAATCCTAACAACAAGAGCGCCAACCTCGCCTTGAACCTCACCAACAGCAACAATCTTGTTGACCGCGCCATCGTCCGCTTCGGCGAAGGCCAACAGTTGCCCAAGTTCCAACTCAACCCGAACCACACCAAGGTCTACATCCCGATGGAAGGCAAGGACTACGCTATCGTCAGCGCTGAAGAGATGGGCGAGATGCCTGTCAACTTTAAGGCCGAGAAGAGCGGTAGCTACAGCCTGAGCTTCTCCACCGAGAATGTCGAGATGGCCTACCTGCACCTGATTGATAATCTGACCGGTAAAGATGTCGACCTGCTCAGCACACCAAGCTACAGCTTCGATGCCAGTAGCTCCGACTACGAGAGCCGCTTCAAACTGGTGTTTGCCACTGGTCACAACGACGGTGAGACGTTCGCCTACTTCAACAACGGTGCCTTCGTCATCAACAACGAAGGTGAAGCCATCCTGCAAGTCGTCGACGTCACAGGCCGCATCCTCAGCAATGAGACCATCAGCGGCAGCATAAGCAAGACCATCCAAGCTGCTCCTGGCGTCTACATGCTCCGCATCGTCAAAGACAACGATGTGAAAGTGCAGAAGGTTGTGGTTGAATAAGACCACGACACAACGACAAAAAAATCCCCGCCTGATAAGGTGGGGATTTTTTTGTTGCCTATTGTTTGCGTTTATGAAACAATGGGGTAGGGGTCATTCTTGTGTTGCTTCTTCACCGCCTCCTAGACCTTCTTTGATGCCGTCGATGATGCCGTTGAACATGTCCTTGCCTTGGTCAATGGCGTTCTTGAAGTCGTTGCCGACTTCAGTGGCTCTCTGCTTGAGGATGGCTGTGGTTACTTCAGTTTCAGCCTTTGTATAGGCGGTGCGCTGCTCCGAGGTGAAGTTGCATTCCTGGGCTTGCGCTTTGAGCATTTCGAAGTCACTATTGATGACTTCCCATTCCTCGTCCGTGAATGACTCGGTTTGGTTCTCAATGCGATCGGCAAGCGCATTCATTCTGTTAATGACCCTTTCTTCCTTGGTTTGGCATGAGGTCATGAATGCCACAAATAGGCATAGCGTCAATGCTTTTAATACGTTTTTCATCTTTGTTTAGTTTTGAGTGTTAATAATGATAGTGTGATTCTTTCGTAATAGTTTGTACGACTCTGACCAATTTCGCCAGGTCGGTTTGGGTCAACCAATGGCTTCAGCGACGGCTTTGCCGAGGTTGTAGAGCTTGTCCCAATCCTCTTCGCGGATGGGAGCGCCCTTGACTTCGACGCTCTCGGCCACGAGGTTCCATTTGCCTTCTTCGGCATACTTGGCGAGGGTCTTCACGCCACCGCCGCTCCAACTCATGCCGCCAAACACAGCATAGCACTTGTCCTTGGGCTTGAATTCGTTGATTTCGTGGACGAGCAGGGTCATATTGGGGAACATGTTGCCATAATGGGCGCAGGCCCCGAGGATGATGCCCTTGTACTTCCAAATGTCACTCATGATGAAGGAAACCTCTGTCTTGGCGACATCGTAGACTTTCACCTCTTTGATACCTGCCTCTGCAGCGCCACGAGCCACAATCTCCGCCATGCGGGCGGTATTGCCATGCATCGAACCGTAGACGATGACTAAACCTCTTTCTGACTCCTGCTTGCTCCATTGCGTGTATTTGCCAATGACCCAGGCAGGATTGGTGCGCCACACCAAACCATGCGAGGGGGCAATCATCTTGATTTCAAGACTGCTTAGCTTTTCGATGGCCTTCAACGCTTGCATGGCTACTTTGCCGACGATGTTGGCATAGTAGCGACGCATGTCGTCTTCATAGAATGCAAGGTTGACCTGGTCGTCAAAGATGCCTCCGTTCAAGGCACCGAAACCACCAAAGGCATCGTTGCTGAATACAATCTTGCTGCTTTGCTCGTAGGTCACCATCGACTCTGGCCAATGCACCATGGGCGCCATGAAGAATTGAAGGGTGTGGTTGCCAAGACTTAAGGTCTCGCCCTCGGCCACCACCATCTTGTTTTCGATGGGACCATAGAATGCCTCAAGAGGAGGGAAGGTCTTGGCGTTGCCCACTACCTGCACCTCAGGATATTCTCGAAGCACTGCTGCCACAGTGCTGCTATGGTCCGGTTCGTCGTGATTGACAATAAGATAGTCGACCTTGCGATCCTTCAACACCGATTTCACTTTGAAGAGGTATTCCTCAAGAAAAATGGCTTCCACGGGGTCGATCAGAGCGACTTTCTCATCCACGATGAGGTAGGAATTGTAAGAGACGCCGTTGGGCAACTCCATGTGGTTCTCAAACATGTCAGTGTGGCGGTCGTTGACGCCGACATAATAAATGTTTTCGGTTAATTGTATTTGTTGCATAGATGATGTTGTTATTTCGTTTTGTAGAGACGTGGCGCGCCGCGTCTCTACAGCTAAAAAACCTCCTCGAAATCCTCAATGCCATGTTTGCACAATGGGCATTCGAAATCGGGTGGGAGGGAATCACCCTCGTAAACGTAACCGCAGACCTTGCAGACCCAGCGGCGTTTGCCGTCTTTGGGTTTTTCGGATTGTGGTTGCGGTTTGGGTTTGATGTTCTTTTGGTAATAGTCGTAGGTCACGGAAGGTATGTCAGAAAGCACCTGAGCGTCAAGTACATCGGCAATGAACATGGTGTGTGTGCCAAAATCAATGCTCTTGGTGACCCGGCAGGCCAGATAAGCGTTGGTGTATTTGGGGATATATAGCACGTGGTTGACGGCGCGGTGTTCGGTCTCGCAGTTGGCGAACTTGTTCACCTTGCGTCCCGACTGGAAACCGAAATGCTCAAAAACGAACATTGGTGTCTCAGTGGTCAGCATTGAGACATTGAAAACGCACGAGTCTTTGATGAGGTCATGGGTGTAGTTGCCTTTGTTGACAGTCACGGCCACTTGCAGAGGGTTGCTGGTGACTTGAATCACCGTGTTTACGATGCAACCGTTGTCGATGTTGTCGTAGTTGGTGGTCAGCACATAGAGACCGTAGCCAATGTTGAATAATGCTTTGTTATCCATTTGCTATTCAATTCATTAATATAGAGACGCGATTTAAATCGCGTCTCTACAAACATAATGGATTATTCCATGACAGAGAAGCTGTCCTTGCCGATGCCGCAAAGCGGGCATGACCAGTTATCAGGGATGGCTTCAAAGGGGGTTCCAGGGGCTATGCCGCTGTCGGGATCGCCTTTTTCTGGGTCATAGATATAACCGCAGACATCGCAAACATACTTTTTCATAATTGTGTGGTTTGATGATTTAATTATTGATTAACAAAAGTTTACATTAATAGTTTTCCGCTTTGATCTGGAAATAGGACTGCGGATGATTGCAAACAGGGCAGATTTGTGGCGCCTTCTTGCCGACGACGATATGGCCGCAGTTGGCGCATTGCCACACCATGTCGCCTTCGCGTGAGAAGACGATGCCATCCTCAATGTTTTTCAGAAGCTTACGATAGCGTTCCTCGTGTTCTTTCTCGATTTTGGCCACCATCTCAAAGAGTACGGCGATCTTGGTGAAACCTTCTTCGCGGGCGGTCTTGGCCATGCCAGCGTACATGTCAGTCCACTCATAGTTCTCGCCATCAGCGGCATCCTTCAGGTTGGTCTTGGTGTCTGGCACCTCGCCATCATGGAGGAGTTTGAACCAAATCTTGGCATGTTCCTGTTCGTTGCGAGCAGTCTCCTCAAAGAGGTCTGCAATTTGGTTATAGCCTTCCTTACGGGCCTTGGAGGCGTAATAAGTGTATTTGTTGCGGGCTTGCGATTCGCCTGCAAAAGCAGCCATCAGGTTGGCTTCAGTCTTTGAACCTTTTAATTCCATGTTTTTATTGTTTAAATATATTGATTATTAGTTAGTTACAAAATAATTGCGTAATAAAGGGGTAGGGGATTCACCACCTTTTCGAGGCAAAGTTAGCATTATTTTTCAGAATTGCAGCACAAATTCCGTAATTTTGCAGTCGCTATGTTTTCTGAACAAAACAATGAAAAGATAATAGGTGCCGACTGGCCTGATGCAGAATGGCCAGCCTACATTCCCAAGTATCACTTGCATGATTTCGCGGCCATTGACTTTGAGGGAGCGAATGGTGAAGTGACTAGCGCTTGTAGTATGGGTTTGGTTATTGTCCGGAATGATGAGATTGTCGAGCGGTTTTATAGCCTAATGAAACCGGTTCCGAATCGATACGATTTTTGGACCACTAAGGTTCATGGCATCACATATAAGGATACAAATCATGCGCCGTTGTTTCCAGAGGTTTGGGACAAGGTAAAAGACAAAGTAAGAGGTCTGCCAATGGTGGCGCACGGGATTTCTTTCGACGAACGCGTGCTGAAGGCGTTGCATGAGTTGTACCGTATTCCATATCCAAATTTCAAATTCTACTGCACGCATCTAGGGTCGGAGAAACTGGTGCCTGAATTGGAGAACCATAAGCTGCAGACTGTTGCCAAATATTTTGGCTATGATTTAGCCAGCAACCATCACAATGCAGTTGCTGATGCTGAGGCATGTGCTGTCATTGCAATGAACATTTTCTAGGCATTTTCCAGTCAATTTTGCGCGATTGGGGGATGGTTTCGCATCTACTATTTAACATAATGTTGATTATTCCCGAAAATAGGCAAATCAAAAAGAGCATAAAAAATGCCATTTTTGAGACAATTTCCACTTGCCGAAACCAAAATGATAACTATATTTGCAATCTAGAAACAATGACAGAAATATTGCAATTAAATAATTCAATAATAACTAATTAAACACCCACCCAATATGGAAATTACCGGAAAAGTGGTCAGACTCGGCGCTCTGACCGAAGGAACCAGCGCCCGCGGACCTTGGCGCAAACAAGATTTGATTATTGAGACCGAAGAACAATATCCACGCACTGTTTGCTTGACCTGCTGGACAAACCAAATTGACGAGATCCAGAAATTTGCACCTGGCCAGACCATTAAGGCGCAGATTGAGATTTCGTCGCGTGAGTTTAACGGCAAATGGTACACCGACGTGCGGGTATGGCGTTTCGATCCTGTTGGTGTTGTTACGGCACCCGCAGCTGCACCTGTACAACCACAACCTGTACAGCAACCTTCAATGCACCAAACGCCTCCACCAGCAACTGTCACTACACCAGAGTATTACGCTCCTGCTGATGACAGCACGGACGATCTGCCCTTCTAATATTATGTTAAATCATATCGTCAATAGCGATACTATTTGCGCCCTTGCCACACCTCATGGCATGGGCGCAATTGCTGTTGTGCGCGTCTCAGGACCCAAGGCTTTCCCCATTGTTGCCACCTTGTTTCAATATCAAGGTAAATCATTGGAAATCAGTGAAATTTCACCCAACAAAGCCTATCACGGATACCTCATCAATAATAAGGAATTGCTTGATGAGGCCGTGGTGACCTTCTTTAAAGCGCCCCACTCTTTCACGGGCGAAGACACCGCTGAGATTAGCACACATGGATCGGTATATGTGCAACAGGAGTTGCTTCAAGTCTTAGTCGCACATGACTGTCGCATGGCTGAGGCCGGTGAGTTCACCCGTCGCGCTTTCGTCAACCGGAAGTTCGACCTGATCCAAGCTGAAGCCATTGCCGATTTGATTAGTTCGGAAAGCGAAGCCGCCCATCGTGTGGCCATTAACCAACTCAAAGGTGGATTTTCCAAAGAACTTCAAGTAATGCGTTCTAAGTTATTGGAAATGACATCTTTGATTGAACTAGAATTAGATTTTTCTGAAGAAGATGTGGAGTTTGCCGACCGCCGTCAGTTAAAGGCCTTGTTGCAAGATACCTTGTCGCATGTTGACAAATTGAAGGATTCCTTCCGCCTCGGCAACGCCATCAAAAACGGCATTCCTGTAGCCATTGTCGGTCAGACCAACACAGGTAAAAGCACGCTGCTAAACGCCCTTTTGGGCGAAGACCGTGCCATTGTGAGCGACATTGCCGGCACAACGCGGGACACCATCGAGGAAACCTTGAATATCAACGGGATACTCTATCGTTTCATCGATACGGCTGGACTGCGCGACACCGATGAAACCATTGAGAAGATCGGCATCGAGCGCTCCTATAGGAAAATCCAGGAAGCCACGATTGTTATCGGTATGTTGGATGCGACAAATGGCTATGAATCAATACTTTTCGCGGCAAACGAAATCATTTCCAAGGTCGACCTTGAGCATCAACAACTTATTATTGGCATTAACAAGGTGGACACATTGAGCGACCAAGGCGAAGCCTTGTTGGCACATCTCCGTCAGGACATAGTTAATGATGGAATCAATGTTATTTGCCTTTCCGCAAAGCACCATCTGGGTCTCAATGACCTTTATAATGCCTTAAAGCGCTACCAACCACTCTCCTCTCCTGACGTCACTTTAGTGACAAATGTGCGTCATTATGAGGCGTTGATGCATGCTTCAGAGAGTTTGAAACAGGTTAAACAAGGACTTGAAATGAATATTCCTACTGACTTGATTTCTCAAGACTTGCGTCAGGCGTTACATTATCTTGGAAGCATTACTGGCGAGATTACCACAGACGAGGTGTTAGGCTCCATTTTCTCCCGTTTCTGCATCGGTAAATGACGGTTGGCATTTTCTTATTGATTAGGATTATTAATTCTCAAATCTCAATTGTCAATTATCATATTTTGAGTTCATCCTCTTTTGGCCTCTCGCAAGGGTTTTTCCCAAATCACCTTCCCTCCTATCGTATCGGCCAGTTGGTCGATTTCGGTTTCAAGTATTTCCAACAAGGCTTGCTCCCTTTTCTTCGAACGGCGACCTTTTGCCTCATAAAGCACCTTGCTGAGATAGGCATCGTAGGAAATGGCATAGTCTTCCTCATCGCGGTGCGGGAAAAAGGTCACTGCGGCCTCATAACGGATGTTGCCTTCCTCTGAGGTAGCAATGAGCATCACTGAGGCACCATGTCGAGTAACCTCATTGAACTCTGCTTCAGCGGCAAAATAACGTTGGTACACGTTGATGTTCATATTGGATTCTTTTTAGTTTTGCAAAATTACAAAAACATTCCAAATCTCATTCTTTTGTAAAAAAGAAACGGTAATGGGTTGTTATCTTGCGAGACAATAAATAACAAACATGTGCACTGGGTAAAATGCATAGAAGCAATACTTCAGGAACGGAGTCTTGATGAAACCTCTCTTTCCATTGTAGAGGCAAGTCAGCAGCAAAGAAAGGAATACCATCAGTTTCGCTTGAAGTAAAACTGGACATGCCACAATTTGTATGATTCTTTCCTTTCTTAAGCCGTACAACAATACGATGAAGATGAATCCTGCCGTTTGATAATCCGCGTGCATGTATCTGGAAACGAGAAACATGACCAAAAGCAAGACTAAACTTATCACAGGCTTGTTTCGGAAATGCTCAAGGCTGCATAAAGCCAAAAATCCCAACAGCAAAGTGAACATTACATTTTGTTTTGGAAATAAAACGGCATTACCATTCATCAAGTTGAACGGTATCTCTGAAAGCAGTGCAAGAGCCAACAGGCTCATACCGTACTTCCTTCTGTTTTTGGTTTTCTCAAAGCCTTCGACAAGCAAATAAACGAAGATGGGGAAAGCAAACCTGCCAAACAGCATCATGAGTTGTAGCATGGATATTTCTTTTCCTGCAAGGGTAAACCATACTTCATTGACCCAAGTAAAACGGAACAAGTAGAACTTGGCCAGATGATCGGACAGCATGGCAACACAGGCAATGAGTTTCAAGACACTGCCGCTGAGAATGTGAAACCTTTCAGGAATGCTGTTTGACATTTAGATTGTTGGTTTATAATTGAATGTATGGACTATCATCGTTTGTCGCTATTATGGTCTGGCGAACACTTACTTTTTCTTTTTGAACCATTTCCCTATCCTACCCTTTCCATTGAGTTCCATCACGGCAAGGATGCCGAAAGCGATAGCGACGGTAGCCTTGAGTGCGGCAAAACCCGTATGGAGGGCATCCGGAAGTTGGTTGGAAACGATATTGTAGCTTGTCCAAAAGATGCCTGCACCTGGCACCAAGGGAAAGATGCCGCTGATAAGGAACACCGTGATGGGGCATTTCCTTCCTATCGACTGCAATAAGGCAGTGAGCGTCACCAAAGCCGTGGCACAGAAGATGACTTCTATGGGTGACATGGCTGTGTACCGACTTAAAACGAGATAAAGCAGCCAACCAATCGTTCCACAGAAACCGGCATCGAAATAATACTTGCACGGTACACCAAAGAGCGCGGCAAACGACACAGTGCCCAAAAGGGCAGCGATGAGTTGGACGACAAAGCCCGACGTTTGCTGGTCGGCAATGAGGTCTTCTAATCTAAGCAACTCACCGAAAATGTTACCATCAAGCATGAACGCCAAAGCCACGCCTAGTGCGATGCAAAAGAAGGTCAACATGGCATCAAGGAGGCGTGTGGTGCCAGCAATGTAGTCTTCATTAGCCATGTCGCGGATGCCGTTGGTGAAAGCCACACCAGGAATCAAGGGGATGATAGCGCCGATAATCATGTTGCTCAGGTGTATGCCGAGGCCAATGCGGTACATGCCGAAACAAATCAAGGTGGCCAACAGTCCGCCCGATGCTGTTCCAACGATGCGTGACAATCGTTTGGAAGCGACGAACAGCATAAACACCCATAGCACCAACCCTGCAATAAATGAGGCAAGGCAATCCATGAAACCACCGCCGAAGATGATGCAGAAAGCTGAGCTACCCACAGCTGAAGCCAGAATCTGCTCCCAAGCGGGCTTGGCTTTCATGGAACGGATGGCTTTGAGTCTTTGCTCCAATTGATCCAAAGAGCATTGCCCCTGCTCCACCTCTCGCGACAGTTGGTTGACGGCTACCACCTTATCCAAACTCGCGCCCTTGATGGGAATGAACTTGGAGCGGGCGTAGTCCTTGCCTGTTGCCATGATGCCGTTGCTGAGTACGAAGAAACTCTCGTCTTCCACGCCATAATGGCTGGCAATGCGTTTCATGGTCTCCTCCACGCGCGAAATCTCCGCACCGTTTTCCAAAAGGATGGAACCGGCTTCGTAGGCTAGGTCAAGGGGATTAGTGGTGTTAGATTCATTCATTATCTTTTTCTAATTAGCAACAGTTCAATATCTCAACTATCTTTATTTCAACAAACACTAAGTTACTTATGCACAAGCACTTTAATGGAGAAAAAAGTGTTTTATATAATATTGTTTCGTCATAAAACCATCACATCCGGTCTTGTCAGCTTTGTAGTTAGTACAGCCAAGAAAAGGCTCGACCTTACCTTGTTTAACAATTAAATATCCATCCTTACACTTATCACACTTAAGAATAGGCAAGATTCCACCTGAGAGATCGTTCGTTGTAAAATCACAGATTTCAGGTTCATTAGTACATATCCATAGCCTTAGCCCAAAATCTTTTTTGTGTCTATATTGAAGCGGATAACCACAAATTGGACAACGTTTAAGCATTGAAATGTCTGGTGATTCACATCCCTCCATATCTATTTCTCCATTTATTCTTATATTTGGGTAATCCCTTATTATTTCTGTCACAAAACGAGAAGGCCGTTGCTGTGGCACTACAATATAGACGCGGTTCTTAGTGCGAGTTAAGGCAACATAGAAAAGCCGACGTTCTTCTGCATACTCTATGCTTCTATCTTGATGAACAACCAATTTCATCACTGGATCATCTTCAATCTTGGAGGGGAATCCGTATACTGCATTAATGGCATTTATAATGACAACGTTATCGTATCCAAGGCCCTTAGCTCTGTGTGCTGTTAAATAGTGGAGTCTTATCCCAGGGAAAGCGCTTGACTTAATAGTCCTAGAACGTTCATCATATGTAAACAATCCACTTCGAGCCAGATTATATGCGTCAAAACCATACCTCCCAATTAGTAGTATTGATGAATTTGGAGACAGTTCCTCTTTTTGATTTGCATCCATTATTTGAAACAAGACACGTTCCACCGCTTTAGCCTGCAAATAGAACTTTCCTCCTTTGGCTTCAGGTTTATTGATGTCTTGTTCTTCAGAGTATGCCTCAATAATAACAGGTTTTTGTATATGTTTTGGACTAATTAAAGACTTTTTAAGTTGAGTTGCGTTTTTCTGAATAAAGCCTCCTGCGATGTCTATTATTTCCTGTGAATTACGGTAGGTCTTTGTAATCTTCAATTCTTCACCATAACCCATAATTTCAGCAAAGTGTGTGAATAAGGTAATTTCCGATCCAGCATAAGCATAAATAGACTGCCAATCGTCACCGACTGCCATTATTTTAGCATCGCATACTTCAGAAAGCGAACGAGCAAGGTCAAAACGTTGCCGTGATATATCCTGATATTCGTCAATAATGATATATTTGAAGTTGAGTTTGTTTCCTATTTCTTGTTGCTCTTTGAGGATTTTTGCAGAATCGTTTATCATATCCTCAAAATCTACAGCACTTCGTTCTTTAAGTTTTTTCGCATACTCCAAGTAGCATTGGTGGGCTATATCAAGAAAAAGTTTGGTCCTTACGTTATCTGTCTGACGCTTCATATTACGGAACTCATCCTCGGTAAAGCCGTTTGTTTTGAAATTTTGAATAAAAGCCGCCAAAAGACGAACTAGTTTGCTAATATATTTATTCTCTTCTGTTGAAACTATTTTCTCATAGACTTCTTGATATGAGCGAGCCTGTAAAACAATACCCCTTGAAACTAATTGTTCTTTCAGATGGTCTATGAAATGACGGCCATCTTTATATTTTGAAAAAGTGTATATTAGCTCAGTATTATGGTCTCGGTGAAGCTGAACCTTATCATTAACCTCTTTTTTGTATCGTTCTATTTCCGAGAGAGAATAGCGATCATGTGTGCCACTTTCTGTTATCCCAAAATGCTCAATATAAATGGTTTTATCACCTTGTTTAATAGTAAAATCCGGTGTATATGGTTTATGTGATTTTCGAAATCCATAGGGATAAGGCTTCTCATAATAATAGTCAATCTTATTGAGATACAAAAAGTTAGCTATCATTACCTCTTGTGAAGACCTGAGTGATTCATTATTGATGGTTATGGATTTACCAGTACGTTTATTTGTGATTATTTCTACATATTCCTGAATATTGCTCCGCATTGAGGTGAAATCCGCTTTAGAGAGATAATTGAAATAGGCATTAATATCACTTCCCTCATAAGGAGCATCAAAATAACTACCAAAAAAAAGGATAAGATTGTTTACCATAGAGGACTCTCTAAGGACATCTTTTTTTAAATAATCATTGATAACTTTAAACATGAAGTCGCTATCCACGACATTCATCTTGTCAGCATCTTGCTTACAAAGAATTGTATATCCTATTTTGTGAAATGTGGTTATCAGACACGGAATTTTTAAACTCTTATTAATCTTATCCCTAAGTTCACCTACTGCCTTATTAGTAAAGGATATTACAAGAATCTGTTCTGGATTAACAACCTTCTTGTCAACCAAATACTTAACCTTGGCAGAAACTGTAGTCGTTTTACCAGCTCCTGCACCAGCAACTACAAGCATATAATCCTCATCAGTAAGAACCACCTTCCGTTGTTCCTCATCGAGTGCTATAATTGGATCAACTTTTGTCAAAATTGAATCCAAATAGTCTTTGTCTCTTTTTAAATGCTGTTGAAGATAAACCCGGTTGTGTTGTTGAATACTATTTGAACCCTCTTTAAGGTTAGACAAATCCTCATATTTGCTAAGAAACTTTTCAATGGTTTCTATAGGAATTCCGAATTTCTCGCAATAATTCTCTAAAGTAGTAGCTGTCTTTTGATTCTGAAAAAAAGTATTTATGCTTGCGTATTCCTCTATCATATTCATATAGTCACTTCGAGCAATGTATTTGTCCTCTTGCAAAAGCGAGTCAAGGCATTGCAAAAACTTTAAAATTTGACCATACTCTATTGTTGAATAACCGAGCATAACAATACTTTTTGTTAAAAAGATTATTGAATACGTGAGAATAGAAGGTCTGACAAAAAGATATTACCGCCCTTATAGAGGCGCGTGTTTGGCGCGCCTCTACAAAGAACGGCAATTCATTTCGGAGAATTACTTCTCAATCTCCTTCTTCAGTCTCTCCGTCAGCATGGGGACAATCTTGTGCAGGTCTCCAACGATGCCGAGGTCGGCGACGCTGAAGATGGGCGCGAACTTGTCCTTGTTGATGGCGATGATGAAGTCGGACTCTTCCATACCGGCCAAGTGCTGGATGGCACCGCTGATACCGCAAGCCATGTAAAGGTTCGGGCGGACGGTCTTACCCGTCTGACCCACCTGACGCTCATGAGGCATCACGCCATTGTCGACCATGGCACGACTCGACGAGACCTGTCCACCAAGCACGTCGGCCAAAGCCTGCAACTTGTCGAAGCCTTCCTTGTTGTGGACGCCACGACCGCCAGAAACCAAGATCTTGGCATCGGCGATGTCGACCATAGCCTTGTCTTCCTTGATGGTCTCAACGAGTTTCACCTTGAACTTGCTGGTGTCAAACTTCGGAGCAAAAGCAGTGACCACGCCTTGGCGGCCTTCTTCGCGCTGACGCTTTTGCATCACACCAGGACGCACGGTTGACATCTGCGGACGGGTGTTCGGGCAAATGATGGTGGCCATCAGGTTGCCGCCGAAAGCGGGACGCGTCATGCGGAACTGCGGCTCTCCGTTGCTCTTCTCGTCGCTGACGACTTCAAGCTTGGTGCAGTCTGCCGTCAGACCGGTCTTCAGACGCGAAGCGATACGCGGAGCCATGTCACGGCCAATGGTGGTGGCACCATAAAGCACGATGTTGGGGCAACGCTCCTTGACGATCTGGTCGACGACCTGCGAGTATTGCTCACTCAAGTAGTCTTTCAGTTCGGGGCAGTCGGCGACGATGACTTCGTCAGCACCGAATTCAATCAGTTTCTGGGCTTGGTCTTTCACATTGTAACCCAGCAGCATGGCAACGACTTTCTCACCAAGGGCATCGGCGAGGTCGCGGGCCTTTCCTAAAAGTTCGAAAGCAACGGATTGGATGTTACCTTCACGCTGTTCAGCGAAAACGAATACGTTCTTATAATCTTTCAATTCCATGGCTGTAACTTTTAGATGATGTGTTTTTCTTTCAGTTTATTGACAATCAGCTCGACGGCTTCTTCTTCGCTCACTTCGTGGACCTCGCCTGGGGCCTTCATGGCCTTCGGGAACGACTGGAACACCTTGGTGGGTGAGCCAGACAGACCCAGCTTCGTTTCGTCGTAGTCAATCTTATCGGCGCCCCAGACCTCAACCTCTCTGTCATAGGCCTCGACGATGCCGCTCACGGTCATGTAACGAGGTTCAAAAGCGGAAGCGAGGACGGTCAGCAGGCACTTGCCTTCCACTTCGAGAACCTGGACACTGTCCTCATTCTCCTTGTGGACTTGCAGGTTGCCGTTGGGCAACAGTTTGGCGTCGCAGACGTACGTGACCTGAGGCAGACCGAGGTGTTCGGCCATTTCGGGACCCACTTGTGCGGTGTCGCCATCGATGGCCTGACGGCCGGCGATAATCAAATCATAGTCCAACGAGCGGCAGAGTCCGGCGATGGCATACGAGGTAGCCAGCGTGTCGGAGCCTGCGAACTTACGGTCAGAGAGAAGGATGGCGCGATCGGCGCCCATGGCGAAGGCTTCGCGCATAATGACGTCGGCTTGCGGAGGTCCCATCGAGATGACGGTTACCTTGGCGCCGAACTGGTCTTTCAGACGCAGGGCGAGTTCGAGGCCGCCCTTGTCGTCGGGGTTCATGATGCTCGGAACGCCTTCACGAATCAGCGTACCCTTTACCGGATCAATCTTGATTTCGGTGGTATCCGGAACTTGCTTGATACAAACGATAATATTCATACTGCTTCCCTCCTATTATTTGAACAAATGACCGGCAATGACCATGCGCTGGACTTCCGATGTACCTTCGTAAATCTCCGTAATCTTGGCGTCGCGCATCATGCGCTCCACAGGATACTCGCGGGTGTAGCCATAACCGCCGTGGAACTGCACGGCCTTGGTCGTGACTTCCATAGCCGTTTCAGCGGCAAAGAGCTTTGCCATGGCTGCATCGGCCGAATACGGAATGCCATTGTCTTTCTTCCAAGCGGCGCTGCGCACGAGGAAACGGGCAGCCTCTACCTTCGTCTTAAGGTCGGCCATTTGGAATTGGGTGTTCTGGAACTGGGCGATGGCTTTGCCAAACTGCTTACGTTCCTTGGTGTACTTAACGGTCTCATCCATAGCACCTTGAGCGATACCCAAAGCCTGCGAGGCGATACCGATACGGCCACCGTCCAAGGTCTTCATGGCGATGCTGAAGCCTTTGCCGAGTTGGCCAAGGAGGTTCTCCTTCGGCACTTCGCAGTTTTCGAAAATCAACTCGCAGGTCGCGCTGCCGCGGATACCCATCTTCAGCTCCTTCTTGCCGATGCTGAAGCCAGGCATGCCCTTCTCGACGATGAAGGCCGAGATGCCCTTCGTGCCCTTCAACTTGTCCGTCATGGCCATGACGATGAACACATTGGCGTAGGATGCGTTAGTGATGAAGATCTTCGTGCCGTTCAGGATCCACTTGTCGCCAGCGTCGACGGCGGTCGTCTGCTGCATGGCGGCGTCGGTGCCAGCGTTGGGTTCGGTCAAGCCGAAAGCGCCAATCCATTCACCCGAGGCGAGTTTGGGCAGGTACTTCATCTTCTGTTCCTCGGTGCCGTTCTCCAGGATGGGAGCCATGCACAAGGAGGTGTGGGCCGAGAGGACGACGCCTGTGGTGGCGCAAACTCTCGACAGTTCTTCGACGGCCATGATGTACATCTGGACCGTGCCGCCTGCACCACCGTATTGCTTCGGGATCGGGATGCCCATCAGTCCGAGTTTGCCCATCTTTTCGACGGTCTCCATCGGGAAGCGCTCCTGCTCATCGACTTCGGCGGCCAAAGGCTTTACTTCGTTCTCCGCAAACGATCTGATCATCTGCAGGAACAACTGTTCTGTCTTTGAATAACTAAAATCCATTTTTCTTTTTTGGCTATTGGCTACTGGCTACTGGCTACTGGCAGTTCCTCTATTTGCAGGAGATTGCGGATCACCTTATTCCGCAGAGGCGGAACCGCAATGATGTCCTGGGATGGGACTGCCAGAGGCCAGAAGCCAGAGGCCAGAGTTAATACTTATAGAATCCTTCTCCAGTTTTGCGTCCGAGCAGGCCAGCGCGCACCATCTTCCTCAGCAAGGGATGAGGACGGTACTTCGGGTCGCCGAACTCTTTGTACAACACTTCCATGATGGCAAGGTTGACGTCGTTACCGATCAGGTCGGCCAAAGCCAAAGGACCCATCGGGTGGTTGGCGCCCAGCATCATGCACTTGTCGATATCCTCAGCGCTGGCGATGCCGTCGGCGAGGATGCCAACAGCCTCGTTGATCATCGGGATGAGGATGCGGTTGACGACGAAGCCAGGAGCTTCCTTCACCTCGACGGGCTGCTTGCCGATGGAGGTGGCGAGGTCAACGATGCACTTGGTCACTTCGTCGCTGGTCAGTTGGCCTTTGATGACTTCAACGAGGGCCATGCGGTCGGCGGGGTTGAAGAAGTGCATGCCGATGAATTGTGCGGGACGGCTCGTGCAG
>JAEEGI010013949.1_pt1 | contig 16968 bp, 9 predicted proteins | sample 8958751 | NCBI WGS metagenome assembly JAEEGI01 (sample SAMN16246545, study PRJNA631951) | gut metagenome | biome: gut microbiome; feature: rumen; material: KS-attached | host: Bos | place: Iran: Karaj | collected 2018-10
ATTCAGTAATACTGATGATGAAGCAAGTAATTACTGTTTGACATATACGGCATAGCCCTTAGCCTCGAGAGCGATGGGCTCTGACGACGCAAGTGAGACCGCTGTGCACGCGGGAGCGATAGCAATGGTCTGGCTGTTGAGCCACTGGTCGTAGTCACCCTCTTCCAGACCTTCTATGAGCGCCTGGGCGTCTGTTTCTGCCAGATTGATGACAGACACTACGGCACCACGACGCCATGCCAGTATACTGGAATTGTCGGTAGACAGAAACTCCACAGCACTATCGGCAGCTAATGTAGGCTGTTGGTGGTGCAGAGCGATAAGTGTGCGGATGGTGTTGAGCATCTTGCGGTCTACCCTATCCCACTTCACCTTGGCATCGGTGAAATAGTTCAGCGTGTCGGGGTCACCAATCTCCTGTCCTTGATAGATGAGCGGCATGCCATAGAAAGTGAAGTCGAGGACGGTCAGTGCATAGCGGTTGTCGCCATAGAAGTCCTTCAGCGTATGACCACCATCGTTGTAGTTCTGATCGTGGTTGGTGAGGTAGACCATGCGGCGGTTCTTCACTTTTGCAGAGGCAGCGAGGAAACGCTCGCAGATAGCTTTCAGCGAGTCGGCACTGGTGCTGTTCTTGAATTTCCACGCCAGCGTGCCCTGGAAATCCCATGCGTAGTCGTAGTCGAAGCCACAGCTGTCGATGCGGATATTCTCAGAATTAGTGATGTCCGTCTCGCTGAGAAACTCAACGGGTCGTTTGGAACTCTTGCTCTTCAGCTCGGCAATGATGTTCTGCCAGTAACTGACGGGGATGGTAGGACTGCTGACATAGTCGCAGCGGAAGCCATCGACATCGCAGGAGTCTACCCAGAACTTCAGGGCTCCGTTCATCTCGTTGACGAGACCCTCGCACTGATAGTTCAGCTCGTAGACGTCGCCCCATCCGTGAGGGTGAATCATCTGCCCCTTGTCGTCCTTAGTGAAATACTCAGGATGTGACGTGACCCAGGGATTCTCCACAGCGACATGGTTAGGCACCCAGTCGAGCCACACCTTCATGCCCAGCTCATGGGCACGAGAGACGAAAGCCTTCAGGTCGGCAACAGTACCATAGTCGGGGTTGACGTCACGGAAGTTCATAGAGGCATAGGGGCTGTGCATCGTGGCACCACGCGGATAGATGGGCATGAGCCAGAGGATATCGACGCCCAGCGTGTCGAGGCGGTCGAGCCCCTGCTGCGCTGCCTGGAATGTGCCCTCTGCTGTGAAGGCACCAACATTCATCTGATAGATGACACGATTAGCATCGCCCAAAGGCTTTGTGCCATCGACTGTAAAGCTCTGGGTACCCTGTCCACAGGCAGTGAACAGGAGTACCAGAGAGAGTAGTGAAACAATATTTTTCTTCATGTGTTGGGATTATCGGATAATACTTTTCTTTCCATTGACAATATAGAGACCCTGAGGCAGGCGACCATCAGCAGTACCTACCTTACGGCCTTGAAGGTCGTAGACGAAAGGGCTGACAACGGCAGGCTGGTTCTTGGTTTCAACGATGCCTGCTGAGCCACCAATCTCCGTCACTCCTGTAGCCGTGACGCGCAGATAATAGTCGCGATTGGCTGTGATGTTGAAGTCGGGAACCTGCTGACCATTGTTCCAGTTGTTGAAGATGAGGTTGTAGGACCCACTCTCTGCATCAAGCAGGAAAACCTTATAGACCTTGTCGTCGATGGTTTTCTGGTCCACCCAGCTCTCGCCAGGCCATGCGCCGAAGAGCTCGCCATCGCCCCAGGCATAAAGGCCCAGAGCATCGTAGCCCGTTTCATCGATGGCATAGATGTAGTGTCTGGCGGTAGGAATAGCAGGCAGCTCACCCGTCAACTGGAAGTTGTCGATGGCCAGTGCCATAGCACCTGCGGCATTGTCGCCAGAGGTGACGGTGATGTTCCAAGCCAGATAGAAGTCGACACCGGGCTGCATCTTGGCACCCAGCACAGCGCTGACAGCGCGCACGTCGCCAGGAACGGTAGCATAGCCCTCTGTGGCAGCATCGGCAGCAAACGTCGTGCAGAAGTCGTTGCCTGCAGAGGTCCAGTTGCGACCGTCTAAAGAGTAGTACATCTGGACGGTGAAGCCAGCGGCATTGTTGCCCTTGCGATACTTCTCGACATCATAGCTGATGTGCAGGTTCTCAATGTTCTTAACACCTGTGTTCAGAAAGTGAGCATAGACGTTGACACAACGTGTGCCGTCAGCCACACCGGTAGAGATGCCGCCAATGGCACGGTCGCTGCTGTCGTCCTGTCCAAAGTTCCACAGACCATTCTTGGCATTGGAAGGCAGACTGGTGCCGCCAGCATACATGGTCTTGTCCAAAGCAACGGCATACGCCCCTACCATGCGGGGAGCAGAGGTCTGGCGGTCGATACGCCACGCAGCAGGCAGCGTAGCATCGGCAGCAGTACCCATCTGATTGAAGTTCTCCTGAGTAGAGAGCTTGTCGGCATTCAACTCGATAGCAGGGAAGGTCACCACCTGTGTCTCTGCGTAAGCCACCTTGACGCTAGCCGAGAGATTGTAGGTGTCGTTCTTGGCAGTAACGGTATAGGTACCCTCCGTGCCATTGCTCTTAAAGACGTGGTTAGCATCGAGCGCACCACCATCAGTCAGTGCATATACGAGGTCAGCAGGAGCATCCATCTCCTTGCCGTACTGGTCGAAGCCAACAGCCTGATAGCGCACGGTAGCTGCCGTGTGGTCGACAATATTGGTGAAGTCCTTCAGTGCCTTAGAGGCGTAAGTACGCATGGCTGCAGCATCAGCATCGCTCACGGCAGCAGGATGGGAGGTGATTGTAGCAGGGTCTACACCGAAGATGAGACCATACTCCATACAGGCAGCCATATAGGTTGACATATCCGTAGGATGACGGTCATCCTGGAACCAAGGAGCCAGCGCATCAGCACCACCATCGTTGAAGGCCTGCTGGTAAGCCACGCCTACAGGACAGATGGTGACACCCGTTTCGCGGGCCACACACAGATAGTTGTCAAGGAACATCTTGTTGAATTCCGTGAAGTTAGCCCAGTCACCACTATAGGCCCAGTTCAGGGGAACGATGATGATGGCATTGGGGTTCGGACAGTATTCGCGAATGTAGGCTACCCACTTCTTGACATTGGTGCGGAAAGCCTCGACATTGGTGCGGGGCAGACCACTCTGTTCCTGCAGGATGATGTGCGACCATGCCTCGTTGCGAATGAGCATCTTAGCACTGGGAGTGCCGTCGCCACCCAGTCCGTCGCCTTCGTCCCAATGGGTACTCAGCGGCTTGCCCAGCATGGTGTGTTTGAGCCACCAAGCATCCTTGCCCATGGACTGTGCGATGTCGTTGAACATGGCAGCCTGGTCGTTGTAGTGGATGAGACTGTTGTTCAAAGACAGCACTTTCACCTTCTCAGGGAGCTGGGGAACCAGTGTGACGTCAGCAGGCATCAGCGTTACTGACTGCAGCACAGAGGGTTCACCAGGCTCTACAGCCTTGCTCTCCAGCAAGAGAGAAGCGCCACCATCGGTCATGGTCAGCACGACACGGGCGCAGTCGTAGGTATAGGCACAAGAGATATTGTCGTTGGTACCCAGCACTAGGGCATAGGGCTTGTCTACAGTGATAGCAGAACCATTGCTGCCGTAGTTGCACGAGGCACTCCAGTTTGCATCAGCCACCTTGAAGGCACCAGAGAGTTCCTTGTCGTAGAGCACATAGGTGCCGTTACCTTCGTTGGAGAATTCCCACTCAGTGACGGCTCCCCAGCCATTGACCTCACCACGCAGGAAGATGCCTGACGAGACGAAGGGAGGACGGTTGGGGTCCGTGTCGTCTGGGGCAGTCTGTGGTTCACCAAAAGATGCCGTCAGACTGATATTGTCAAGAGCCAGACCCATCGCCTTGTTGGGTGACGTGCCACTGGACACAGAGATGTTCCAAGCCAGATAGATAGAACTGCCCACAGCAACAGCCGTGTTCAGCTGTTTGTTGCTGACTGTCGTCGTAGAGATGGGGACAACCTCAGCACCGATGGTAGCATCGTCCTTGGCAAAATCTGTTTTGAAATCGTCGCCAGCCTTCTTCCATGTGGTACCATCGTAAGAATAATAGAGCTGGACGGTAAAGCCTGCCTCGTTGTCACCCTTACGGTATTTCTCGATATCGTAACTGATGGTGAGTTGGTTGACAGGCTCTATGCCACCATTGATGAGCTGCGTCATCACACTGACGCAACGGGTACCTCCGTCAACCGTCGTCGACAGTCCGCCAACGGCACGGTCAGAGGGGTTCGTGCTGGAACCGAAGTTCCACGTACCATTCTTTGCATTGCTGGCCAGGCTGACACCACCTGCATACATCAGTTCTGTGGCGGCAGCACTATAGGCGCCTACCATTCTGGGGGCGCCCATCTGACGCTCCATTCGCCAGCCATTAGGCATTGTTAAGGTTGCTTCAGACTGGGCAGCATTCCACATACCGTCGAAATTCTCTGTAACGGTAGCGTTGGTGGCTGTCAGCGTGAAGGCATCGTCTGCCTTTGCCTGCGTGAACAGGCAAAGGACAGAGATGATTGATAATAATATTTTCTTCATGTGTTGGTTCTATTCCTATTAGTTAGCGGTAAACTGATAGCTCTGGTTGGCCACCACGGCAGAGATGTCTTGTTGGGTGCCACTGTCACTATTGAGGATGAGGTTGTAGGTTCCGCCATCGTTAGGCAACGGGAAGACGAGTACGCCATTCTCATTGCTGGTGGGCTTGATGCCGCGCCAGCCGCCATATATCTCGCCATCGCCCCAGGCATAGAGACGTGGGTCTGTGTAGCCAGCATTGTTCTGGATGGTCACCGTGTTGGGTGACTCTACCCATGACTCGTTGACGTCGAAGAAGCGCGAAGCGGTATTGGTGAGGGCAGGACCATCCAACTGCAATCCGTTACCATTGTTGTTGAGGATGAGGTTGAAGGTACCCTGTGAGGGCAACTCGAAGAGATACCAGCCATTGTCGGTAGTCTTCACAGGAGCTGCTCCTGGCCATGCGCCACAGGCCTCGCTATCGCCCCAGACATAGAGGTGGGGGTCGTCGTAGCCAATGGTGTTCTTCACAGCAATGATCACCTTCTCGGCAGTGGGCTCTGGGTCAGGTTGAGGAGTGGGTGTTCCGCCACCACCCTGATAGTCCTTGCTGATAATCTCGTAGCCACCATCAAAGATGCGGATGTAGATGTCGTGATCGATGGTGAAGTTGAGGTCGCCGCCTTCCCACTGCACACCACCACCGTTGTTGTTGGGGATGAGGTTCACGTTCAAACCTGTTCTACCCTCGCCCAGGTCGAAGTAGGTGTACTCCAATCCATTGATGGTCTGTGTACCCGTAGGAGCCATGCCAGGCCATCCACCAAACAAGTCGTTGGCATCGCTAAGGCCGTCGCCCCAGGCATAGAGTGCCAGTTCTGTCTGGCTGGACTCGTTGAGTACGAAGAGGGCATAGCCGTCGTGCTTGACGCTAGGTTCCAGCTCTATCTCCTCCACAGCATCGGCGGTGAGGCGCAGATAGACATCGTGGTCGAGTGTGAGGTTGAAGTCTGGCAACTGTGAACCGCCACCATTGTTGTTGAAGATGAGGTTTTCGTTGAGACCCATGTTCTCTTCGCCCAAATCAAAGTATGTCCACTTGACACCGTCCTTCTCCCACTGTCCGCTGGGCTGCATGCCAGGCCAGTCGCCATTGAGGTTGTTGACGTCACCCCACATGTAAAGCGTCAGTGCATCCCAGCCTGTCTGGTTGTCGACATAGACGCGGACACCATTGTGGTCAGGTTCGGGCTTCTCGCCACCACTCCAGTAGTAAGCCTCCCAGCGCTGTCCCCAGATATTGGTGAACGTACCCACTCCGGGATTGTCGTTATGCACGGCACCAGCACCCGTGAGGGTATACTCCTGTCCCTGTGAGACGGAATAGAAGCGGAAACCGTCGGCCAGTGTCTTGCCGTTTACGAAGCTGTTGGGATCGAGATAGATGCCCCACTTGGCATTGCTCTTCTCAGCCTTTACCAGTTTATAGGCCTCGTCAAGGGTAGGCTCGTCGTAGTTGCCCTCCTCGTCGGGAGTCAGCGCATTGCCATTGAACGGGCCGATGATGTACACCTCCTCTTCGACCGTAGTGCCGAAGGGAGCAATGAACTCCAGCAGGATGCGGTCGGCTCGCGTCTCAAACTGCTGTCGCTCGTGGTCAAACACGATGTCGTCGTTGCTCTTGCAACTGCTTATCACTCCAGTCAGGGCAAGCAGTGCGAGAAACAGACTATATATTTTCTTATTCATAAACTTCACTGTTTATTGGTTATTATCCTATTGTTGACAGGTTGTTTTACTTATATGCTGGGTTCTGAATCAGACCCGGATTGACGGAGATGGCCGTCTGCGGCAACGGATACCACTCGAATTTGCGGTCGCGCTTGGCAGGTAGGCTAACACCATCCTCAGTGGCTCGTCCCCAGAACCACCACTGACCCTGTGTGAACTTGTCGAAGCGGCGCAGGTCGGTACGACGGCGGTTGCCCTCGCCCAGGTATTCCTTACCCCACTCTGAAAGCATCCAGTCCATGTCGAAGGCTGTGAAGCCTGGTCCGGGAATGCTCAGTGCACTGGTGCGGTCGCCGGTCTTGAAGTAACGCTGACGTACGGCATCGACATACTCCTTGGCGACATTACCATTACCCTTGCGCATCTCGCACTCGGCGATGTTATAGTAGACCTCAGCCAGGCGGAACTGTACGTCGTCGATAGACTTGAAGCCTTCGCTGGCATCAGCGGGATAGAGCGGATACTTCACCAGACGGATACCTGAGTTATTCTCGCCCCAGCGCGGACTCATCACGGTCTCCAGGTCTCTTCCCACATTCAGGAAGGTGCCCAACTGGTCGACATAATCCAAGTCCTGTCCTTTGCGCTCGGCGTCAGACGCCATCGGTTCGCCCGTACCGAAATTGGCACGTATCAGACCTTTCAGGAACATACCTGGTCCGTGTGTCTTGGTTGACGTGTCGTAGACATAGTTCTGCTTACGGATGTCACGGTCGTCGAAGCGCTCATAGGGAGCACCCAACTTGTCACCATAGTCACCCAGGAAGCACTTGGCACCAATCGTACCACCACCGGGCAACACCGTACCTGAGTTGTCGTACGACGGAACCAGACAGACACAGTTCCAGCCACCGATGCCGTCGTATTTCTGTCCAAAATACTGCTCATAGTCCAAGGGCATGCCAACCATGGTGCGCACGTTCGAGATGGCATTGGCAGCACCCTGTCCGTCCTCGCAAGCCAAAGCGAACACCACCTCGGGACTCTTCACATTCTCGATACTATAAAGGTTACGATAGTTGCTGTCAAGATCATAGTTGCCATATATGCCGTTGAGGATCTCCTTCGACAGCGCCTCGCACTCGTCGTAGTGCTTCTCGCCGATGAACACCTCAGCATTCAGCAGCAGACGCGCCTTCAGCATGCGGTTCATGGCCTGGTTGGCACGGTTCACCATCGAGTGGTTGGCATCGTCCTGAGCCAGAGCGCCGACAGTCTCGTCCAGTTCGGTGGCAATGAAATCATAGATTTTCTTGCAAGAAGTGTCCCAGTCAGGATCAGCCGTTCCGAGCACCTCACTGCCTGCCGACGTGTTCAAGGGCAGTGCACCGCCCCAAAGCTCGAAGATGCAGTAGTAGTTCCAGGCACGCAGTGTGCGGACCTCAGCCACATACTGAGCCAGTTTCTCATTACTCATGCCGATGCTTGCCGCGTTCAGTCCCTGCAGGTCGTTCAGCAGCAGGTTAGCCAGTCCGATACCCGTCCATGAGTTGTTCCATGCCTCGCGGATAATCGTCGTCTCGGAAGTCCAGTTGTGCCACGACAACACCGTCTTCATGGCCTCGTCCCATCCCCAGAGACCACCATTCCATACACGCCACGTAATCTGGTCGGCAGGATATTCAGAGAGGTGGAAGAAATTCTCACCAGCCAGTGTCGACGACATCTGACCATAGATGGCAGCCAGGGCACCCTTCACACTCGCCTCGTTCTGGTAGTAGACACCAGCGTCGATGCGGTCGTAGACTTTCTCGTCCAGGTTGGTACATGCCGTCATGCCCATACCCATAGCCATCGCTATAATGCTATATTTTATTGCTTTCATAACTTTATCTGTTCTGTTTTAATTAGTGGAAACGCAGCGTGACACCCAGCGTAAAGTTGGTAGCCTGAGGATAGGCACTATTAGAGTCGATGCCAGGAGTAATACCCGTAGAAGTGACAATCGAAGGATCATTACCCTTATAGGCCGTCAGCGTGAAGAGGTTCTTGGCAGTCAGGTAGACGCGCAGACTCTCTATCAGTTCACGCTTCTTCGGAACGAAGCTATAGCCCAGCGTCACGTTGTCGAGTTTGAAGTAGTTGCCGTTCTCCAAGAAATAGCTGGTGATGATACCACCACTCGAGAACACGTCGGCATCGTCGGTATAAGCCGTGCGCAGAACGTTCTCCGTACCGGCACCCCTCAGTCCCATGCCATACTTGCGCATATTGAATATCTTATGACTGAAGGCACCGCGGAAGAGCGTGCTCAAATCCCAGTTCTTGTATCTGAACGAGTTAGTCCACGACAGGAAATGCTTAGGAGCACCATTGCCAATGTTACGCTTCCATGCTGGGTCGGCACTTGCTGCCGACTGAGCGTTGCCGTCGTTGTCGTAGACCAGCAGACCGCCATTCTCGTCGACACCAGCATGCTCGTAGCCATAGAACTGACCGATCTTGCCACCCTCCTCCACACGGAAGAAGAACTCACTGCTGCCAGGTCCCGGCTTCTGATAGAGGTTCAGGTAAGCCATCTGGTACACATCACTCGACAACTTGGTCAGCTTCGTGTCACCCGTACTCCAGTTGATGTCTGTAGTCCACTTCAGGTCCTTCTTAGCCAGCACGTCATAGTCGATGCTAACCTCAAGACCCGTGTTCTTGGTAGTTCCCACATTCACCAGAATGGTGTTGTAGATGAAGGGAGGCTGTGGTGCTGTATAGTTATAGAGCAAGTCCTTCGAACGGCGGTCGAAATACTCCACGCTACCACGCAAGCGGCTGTTCAGCGCCACGAAGTCGATACCGACGTTAAACGCCGTAGACTTCTCCCATGCCAAGTCCGGGTTCGCATTCAGCGACGGCGCATAGCCATTCAGCCACTGGTTGCCGATATAGTACGAGCTGTATGTGCTATAGGTAGCCAGCGACTTATAGGCATCGAAGTCAGAACGACCCGTCACACCGTAAGACACGCGAGGCTTCAAACTCTGGAAGAAGGCGCCGATGGACTCTGCGAACGGCGTGTTGGTGATTTCCCAAGCCAGCGAACCCGAAGGGAAGCTACCCCACTTAGTGTTCGTACCGAACTTGGTGCTACCCTCGCGACGCATGGATGCAGAAGCGAAGATGATATCGTTATAGTTGTAGTTCAGGCGTCCGAAGAATCCGATGAGCGTAGACTCCGAAGAGCCAGCCCACAGATTAGCCTTACCATCCTTCAGATAGCTGCCAGAGCCAATGCCGTGATAAGACAGCGCATCATATACAAAGCCCATGTTCTCGTTGCCGCTCTGTTCCCACTTGTTACGCTCCCAGGAGTAGCCCAAGACAGCCTTCAGCTGATGCTTGCCCATAGTCATCGTGTAGTTGACAAGCCACTCCAAACGGTTAGTCCACCACTTCTGATAATTAATACGAGCCCGACCGGCATAGCCGTTCCAATACGACTCCGACGAAGTCGTCGGCGTATAGAAGTTATCCTTCAGGTCGTTATACTGCAGCGCATAGCTCAGCGACGTGTTCAAGTTGTGCTGCTCAAGTTGCAGGATATTCACCTTCACATCAGCATTTCCCAACAGATAGATGCGGTCACCTTGGCTCACATTCTCCCTCAAGTCATTAACGGGATTGTGAACGCCTGTCGGAGAACTGGCCTGGAAGTAAGAGCCGTCAGCATTCTTGACGGGAATAGTGGGATTGGTTGTCAGCGCGGTGTCAAACAATCCGTCATTGCCCCACTCCTCATGCACCTTACGGCCTGACAGAGAGGCATTGAACTGAACATAGTTCTGCAGTACGCGCTGCTCCATCACGAAACGTCCGCCGTACTCCTCGCGGTTGCTGACAATATCAAGACCATTGCCCTTCTTATAGTTGACGGAGGCTCCGAAGTAGCCGTTCTTGGTAGAACTGTCAATAGAGATGTACTGGTTCAGGTTATAGCTGGCTGAACGGGTAATCTCTTTCCACCAATCAGTGTCGGCACCATAGTCGGGACCACGGCGTGAACGACGGTACTCATCGGTAGAGAGGATGTCAGGTTTCCCCTTCTGGAAGTTCAGCGCAATGTAGCTGTCGTAAGTGACGTTGGTGACGCCGGCAGTGCCAGAACCTTTCTTGGTCGTAACCAGGATGACACCATTGGCACCGCGCGTACCATAGATAGCTGCCGAACCGGCATCTTTCAATACGGTGATGGACTCCACATCCTGCGTGGCAATGTTGCGCAGGTCGCCACCGGCAATACCGTCGATGACAACCAACGGACCATTGGAGGCAGACAGCGAACCGGCACCACGCACCTGGATATCGGTCATCGCATTAGGATTCGCGTCAGCTGATGTGGACACGTTCAGACCGGCCACCTTACCGGCTACCAGTGCCATGGGGTCGCTAGCAGCACCTTGGTTGAACTGGTCTTTGTTAATCTGCACTACGGAGCTGGAGATTTCCTTCTTAGCCAGCGAACCATAACCCACTACCACGACTTCGTTCAGCTGGGCTACGTCTTCCTTCAGTGTGATGTCCATGCCGTCCTGTGCCTTCACCTCCTGAGGTACGAAGCCTACATAGGTGATGACCAGTGTGGTGCCAGGCTTACACTGAACCTTAAAATTACCGTCAAAGTCGGTGACGGTGCCGCCTTGAGTCCCCTTCACAACGATGCTGGCTCCGATGATATCTTCGCCGGTATCGTCCTTCACATGACCACTAATGGTGGTCTGTGCTGAAATGGTCAAGGTAAAAAGCATGGCCGCTGCCAGAGATAGCATACGGCGGAAAAACACTTTTCTTTGTTCCATTTTTACGATATTTTAAGTTATTAATAAGAGATAATAATTCTCACTTTTTTCATTTCTTCCTTGGCTCAATCCTGACTGCGGCACCGCCGCTGCGTGCCAGGTTCAGCATGAGTTCATGCTGACTGGTAACGTCCAACTGACGGATGGTCATCGTGTAGGGATTGTGCTCGTAGTCTGCGTCAGGACCGTCCTCATAGATGATAGCACGGTATGACTTGTCGGCATCCAGGAAATCCAGACTGACGCGAAGTGTGCGGGCCTCCTCATTGGTGATGCTGCCGATAAACCAGCGATCGCCGTTTCTTTCCTTGCGGGCTACCGTCACATATTGACCTATCTCACCGTTGGGTACCAGCGTCTTACTCCATGTCGTAGGACAACTCTCGATGAATGAGAGTGCAGGCTGACCTTCGTAGTTCTCTATGGCATCGGCAGCCATCTGCAACGGGCTGTAGATCACCACAAACTCACCGAGTTGCTTGGCAAGTGTACTGTGGGGATGCGTTCCCTTCACAACTTCCGAAAAATTGAAGATAGCAGGCGTGAAGTCTGTAGGACCAGCCAGACAACGCGTGAAAGGCAGGGTGACAGTATGAGCCGGAGGATTACCACCCCTTCTGTCCCAAGCGTTGTACTCTTGTCCGCGCACACCTTCCTGTGTCATCAGATTGGGCCATGTGCGCTGAATGCCGGTAGGCATGGCTGGCTCATGATTGTCAATCATGATGTGGTACTTGGCGGCGGTCTCAATTACCTTGCGGTAGTGGCGGATGCCATACTGCGACTTAGCCAGTTCCTTGCCATCGAACAGTTGGCCTACATAGCCCGTCTTCACGGCACGGATACCCAACCGACTGAACCAGGCGAAGGTCGAGTCCATCTGTTGCTCGAGCAGACGACTGTTGCCCCATGTCTCCGTATGACCGATGAAGCGAACGCCCTTTGAAGCTCCATAATGACAGACCTCTTCCATGTCGAAGTCGGGATAGGTTTTCAGGTATGAGACTTGCTCTCCCTCGCCCCATCCAGGGTTCCAGCCTTCAGCCAATACCCCACTGAATCCATGACGGGCGGCAAAATCCATATATCTTTTTACGTTTTGTGTGGTTGCTCCATGTGTGGGTCCCATCTCCCATGTGTTCTGCTTCTTGTGAATGCTCCACCAGATACCGATATAGCGGCCTGGCTCTATCCACGATGTGTCGGCAATCTTTGAGGGCTCGTTCAGATTGAGCATCAGGCGTGAGGTGAGCAGTCCACCAGCTGTCTTGCTGATAATCATCGTGCGCCAAGGCGTCTTCTTCTCACCTTGTGCATAAACCTTTACCCCACTCTGCCAAGGAGTTAGGGCTGCACGCAGCGACACACCTTCTTGAGTAGTTGCTCCGTTTGCACCCAACATCGCCTTGTGGGAAACAGCCAAATTCAGACTGGCATAGTCCTCAAGGGCGGCCTCGTGGATAGCCAAAAAGAGATTGGGCTCATATTCTATAGTAAGAGGTGTACAAACGGTATCTTTCTTGCTGAGCATATCCTGTGTATAGATGCCCTCGAAATACTCGGTATGGTTGGAGGGAATAGACCATGCCTTAGCATCGTGAGCCAGACGGAACTCAGTCATCTCGTCCATAATCATATATTCCTTACCTTTATTATAATCTGGCAGGACATATCTGAATCCGAAGCCATCATTGAAGACGCGGAAGATGACCTGCATCGTGCGTCCTGTCTGCTCCTTATAGTTGACTGTCAGCTCGTTGTAGTGGTTGCGTACGCTTTCGTCCTCACCCCAGAGTTGCTGCCAGGTCTCATCTTTCGACGAACGGCTTACAGCCCCCATCCGCGCATGGGTTCCTGTCTCACCATCAGCGAGAAGAAAACCCAGACGCGAGGGACTGACAACCTCTTTACCATGGAAACTAACCTCGTAGAATGCTTGTTTGGACTTCACACCGACAGTTACCTTCACGGCTCCGTCGGGTGAAGTGACAAACTCTTGGGCGTTACAAACTGCAACGTCCACACCAATCATTGTACTAACTATTACTAACAAACTAACTATAAATCTTTTCATCGTTATAGGATTAGAGATTACACCCTTGTTTTGGTTTTCGGATGCAAATGTAGAGGGTATTTTGCTATGCTCCAAGCGCAACAAACAAAAATCAAAATCACTAAAATAGTAAATGGCTAATTCTCAACATGTTGAATTTTTATGTAAACAATAAAATCTAAACGTTTTCAATCCATTTTTAGTCCAAAAAGCACCTTAACATTTGGAAGTATGAGAAAGAATCCGTATCTTTGCCAAGCGAAATCTAAAACCAGACAAAATATGAAACGTACATGGTTCATCTTACTTCTGTGTATACAAGCACTTGGCATCACGGCAAGAAGCAACAAAGAGCTATACAAGACGCTTGACAGCCTCATCAGCTGCTACGACAAGCTGACGGCAGAAAAGGAGCAGCGCATCAATAGCATCAAACAAAGCATGGGGAACATCACGCTGACACCAGAACAGACCTACGACCTCAACATAAGACTGTATGACGAATACATGGCCTATAGGTTTGACTCTGCCTACTATTATATTAATAAGAACGTGACGGCACTGCGTGGCACAGCCGACCACCAGCGCTTTGCCGCCAGCGCTATTCGCATGGCACACATTCTCTCTGTTTCTGGACTCTTTGGCCGAGTGCATAACCTGTTGGGCGAGATAAACCCTGACTCGCTGAACGACGAACAGAAAATAGCCTATTACAACCAGCAGAGTGAACTGAACCTCTACCGCTCGGAGATGGCTCAATATACGGACTATTTCACAGAATACATCCAACAGGCACAGTACTATCGGCAACTGATTATCCAGATAGCACCACAAAACAGCCAGGACTACGTCTTCAACCAAGCGACCTACATCAGCGAGCTGGGGGATAACGACAAGGCAATAGAAATGCTTGAAAGTAATCTGCTGCAACTGCAAGAAGGCACGCGCGACTACAGCATCGTCACCAGCACATTGGCCTACTTCTACCATAAGAAAGGAGACGTCAGCCAACAAGAGCGTTACCTGCTGCTCAGTGCCATCAGCGACGAGAGGGGAGCAATCCGCGAGAACAACTCGCTGCGCTCACTGGCTGAAATACTGATGGAGCTGGGAGACAACGATGAAGCTTACCACTACCTTTTCCAAGCTATCAGTGAAGCAAAGTTCTATGGCAGCCGACTGCGTATGATGCAAGTGGGACGCATGGCACCTCAAATCATGCAGCTCTACGACCAGAAGCGCTCTCAGACACAAAGAAACACCTATATCTATTTGGGCATCATCTCCTTAATTTCTCTCGTTCTGCTGCTTATCATGTATGACACACTGAAGCTTTATCGCAAGAAACAGGCAGCCAGCAAGAAGATAGAAGAGATGAACCAGGAACTGACAGCGCAGAATATGCAGATATTGGGTACCAACAACGAGATGAAGGAGGTCAACCGCATCAAGGATGAGTACATCGGACGCTTTCTGCAACTGAGCAGCAACCTCATCAAGCGTGGAGAGGAACACGGCAAGCACCTGAACCGTCTGGCACGCGACCGCAAACTCGACGACCTCTATGCCGAACTGAAAAGTCAGCAGTTCCTGAATGGCGGCATCCGCATGTTCCACCAGAACTTCGACGAGGCGTTCCTGAATATCTATCCTGACTTCATTGCCGAAGTCAACAAACTCATGACGGAGGACAACCAGTTCATGTCCAGCGAGGATGGCTACAAGAAGCTGACCACCGAACTGCGCATCCTTGCACTCATCCGACTGGGCATCAGCGACAACCAAGAGATTGCCGACATTCTGCGTTCCAGCATCACCACCATCTACACCTATCGCTCCAAGCTCAAGGCAAAGTCCATCAACAAAGAGGCTTTTGAGGATGACATCCGCAAAATAGCGACGTATTAAACAAGGGAGTTATTTCCTGACGAACTGTCTTTCTATTAAATTATTATAATTATAGCTGAAAAAATAGTGAATATACTGTAAAAGAAGTATATTTGCATATTATTTGTTTTTTCGAAGTAGAAGAGTAAATCAACATATAAAATAGGCCTTAAATAGATGAACAAGAAAAGAATGGTTTTGTGCCTCATGGCTATGGCATGTGTGCTGACCTTTTCGGCACAGACAGAGAGAACAATAGCGTTTGACAACCTGTATCATTTCATCGAGAATCTTGATGTGTTTGAATACGGACAGGAAGAGGCACGCGCCTACTATATTCCAGAACATCACGTCCTGCTCAATGGCAGGTGGAAGTTCTGCTATGCCGACACACCACAAGAGATACCAGAGAACTTCTTCGAGGAGAAATTCTCCGATGCGAAGTGGGGCACCATCGATGTGCCATCAAACTGGGAGATGAGGGGCTTCGGCGATGCGCTGTTCCGCAACGTGGCCGCACCATTCAAGGCCGACCCGCCCAAGACGCCACGCGACTATAACCCGACGGGCGCCTACCGCACCGCGTTCACCATTCCTGCCGACTGGAACGGCGAGGAGGTCTTTCTGCGCTTCGAGAAGGTGGCATCGGCCTCGTTCCTATGGGTCAATGGTCAGGAGGTGGCTACAACGAGGGCGCCCAAGAGCCTGCCGAATATAACATAACGAAGTATCTGAAGAAAGGGCGTAACACACTGGCCATGAAAGTTGTCAAATACAGCGACGGCTTTATCGAGCGACCCATGCTCGGCAATACGACTCATCACGTCGCGTTCGGTCAGCGAGAAATAGACATACATCTCATAGGCATCGGCCACCGTTGTCAAACCGCTTTGTGTCGAGGGTCCAACGAAGTCGCCTATGCGGAACGGCAGACTACCCACCACACCGTCGGAGGGGCTGCGTAGCACAGTATATGATAGATTGGTACGCGCCGACAGCAACTGTGCCTGCGCTTGTTGCGACTGAGCCTTCGCCATCGAGAGATTGGCAGTAGCCGTGCGCAGGTCGTAGTCAGAAACGACATCCTTCTGGAAAAGTGTCTTCCGACTGTCATAATTCAGCTGTGCCGTTTCCACACCAGCCTTTGCCACCGCCACATTCGCCTCGGCAGCCTTTACCTCTGCCTGATACGTTGCCTGGTCGATGACGAACAGCACCTGACCTTTCTTCACGCGCTGTCCCTCTTTTGCGCATATCTGACGCAGATAACCCTCCACTCTTGGGATGATCTTCACACTCTGCCGTCCATCAATCTGAGCAGGATACGACTGCTCTAAAGTAATATCCTGCTTCGAAACCGTCATTGTCTCAAAACTTGTCTGTTCGGCAGCATCCAGACCGCCCTTCTCTCGGCAACTTGCCATCATCAGCACCGCCGCCAACAAAAAAACTACTTTCTTCTTCATATCGTCGTATTTTGGCTGCAAAATTACAACCCTTACGCGCGAAATAAAAGAAGAAAGTAGGTGAAACGGGAAAAATCGCCGGTGAAGTTTACATTATTACCGTATCTTTGTTTCCATGCACTCAGATAAAACTACAAATCAATCCCAAGATAGCCAAACCGCCCTGCTTCAGAATGATGCTTGGCTTGCTAGTCAGACTACCATATAGTGCCACCAACACGACATAGACCAGTAGCAGCTGCGTCCACAGCAAATTCTGTTGCCAAACAGCAATCAGAAGAAGGACGGCTATCAGTCCGTTATACACACCTTGATTCTTCATCAGTGTCGATATGGTCTTGCTTTTCAGCTGGTC
>JAEEGI010013951.1_pt1 | contig 16968 bp, 10 predicted proteins | sample 8958751 | NCBI WGS metagenome assembly JAEEGI01 (sample SAMN16246545, study PRJNA631951) | gut metagenome | biome: gut microbiome; feature: rumen; material: KS-attached | host: Bos | place: Iran: Karaj | collected 2018-10
CATGCTATCTGCCGGATGGCGGAATTGCTTTTGTTTCAACGCGTTGCCAATCCTTTGGTCGTTGTCATGGCGGCCGTTACACGCCCGCCTACTTCCTCTACAGAATGGACGGCGACGGCAAGAATATCCGTCCGCTTTCCTATGGCGAAGCAAACGAATGGGATCCGAGTGTTCTGTCGGACGGCCGTCTAATCTACACGCGGTGGGATTACATCAACCGTCATGACACGATCTATCAGAGCCTTTGGACGATGCGTCCGGACGGCACGGGAACGGCCCATTTCTACGGCAACTATACCCGCAATCCATACATGATCGCGGAAGCGCGGCTGATTCCAGGCTCGGACAAAATCATCGCGACGGCGATGGCGCACCATTCCTACACGGCTGGCTCCATCATCCACATCGACCAGAAGCTTGGCGAAGATGGCCCCGAGCCGTTGACGCGTATTACGCCAGAAGAACGCTTCCCTGAAGGGGAAGGCCGTACAGATCATCCGTTTACGTCGCCATGGCCGCTGAATGCGGAGTTGACGCTTGTGGCGCGTTCTGAAGAGCCGATAGTCTTCGAAGGCGGCATCCAGTCGGTCAACGCCTATCGTATTTGGCTGATCGACACGATGGGCGGCCGCGAAGAAATCTACGTTGATCCGAACATGTCTTGCATTTGCCCGATTCCGATTCAGAGCCGTCCCGTGCCGCCGAATCTTTGCTCCGCCTTGGCGGACGCGAACAGTGACAAGCCTGGTCTGGTTTATATCCAAAATGCGAATATCGGTCGTATGGATTTTGGCGCGAAAGTGAAAGCATTGCGTGTCAATTCCATCATCTGCCAGCCGACGGCATCCGTTCCAAGCCGAAGCGTGGCGGACAATGAAATCACGAAGAAAGTGGAAGGAATCGTGCCCGTTCGTGAAGATGGCTCCGCTTTCTTCCATTTGCCGTCTGGCAAGCCGTTGCAGTTGCAGGCTTTGGATGAAACCGGGCAGGCCATCATGACGATGCGTTCGTTCATCTACGTGCATGGCGGCGAACTTTTGAGCTGCGTCGGTTGCCATGAAAACCGTTCGCAAACGGCGCCTGCGCGTCCGATGTCGATGACGCAACCCGATGAAATCAAACCAGTTCCGGGTACTGATTATAAAGGTGGTTTCAGCTATGTTCGCTCTGTGCAACCTGTGTGGGATCGCTACTGCATCAGTTGCCATGGCTTCGGCAAGGCGACGGAGAAGCTGGATCTGCGCGGCATCATGGATAAGCGCCGTCCGACATGGACGCCATATTCGCATTCTTACATGAATATCATGAGGGTTCCTGGCAGCATCCGTCTCGCACAACGCAATCAGGAGACAGGCTCCAGCGTTCCGCGCGATTATTTCGCCCATGCGAGCAATCTGATGAAAAAGCTGATGAATGGCCATTGCAAACCGTTGCTGGCGGATAAGGACAGCCTGAATTTGGTCATCACATGGCTGGATCTGAATGTGCAGTATTTTGGCGACTATTCGTTCTCCCGCAGTGAAGGTAGCTTTATCGATGCCGACGGCGAGAAGGCGCTGCGCGAAGCCATCGCGAAACGCTTCGGCGAAGAGCTTTCGAAACAGCCGTTCGACACGTTGGTGAACGTTGCGAACATTCCTGCAAGCCGTATTTTGAACATCGCGCTGCCTGTCGAGCAGGGCGGTTGGGGGCAGATCACGGAACATGCTTTCACAAGCAAGGAAGATCCTGACTGGAAGGCGTTTACGAAGCTTGTTTGGGATAGTGTGAAACGTCCTGAAAACGCGCCCGACGACGGAACATGCGGCCTGAAGCGTTGCGTCTGCGGCGTCTGCTGGGTGAAACATGTGCAGAAAACTGCCTCCCGCTAAAGCGGAGGCAGTGCTGATGGCTTATGGCCAATGGCTTATGGCTTTCTAGAATGCTAGAAAGGCTGGAGGCCTAGAAATGAATACTAAAATTCTGTATTTTATAGGAATCCTGTTGCTAGTCTGCGCAATGGTTGTTGCGCAGACACCGCCTGCCAAGCCGAATGTGACGACCTATCAATTCGGGCCGAAGGATGAACGCCATGTCGATATGAATGATGCGGATGTCTGCATTGAAGCAGGGCGGTTTTATTATGAGCAAGCCTTCAAGGCGGGTAGTCTAGAAGAAGCTTCTGTTTTGTTGAATCAGAGCATCACGTTGTTGCAAAGGGCTTTGGAGCTACGGACGAAAAACGGTCTGCCAAGCGAACGGGCCGTCATACACAACCATTTGGCAGATGCGTTCATGGCTGCGGCGAAGTTATTTCCCAATGACGTTCAGACAGCGACTGCTTATTACCGCAAGGCGGCGGAGCAGTATGAGGCTATTATTGAAGACTGCCAGCCTGTGAATGAACGCAACAAAGAGACGGTCGCGGAAGCCGCATACCGCATGGCGGAAATCTTGTTTCTGTTGAACGATGACAAAAAGGTCGTTGTGGCCGCCGAAATCGCATGGACAAACGGCTGGGGAGAATGGGAGCAGGTAATGATTGACCGTCTGAATGACTGCCAGCGGAGCGGTGTCGCGACCAGCAACATATTGCCACCGCCACCGAAACACGCCACGGTGGCGAGCATCGCCCTGTTTCCGCTAAATGTTCTGCCGGATATGGTTGCAGAAGGTTTTTACAATAGTTACCTTCGAACTAGCGAATCCTTGGACATGTTCCACAACGGCCATGCAGCAGGCGGTTTTATGGGAATGGTATTCGTTCCTTTCGAGTTTATTTTCGGTTTGCCTTGCGGTATTCCAGAGGCGTGGCGTGGGTATCCGTTCTGGAACACGCGTACGTTACGCAGAATACAACGGCGTGAATATATACCAGTTTTCAATTGGTAAATCTATCCGGCAATGACATGCCAGAGCGGCGGAAAATGCGCTGTTTTCGGGAAGACTTGCGTCGATGTGATGGCTGGCTTGCTTCCGTCGAAGTCGTAATTGTATCGTGAGAAGACGAATCGTGAGCCGATGACATGTTCGACGGCCATGCCCATGGCCGCGCAGGGGATGTCCATTTCCGCGAGCCACAGATTGCGGTCACGGAAAATTTGTGTTTTGACGGACAGGCCGATGTCGCAAATTTTCTGTTCATGGGGGACGCCGCGGAATGTTCGGTAGTCCTGTATGTGCAGTTGAAGACGGATTTTCTCTGGTGTAACATGGGCCTCGTAATAGTCTTCGCGATATCTTGGTTGGAAGAAGAATTCAAATGCGTCGCCAGTTTCCCAAGTGTGGTCATTGTCGTGAGTTGCGTTATTGTGGATGACGGAATCGCGCATGGCGGCATAGGCTTTGAGATGGCCGTTTGCGAACGTGAGCATGGCGGTGGCTGGTTCGGCGGGAGCTGTTCCATCCAGATAGTTGACGAAGGAGAGCGGTGTTCCGAGAATGTATTCAGTGGGTGGTGCTACGGGTGGTTGCGAGAGGGCTTGGATGAGTTTGTCGAATGGCATAGAGGAAGATATGGGAGGTTGAAAACAGACCATGAAAAACAAGTTTACGATAGTATATCGTGTAAAATGAAAAAAGCATGGTTAAAAATCAATAAAAATCCTATTAATTAATGGAAAAAGCGTCGTCAACATTTATGTTGATTATGGATTAATATGAAAACCTCTTTGAACCTTTAGGCGAACCGTTGCGAGGTGCGGCGGATTGCATGAAGATAGAAAGTGGAAGGTCAACAAAAAGTTGGAGGAAAAAAGCATGAGTCACATTTGCGGTTTTGTTTTGGCGGCTGGGGAAGGCCGTCGTTTGCGTCCGGCGACATTAAGCCGTCCGAAAGCGTTGGTTCCGTTCTGCGGCGTGCCGTTGCTGGAACTGGCGAGTTCGGTGCTGTCTGAAGTCGGCATGAAGGAAATCATCGTCAACGCATGCTATCAGGGCGATCGCGTTTATGAGGCGGCTCGCCGTCTGAAGGAGAAATATGGATGGGACATCCGTGTGTCCATGGAGAGCAAGCTGTTGAATCAAGGCGGCGGCCTGCGGGAAGGCATCAAATTGGTTCCAGAGGCGGATAATATTCTTGTCCACAATGTTGACGTCATCGTCGATTATGACTTGCGGAAGCTGATTGAACAGCATCTGTCGAGCCATGCAGATGTGACGGCGTTGGTGATTCCGGGCAAAGGGCCGCGGACGGTTACGTTGGATTTGAGTGGCCGCGTCGTGAAATTCCGCAGTCCGGGCCATGAAGGATACACGTTTGCGGGCATCCATATCTTCCGCCGTGACGTTTTGGATTTTCTCGATCCGGAAAACGAAGCTCCCGATATCATCGACGCCTATCAAAAGGCCGTTGACGCGGGGCTGAGAGTGGAAGGCGTCGTGGCGAGCCATGACGTGTATTGGTCGGACATGGGCACGACTGGCGATTACATCCGTGCGCACAGCGATATCATGGACTGCTCGCTGAAATACCACACGATGCTCCGCAAGGCGCAGACGGTGCAGGCCCAACGGCGTTTCGATCTGGAAGTGAAGGGTGTAACCTGCACAGGGGCGTTGGGGCTTGGTGCGGAATTAGGCGTACCGCAAGGTACTCATTTGCACAATGTTGTGTTGTGGGATTACACGCGTCTGCCGCGTCCGTTGCTGTACGCGGACGGAATTTTCGTCGGCGACGACGTTCCATCGCCGAAGCCTGTTGATGCGTCTCGCAAGCCGGACGATCGTATTTTCAAGAGTTTGGATTTGCGGCGCGACTTGTGTTCGTTAGAGGATTTGGCGAAGCAGGGGAGCGGCCGTAAGTATATGCGGATTCGCTACAAAGACAAATCGTGGGTTTGGTGCGCCTACAATCCGGAACGCCGCGAAAACGCGAGTTTCGCGGCCATCGGCGATTTCCTTTTCAGATTGGGGCTGAAAGTTCCCGCCGTGAAGATGCATCTGGCGGACACGTTCGAATTGATTTCTAGTGATTTAGGGCAGAGCGACATCAATCTGGTCTCCGAACAAATGCGAGAACATTTGTTGTACGATGTCGTCGATCAGATCGCGTTGCTGCATGTTCGCGGTGACCAGGCGGTTCGTCTAGAGGAACTGCCGTTGCAGAAAGGCTTCACGAAAGGCCTCTACGATTGGGAGCGTGACTATTTCCGCAACAACATGCTGGAACGTTGCTTGGAGCATCCAGAACTGTGGGGCGATGCCGCGGAGGACTACTGCGAAATGCGTTCGCTTCTGTTGCGCGAACCGCTTGTTCCCATCCATCGCGATTTGCAGAGCGCGAATGTGAAAGTCATGGATGGACAGGTCTATCTCATTGATTTCCAAGGGATGAGACTTGGTTGTGCGGCCTATGATTTGGGCTCGTTGCTATACGATCCGTATCAGTGCTATCCGTCGTCGTTGCGGCAGGCCGTATGGCGTCGCTACAATCGGACGGTGCATGAACTGGGCGGCAATCCGCCGCAGAGCCGCGTGTTGTATGCGGCCGCCTGCCAGCGTCTTATGCAGGCGTTAGGCGCCTATGGAAAACTGTGGTTGAAGGACGGCTTGGAATGGTATCGTCAGTTTATTGTGCCCGGCTTCAAGATGCTGGTGGATGCGGCGACGGAGGCGGATCAGTATCCAGGCATTTTGAGCATGGCGAAGAAAGGTCTGGCCTTGGCAGAAGAACGGCTGCAGTCGTCAAATAATTGAAAATGCCTTGGTTATGAATAACGCAGTGAAACAAATCGCGAGTATTGCGGTGTTGGCGTTGCTGCTTTGCGGCATGGCGTGCTTTTTCCGCGGGACGCCCCGCCTGAATGGCGTGGCGTCCGAATCATATGTGCGCGATTTTGAAGTGTTCAACACGCAATGCCGTCTGACGTTGCACGAATGCGTTGCGGAGGAAGGCGACGTTGTGTTCCGCGAGCTGACGACGGAAATGCGCAAACTGCATGACACATTGAACGCCTATGATCCTGAAAGCGAATTGTCGAAACTGAACAGCCGCGCGGCGGACGAGCCTGTGAAATGCTCCGACATCCTGTGGGAGATTCTGCTTGCCGCTCGCGATGGCTGGCGGGACAGCGATGGGCTGTTCGATGTGACGGTCGGCCCATTGCTGGGCCTGTGGGGCTTCCATGCGAAACGCTCCACGTGGCCGACGGATGACGAAATCACCGCCGCGAAGGCAAAGGTTGGATTCGATAAACTGACGTTGGATGAAACGGCGCATACGGTTCGTTTCGGTGTGAACGGCATGCGGCTAGATTTCGGCGGAATCGCAAAAGGCTTTGCTTTGAGCAAGGCCATCGCCGTCGTGAAACGCCATGAGTTGAAGTCGTATCTTATTGATTTGGGCGGTAACATCTATTGTTCAGAAAAAGCCCCGAAATGGCGGCATACGTATACAATTGGCGTACGAAATCCGCGAGCTGGAGGCGAGAATATAGGTGTGGTGTACATGTCGGATTGCTGTATCGCGACGAGCGGCGATTACGAGCGGTATCGCATCATCGCGGGAAAAAAGGTCGGTCATTTGATGGATCCGCGCACGGGACAGCCGTGTGGCGGCGCGGAAGGGCTTGGCGGTGTGACGGTTGTCGTGCGGAATCCGACGTTGTCGGATGTGTATTCGACGACGGCATTTGTCGGTGGTGAAGAAGTGGCGAAGTGTCTGGCGGAGACGAGTGCGGCACGTCCCGCCTTTATTTTTGTTTATTGTGATGAAAAGAGTGTGAAGAAGGTGGAGACGGTGGGGGATGTGTCGTTCACAAAGTTTTGACAGATAAGCTTTTATCAAATCTTGAACAGGAGGTTGACGATGAGCAGACATGTTTTATGGTGCGGATTGGCATTGATGTGCATGGCGGCGATTGCGCAAACGATTCCCGCGCCGCCGAAGGCTCCGGCGGATGTCTTCCCCGAAATGCGTTTCAAGAACACGGAGGAGGCGCGGGCCGCCTTCCTGCCGATGTGGGGCACCAAACCTGTTGATTATGTCGAGACTGAGACGGGCGGTTATGTTAAATTGCCATTGAATTTCACGACGGTCACGACGGAACGTGCGTCATGGGACATTCAGCTGAAGGCGAATCTGGCGAACGTTCGCGGGATTGAATTCGACTTGTTCTGTGTTGATTTGGAGTCTGCCAGCCAGATGACCGCCTACCTGCGTAGCGGCAATGGCTGGTATCGTATCAACTTTGGCGTGAAGCACATCGGGCGCTGGCAACATGTCATTCTCAGTAAATCCAACGCGAACATGGAAGGAACTCCTGACGGTTGGGGGAAGATTGACATATTGCGCATTTCCGCGTGGCGCAATCAAAACGACTATGATTCCGTGGCGGCGATCGCCAACATCAGACCGTCCGTCCAGAATGCAGACGTGTTGGTGATCATGGCGGCGTCCTGCGTATCTCCGAAGGATCCGGAATCGAAGGGATATGCGTCTTATGCGGCGGCGTTTGCGCAAGGCCTTGAGGATTTGGGAATCGAAGGCTATACGACGTCGGATTTGGATGTGACGGAACAGGCGTTGGCGAAGACGAAAATCGCCGTTCTGCCCTACAATCCACGTGTGCCGGCGGAGGCTCTTGAAAAATTAGATGATTTTGTGAAGCGTGGCGGAAAAATCATCGCCTGCTATAATGTTGCCCAAGGTATTGACAAGCTGCTTGGTATCAAGCGGGTTGGCTGGCAACGTAGTAAGCAAGGTCGTTTCCAAGGGATGAAGGCGACGGCGGATGCTGTTCCAATGCAACCAGATATCGCATATCAGGCCTCTCCGCATACGACTGTCGTTGAATTGGACGGCCCTGGAAAAGTCATCGCCAAATGGTGCGAACCAGACGGAACGGACAGCGGCCTAGCTGCGGCCACCGCGACATCGACGGGCGTATTTCTCGGCCACGTTTGGTTTGACGGTAGCGGCAAGAATGTCAGGCAGTTCCTGCTGTCGCTTGTGAATTATCTGGCACCGGATATTTGGAAGAAATCCGCTTCGAATTGGCTGGAGGCAGTCGGCGTCATTGAAAACTATAGAGGGCTTAGAGACATTCAGTCGAAGTTTGCGAAAGATGCGTCCGCAGAGGCGAAAGCCGCGTTGAATGCGGCCTTTGAACTGCGCGAAAAGGCGCGCGGGGCATTGGCTGAGGCACGCTGGGTGGAGTGCATCAAACTTTGCGAAGATGCGCAGAACAAGGTGATTGAGGCGTTGTGCCGTCAGGCGAAGCCAGTGGAAGGCGAACAGCGCGGATTCTGGTGCCACAGCGCGTTTGGCTTGCCTGGAAACAATTGGGATGAATCCATCAAGTTCTTGGCGGACAACGGGTTCAATACGATTCTGCCGAACATGCTGTGGGGCGGCATGGCTTATTACAAGAGCGATGTCCTGCCGACGTATGCGAATTATGCAAAGCAGGGCGACCAAGTCCGCCAATGCTTGGACGCCTGCAAGAAATATGGCGTGAAATGCCATGTGTGGAAGGTCAACTGGAACATGGGAAGCCATTTGGACAAGGCGTTCGTTGAACGGATGAAGGCCGAAAAACGGACGCAGGTCTTGTTCAACGGCGAACAGAAAGACACATGGCTCTGTCCGTCGAATCCGCTGAACCGCCGTCAGGAGGCGGACGCCATGCTGGAACTCGTACGGAATTATCCAGATTTGGACGGTATCCATTTCGACTATATCCGCTATCCTGATGGTAACAGCTGTTTCTGCGACGGCTGTCGCGCACGTTTCGAAGAACGCATCGGCAAGAAGGTGGAAAACTGGCCAGCCGATACGCGATCTGCTGAGTTGAAAAATGAATGGCTGCAGTTCCGCCGCGACAACATCACGGCATTGGTGAAACTCGTGCATGACGAAGCGAAGGCCCTCCGCCCGACGGTTCAAATTTCGGCCGCGTTGTTCGGCAACTGGATGTCCGATCGCGATGGCGTGGGGCAGGATTGGGAGTTGTGGTGCCGTAACGGCTGGCTGGATTTTGCCTGCCCGATGGACTATGTGGATTCCGCCTTGGCTTTCAAAGGGAAGGTCAAACGGCAGATCGCATGGGCGCATGACGTGAAATTGTGTCCAGGCATCGGCCTTTCCTGCTGGACGAAACCGCAGGATCCGTTGAACATGATCGAACAAATTCAGGCCGTTCGCGATCTCGGATTGAAAGGCTATACGGTTTTCAATTTTGACAATTACGCGCGCGCCGTGTTGCCGAGCCTCCGTCTGGGCTGCACGAGCAAGTGACAGAAGGGACAAAAGAAACAATAAGGACGAATGGATTATGCGGCTAGTTTGGTTGAGCATACAGTCGTCGTATTCCCATTCGTCCTTGGCGTTGCCGCTTTTGGCGAACGCTTGTGCGAATGTGTCCGGTTGGGAATGGGATCGAATCGACGGCGTGCTGGGTGACGATCCGTTTGATGTTGCACGGCAAGTGGTTGCAAAAGAACCGGATTTGGTTTGCGCATCATTGTATCTGTTCAATCGCGATTTGACATTGGACATTTTGAAACGCGTAAAACGCCTCAAGCCAGATGTACGGATTGCCGTCGGTGGCCCGGAGAATCTTGGCGATGGAGCCGTTGAACTCTTGAAGACAACATCTTGCGTGGATTTTGCCTGTCGCGGAGAAGGCGAACCGATCATGCCTGTTTTGCTGGAACGACTGAAAAACGGAACGGATATGGCGGGCGTGCCCGGCTTGTTGTATCGTCTTGCGGATGGGACGGTTGCGGATAATGGTGGTTCTGGTGTGATGAGAGATTGGGCGATGTCTCCAATTCCTTGCCGCCATGCCTTTTATGAGTTCGGCAAACCATTTGTGCAATTGGAGACGTCGCGCGGTTGTCCAATGGGATGCACGTATTGTACAAGCAGTCGGACGAATGTGCGGTTGCGGCCATTGGAGTCTGTGCGAGAGGAACTTGCGCATTTGCGTGACTGCGGCGTGAAGGAAGTGCGGCTGTTGGACAGGACGTTCAACATGCCGGATTCACGTGGTGCTGCGTTGCTACGGATGTTCCGCGAGGAGTTTTCATCCATGCGTTTCCATTTGGAAATCCATCCAGGCGTGCTCGGAAAGGAAGTTCGGACAGAATTGCTTAAGGCTCCTGCAGGCCTATTACATATCGAATCGGGCATCCAAACATTGAGCCATGTGTCGTTGGCGGCCATTGGACGGAGTACGGATGCGGATGCGGCGTTGGAAGGATTGTCATTTCTTGTTGGAATCAAAGCATTTGAAACGCATTGTGACTTGTTGACAGGACTGCCGGAACAGACGTTGGATGATGTCGTTTCCGATGCGGAACGGCTGGTTGGAATCGGGCCGGGCGAAGTCCAGATGGAAGTCCTTAAAGTATTGCCCGGCACGAAGTTGCGCAATGAGGCGGCTTCCCGTGGAATCATTTTCAGTTCGGAGCCGCCGTATGATGTGATGGCGACGCCGACGATGGACACGGAAGACATGCGCCATTGTCGTCATCTGTCGAAGATTCTCGATCGTTTCCACAATGCAACCACATTGCGCAACACGTTCCGGACGATGATATTAGAAAAAAAGAACTCGTTGCGAACGTTGTTGGCGTGGTGCGAAGACCGCGAGACGGAGACGTTGTCGCAACCTTTAGGCTTGCGCCGCCGTTTTGAATTACTGGATGAATTCCTACATGAAGGGAATTATCAGAAGTCATTGGACGAGTTGGCAATAGCATGGATGATGGAGGCATTGCCAACAGGGCGCGGGCCTGGTCTTCGCGCATCATTGACGCATGATATTCCGTCTGAAGCCGTTCTAACGTGGGGCGATGCCGCGCATGTCCATCGTGATGGAACACGACTTTGGATGTTGCCATTGGAAGGACGGACGCTGTTTTTCGCCTACAACCGCGCTGTCGCGCCGAACCATGCTGTGGCGGCATTTACGAACTAAAATATTAGAATGATAAGAAGTTTTGTAAATAAGTGATTGATATATCTTCTGGATAAAGGACATTCTGACGTTTGGAAGTTTTTTGTCATTTGTCAAAAATGATGTAAATTACTTGGATATGTCTAGACTATCAGCAAAAGATGATCATTGACGAAATGGGCCTGCTGCCCAGATTATATTATATCGTAGAATAAATGAAACTTGATTTTGTAAAGAATACAAAACGGAATGCTATCGCCTATTTTGTTAGTCAGTGCGTGGCAACTGTTTTACCGTTTTTACGCAAGACTTTGTTCTTGTGGATTCTAGGATCCGAATATCTTGGGCTGAACGGGTTGTTTTTTTCCATCCTAGGCATGCTCATGCTTTCGGAAATGGGATTCGGTGAAGCAATTGTCTGCTACATGTACAAACCCGTCGCCGAAGATAATAATGAACTGATTTGCGCATATTTGCGCTTCTTCAAAAAGGTCTATCAATTTGTTGGTGCATTCATCTTCATAAGCGGTTTGTGTGTCATGCCGTTTTTGAGACATTTCATCCATGGCCATATTCCGGCGGATGTGAATCTTTACATCCTATATTTGATGTTCCTGCTGAAGACCGCCATTGGCTATTTTTTCTTTGCCTATCGAGGAGCGGTTTTTGCCGCCCAGCACCGTGGCGATATCACGACGTATATCGGCATTGCAACAGGGGCTACGGAGTTTCTACTATCTTGTGTGGTTTTATGTCTGACTCATAACTATTACTATTATGTGTGGGTGCTCATTGGATGCGCATTGCTTAACAATATCAGCGTTATGATAGCCTCTAGAAAATACTATCCAGAGATGGTTCCGCGTGGAAAATTGCCTCAGCAAGACATCAAACGAATTATTTCCGATGTCAAGGCAATTTTCATGCACAAAATCGGCACGGTGATGTTCAATTCATTTGACACGCTCGTCATATCGTCGTTTCTAGGGCTTACGGCTGTCGCCTCCTTTGGCAGTTACGGTCATATCAAAGGCTCTGTTGGGGCTATGGCAGGCGGGTTGTGCTATTCGATGCTTGGAGGCTTTGGTAATAAGATCTATACAGAATCCAAAGAGGAGAATTTCATGCTTCTCATGAAGGCGCATCGGCTGCTGATGTGCATTATTCTATGGGGTGGAGCGATGCTGTTGGCGCTATACCAGCCGTTTATGATCATATGGACAAAAAATGACCCGACGCTGATACGTCATTTTCTGACACCGCTTTTGATGGTCATCTGGTTCTATGAAATGCAGTCACGTGAGACATTGCGCATGTTCAAGAACGCGGCGGCGCTTTGGCAACCAGACAAATGGAAGGCGGTGGTCGCAGGTATTGCGAATCTGGTGTTGAATCTGACATTCATCAATGTTTTTCCTGATGAATACAAGCTGGATGGCGTCATATTGGCGACGCTTCTGACTGATATTTTCATTCAGATGCCATGGGAGTCATATGCTGTGTTTACAGCCTTCTTTGGCAGAAAAGAAGCAGTGCAATATTGGCGGCAGCAAGCGATTTATATGTTGTTAGCCGTTTTGTTCAGCGGAGCTACATGGGGTGCCGCCTATGCGATACCGCTTAGTGGTGTTCAAGGCTTCTTTGTGAAAAGTATCGTTGCCTTTACTGTTTCCCTTGGGCTTCTCCTTGCCGTGTTCCGCGATGATGCACTGGCGGTGTTGAAGAAAGTGATTTTCCGCAAGAAGGGAGGGGCATGAATTGGTTAAGTGATTTCCACCGTATCTGTGGAAGAATGGATTCAAGAACCCAAAAAGAATAATGATTTGCAATGGAAAACAAGCCAAAATTCACAATTGTCACTCCTGCATACCAGACGGAGCCATTCATTGATAAAATGGTGGAATCGCTAAAGGCACAAACCTTTGGAAATTTCGAATGTATAATGGTTGTGGAGGAGTCCAAAGACCGCTCTTTGGAACGCTGTCAGGAGATTAGTCGCGAAGATGCTAGATTTAAGGCTGTCTCGTTGCCGAAAAGTGGTTCAGGCTCAGCTTCTTATAATTATGGCATACGGGAAGCGCAGGGGGAGTATGTAGTGTTTGTTGATGGCGATGACTGGATTGAACCGCAGTCATTGGAACTCTTCTCAAAGACGATAGATGCATGCGGTGGGCTTGATGTGTTGCTGACATCCGGAAAGGAAATGTTCCAGAAGGAGGATGGGAGCTTTCAGGTGACAAAGCGGATTTCCAATATCAGCAGGGCTGACGAAGGAAAGGTCATCACAGGGCGGCAGATGATTGTGAAGGTCGGGCGTGCACAGAACTATCAAGTGCTTAATATTTGCCGGACAGATTTTTTGCGGAGCCATGATTTGTTTTTTGTGGATGGTCTCCAGCAGGAGGATACGGAATGGACACCACGCGTATGGTTTTATGCTGAAAAGGTGAGTGCTTTGGATTTTGAGTACTACAATTACCGTCGCTGGGGGGGGTCCGTACAGAGTACCTGTTCGCCAAAGCTACTCATTGATTTTTCAAAAATTGTCAATATACAATTTGATTTCCATGACACTCATGATATTCCGGAAGATGTGTTGAGTGTATGGCGCAACCAATGGATTTCCATGATATATTGGTATTTCTTCAATCCACAGTATGTCGCGAAGTTCGATCGGGATGTACGGATAACAGCGTTGGATAACGTCATGGGAGATGAGAGCAAATGGGAGCGTTTCCGTAAAATAGCCGAACATACCAGCCTGCCCAAGCGGTTGGCGATTCCGTTGGTGAAACGAGCCGCGAAAAAGCATGACTTCCATTTGGCTGACGCCTATTTCAAATTTTTCTACTTCCCCATTGTCAGGATGATCATGAAATGACGGCAAATAGCAAGAACATACTTTTTTCCATTATTGTTCCATGTTGCGAGGTTTCTCGTTTTGTCAATGACATGGTGGTTTCTATACAAGAGCAGACATACGATAATTTTGAATGTTTGCTCATGTATGAGGAGTCAAAGGACAATACGCTGGAATTGTGCCAGAAAGCGGTGGATGCAGATGCACGTTTCAAGTTGTTTGTGGCACCTAGAAGCGGTTCTTGCTCAGTGCCTAGAAATACAGGCTTGAAAGAAGCGAAAGGGGACTATGTGCTCTTCGTGGATGGCGATGATTGGATTGAAAAGGATTCGCTTGAGCGTTTCGCAAAAACCATCAAGGAACATGGTGATGTGGATCTAGTTGCCGCTGCAGCATCGGAAATACGTGAATATGATGATGGACGGCAAGAGTTCACATGTAAGCGATTCAATTATCTTCCAGAAGATGATGGAAAGATTTTCACAGGCAAGGAGGCGACGATTCGTGTAGGAAAGTTGCACGTCCTTCCCTTTCCGGTTGTGTGGCTTTATCTGCATCGTCTTGAATTCTTGCGCAATAACAAGATGTCTTTCATTCCAAGTATCACTGATGAGGATGAAGAATGGACTCCACGTGTGCTTTTTATGGCAGAAAAAGTGCTCGTGATGGATTATGCATTCTATGACTATCGCCGTCGCAACGGTTCCGTGTCGACATCTTTAAAGGTACGTGATTTGCATGGCATGGGGCTTGTGATGCGCTCTCTGTTCGCATTCTATATTGAGCATAAGGCTGAAGTGACATTGGAGATTGCGCAGGTCTGGCAACGTAGCTGGCTGTCGTTGTTCTTCTTGATTTTCTTCGAACCTCGCAATCAGCGAGGCATTACCGAAACAGTGCGCAGGACAGAGTTGAAAAAACTTCTTGCAGGAGATGGCCTTGACAACTTCAAGAGCTTCATGAAACTGGCCAATCTGCCGAAACGCATAGCGGCTCCTTTGATTCTTCTGGGACGTTGGTTTACGTTACCTGTCTGTTTATATTTTAAATTGGTTTATTATCCATTAGTAAAATTTAGAGACAACCATTAGATTATTAAATAGGCTTGAAGACATAATAGTGTGTTATTTTGTGCCTTTCTTTTCCGCAAGCGGATAATAGATTTTTGTAAAGAAGAGCTTAGCAGGTAGCTGAATGCCTTTGGATGCAAGCCAGACGAAGGGCAGGGCCACACGTTTGGGGATGGATGACTTTAGCAGGAACTTCCAGAAGAGTTTCTTGTGCTCTTGGTTGAAGAATATCTTTAGGATGCGTTTTTGCTCATCGGCGGTCAACCTTTTAGAATGGGTTTCAGCCGGATAGAAAAGAAGGCTGTAAAAGAGTGACAGCCATTGGTTGCTCCAAATGCCCAAAATGTCATTAGGTACTGAATGCGCATGAATGAAGGCGATGAAAGAATGGAAATGATGGGCGAAGTCGAAGAACTTTTTCGACGACGCCTTTGTTGTCATAGAATTGTTGCGCAATCTGTAGACATAGAAATTTTCGTTCAGATAAGCAAATGTCTTAGCGCAGAACCAGACTCGTGGAACCCATTCGAAATCCTGCAAAATAAGCCCGTTGGTTTGGTACAAATGGTTTTTCCTTAAGAAGGAAAGCTTGTATATGCTCAATCCTGTATAGGCGTAGAATTTTGTTTTTATATGATGCCAGGCAAATCGAATGGCGTCCTCTCCTGAAAAGATGCCTACAGCTTCCTGAACGTTGAAATTTGTTTCCTGAGGGGCGTGTTCCCAATCCGCGATTCCTGTTCTAGTACTGATGGCAGAAAATGAAATGATATCTACTTTGCCAGTTTCATTGAGTTTGTTCGACAGTTTTTCAAACATGTCCGTCGCCAGCCAGTCATCACCATCGACAACTGCCAGATATTCTCCTTCTGCGTGGTCTATCGCATAGTTGCGTGTGGCGGAGCCCGCACCGCTTTTGGGGGCGGACACGGTTTTGAAACGTGTGTCCCGTTTACTCATTTCCTCGCAAATTGCCAAGGAGTTATCCGTTGATTCTTCCACATAGCAAATGGCTTCAAAATCCGTAAAGGTCTGGTTCCTTATGGAATCAAGGCATTCGGGGAGATAAGGTTCGTTCTGATAGCCTGAAATGACGATTGTGAACAAAGGAGCTGTCATGGTTTCTATTGTTAATTGAAGATGCTTGAAGGTTTGGAAGTTGGCTCAATCTGGACACCACGGGATAATTTTATTTCAGCAACGTTCCTATATCGCGGTTCTGGCGGCCAGCGTTGTAGATTTCACGGAGCTCTTCGACAGACATGCCGCGGTTCCAGAGGGCGAAATCATCGATGTCGCCTTGCAGGTTGTAGCGGTAGTTTGTAGAACCGTCCTGACCGATGTTCCATGTCATGCCGCTGTCGAGATTGGCGTCTTTGATACCTTCAATGATCCAGTAGAACTGTCCGTCAGGTTGGCCTTGACAGAAACAGACGACGCCTTCAGACGTAACGGTGACGGCGTAGAAGACCCATTCATCAGGAATGATGTCATAGACGCCAATGTCTGTGCGGCGCGTGTCGCCACGGCGACCGAAGTTGAAATGGACGCCTGGATTCGTGGGATTGTTGATGTTGCGCGCTCCGCAGATGACGAAGCCAGGCCGTGCGCCGTTCCGCCAGTCTTTGTTGCTGAAGATAGGCGGATTACCGACATGCGTTGGCGGGAGACGGACCCACATCGCGGCGGTGAAGTTGTTGCCATTCTCCAACTTGAGATATTCCGTGTTTTTCAGCACGATGCATTCGCGAACATTGTCTCCGCCGGGGATGTGTAGACATTTGCCAAGCTTGCCGCCGTCCATGCCGGATTTGATGTTCTGTCCGATAACGGCGATTTCAAGCCCGTTGGGAATTGTGTTGACAGGCGTTTCCGTATCAAACGGCAGATAGGCAAGAAGGCCTTCTGTCAATGGACGGCGCTGGATTTTGGAAACTTCTGTTCCGATGACATGTCCGTCTAGATTCAACGACTTAAGATCAATTCCGAAATGGGCCAGTGCTGTGACAGGCATGTCATAGTTGCGGGGCATGCCGGGCAGCGTGCCTTGCGTTATGTGTTTACCGACCATAAGGATGGGAATAGTGTTGGCATGGCCGCCGAGCATGCCGTGGCTCTTGCCGTAGCCGCCGTGGTCGCTGGTTATGAGAATTAG
>JAEEGI010013953.1_pt1 | contig 16966 bp, 6 predicted proteins | sample 8958751 | NCBI WGS metagenome assembly JAEEGI01 (sample SAMN16246545, study PRJNA631951) | gut metagenome | biome: gut microbiome; feature: rumen; material: KS-attached | host: Bos | place: Iran: Karaj | collected 2018-10
CAAGAAATGGCCCAAGCGCGACAAGCGCAGTAAGCAGTCGAAGAAGAGTATCATTAACTTCGACTGGCTCTCGCCCTTCACCGTGGGAGAGATCATGGAGGGAATCAAGATTCTGAAGGCCCTGCGTGATGCCTCGGGTGACAACGTGTCGACCTATAACTTCCACGAGTATGTGATCAATGCCTCTTCGCTTCGCAAGGGTCAGAAGTACTACGACATCGCCCTGCGCATTTATATGGGCGCTGTCTTGAAGCGTGCCCAGAAGGAGGGTTACATTGGCAAGCCTGTGAGCACTGTGGGACAGGGTAAGTGGATTGACATGAGCGGACTGCTGTTGCCTGAGAGTGAGGAGCAGCGACTCATCGAAGACATCAAGAGCGGTGCCATCGACAATATCCAGCAGGTACTTGATCGTTTCACAGAGATCAACGATCACTACAGTGACTACCGTTGGGCATGGAGCTATCAGATGATTCTGGACTACTACCATCTGGAGGAACTCGATGCAGCTGCCTGTGAGCGAATTCGCGAGGACTATGTGAAGGCTCGTAGAGCCTGGATTGCTGAGATTCGCAAGGATGCGGAGAAGGAGTATGCTATGGGTGATGTGGACAAGGAAGTGCTCGATGAGTTCGTAGAGAAGCTCGATCACGAAATTGACTATGAGAATTGAGCATTGCTCAATTCTCGGGAGACAAGGAGACAAGGAGTTCAAGGAGACAAGGAGACAAGGAGTTCAAGGAGTCAAGACAAATGTTTTCAAGTAGATAAGAAAGATGAAAAAACTATTCGTTATTTTAGGGCTGGCGATGCTCGGAATGAGTGCGCAAGCAAAGGACTATAAATTCGAGACCGTACCAGGAGATATGATGCAGACACGCATCTATACACTGGATAATGGACTGAAAGTGTTTTTATCAGTCAATAAAGAGAAACCCCGTATTCAGACTTATATTGCAGTAAGGACTGGATCGAAGAATGATCCGGCTGAGACCACTGGTCTGGCTCACTATCTGGAGCACCTGATGTTTAAGGGTACCCAGCAGTTTGGTACTAACAACTATGCAGCCGAAAAGCCCCTGCTCGATGAGATTGAACAGCGTTATGAGGCTTATCGTAAGCTCACGGATCCTGAGGCCCGTAAAAAGGCTTACCACGAGATCGACTCCGTGAGTCAGGTGGCTGCCCAGTACTTCATCCCCAATGAGTATGACAAGCTGATGGCTGCCATTGGTGCTGAGGGTACCAACGCCTATACCTCGAACGATGTGACCTGCTATACAGAGGACATCCCCAGCAACGAGGTAGAGAACTGGGCCAAGATTCAGGCTGATCGTTTCCAGAACATGGTGATCCGTGGTTTCCACACAGAACTCGAGGCTGTGTATGAGGAGTATAACATCAGCCTGACAGCTGACCAGCGTAAGCTGTTGGCTGCCATGAACAAGTTGCTGGCACCTACACACCCTTACGGTCTGCAGACCACGCTGGGATCGCAGGAGCACCTGAAGAACCCCTCGATCACGAATATCAAGAACTATTTTAAGAAGTGGTACGTGCCCAATAATGTGGCCATCTGTATGGCTGGTGACCTGGATCCAGACAAGACCATCGCTATCATCGACCAGTACTTCTCCAGTTGGAAACCAGGTGCTGATGTACGTCAGCCTGTGTTCCCCAAGCAGCCCGTATTGACCCAGCCCAAGGATACTACCGTGGTAGGTCAGGAGGCTGAGCAGATCTGGATTGGTTGGCAGGCCAAGCAGGCCAACTCGCTCCAGGCTGATACCCTCGAACTGATTGATGAGGTGCTGAACAACGGACGTGCAGGACTTATCGACCTGGACCTCACCCAGAAGATGAAAGTACAGCGTGCTAGTTCAGGAACTCTGCTGCGTCATGACCTGGGTGGTTTCGTGCTCACAGGTACCCCCAAGCAGGGGCAGAGTCTCGACGAGGTGAAGGAGCTGCTTTTTGCCGAGGTTGACAAACTGAAGAAGGGTGACTTCCCCGACAACCTGTTGCCCAGCGTTCTGAATAACAAGAAACGCAACTACTATCAGCAGCTGGAGTACAACCAGGTGCGCGCTGATATGTTCGTTGATGCCTTTATCGACGAGATAGACTGGAAAGACGAAGTTGGCAAACTCGATCGTATCTCGAAGATCACCAAGCAGGATCTTGTGGACTTTGCCAACAAGTTCTTTACCGATGGCTATGCGGTGGTGTATAAGCGTCAGGGTATTGACTCGCTGCAGAAGAAGATCGACAAGCCTGCCATCACCCCGATCCAGGCCAACCGTGACCAGAAGAGTGCTTTTGTGCAGGCCATTCAGGATGCTGAGGTAGAGCCCATCCAGCCTCAGTTCGTGGACTTCAAGAAGGATATGACCTTCGCCAAGACCAAGAAGGGACTGCCCCTGATGTATGTGAAGAACAACACCAACGGGCTCTTCGAGCTCTCTTACCGTTTCGACTTCGGCAAGAGTGCTGACAATCGCTATAGTACGGCTGCTAATTACTTCGACCTGCTGGGTACTGACAAGCTGAGTGCGTCTGAGCTGAAGCAGAAGCTCTATGAGTTGGCTTGCGATATCGACGTGAGTGTAGGCGATGATGCCATCAATATCTACCTCTATGGTCTGAGTGAGAATATGCAGCCCGCCCTTGAGCTGATGGAGGATCTGCTGCAGCATGCCAAGGTGGACAAGGATGCCTACGAGCAGATGGTAAAGAAGGTGCTGAAGAATCGCGAGGATGCCAAGAAGAACCAGCGTGGTTACTTCACCCGTCTGTTTGCCTATGGTATCTATGGTGAGCGTAACAGCGCTGGTGATGTGATGACTGCCCAGCAGCTGCAGGAGACGGATCCTCAGGTGCTGATCGACCTCGTGAAGGGACTCAGCAACTACGAGCACGATGTGAACTACTACGGTCCACTGAGTGTGGAGGAGATCTCAGCCATCATCGACAAGAGTCATCAGACTGCCAAGAAACTCCAGGCTGTGCCCCAGAACAACTACTATGTGAAGCAGGAGGCCAACCAGAACGAAGTGTGGATTGCTCCCTTCGATGCCAAGAACATCTACATGCGCGCCTACCATAATGAGAAGCGCGACTGGAATATCGATGAGGCAGCTGTGCAGGCTGTGTTCAACGAGTACTTCGGTGGTGGCATGAATGGTATCGTGTTTCAGGAGATGCGTGAGGCCCGTGGTCTGGCCTACAATGCCAGTGCCCGTTATGTACGTCCTGAGAGAAAGGGTGTTTCGGAGTATTTCTTCACTCATATCATCACCCAGAACGATAAGATGATGGATTGCATCAACCACTTCAAGGAGATTACGGATGAGTTGCCAGCCAGCGAGAATGCCTTTAAGGTGGCCAAGGAGGCCATCACCAAGCAGCTTGCCAGTCTGCGTACTACGAAGAGTAGCATCATCTACGAGTGGTACAGTATGAAGGAGCTGGGCTTCGACTATGATATCAACAAGAAGATCTATGAGGATCTGCAGAAGGTAACACTGCAGGATATGGTGAACTTCGAGAAGGCTAACATGGCGAAGAAGCCCCTGCGCTACCTCATCCTCGGAAACGAGAAAGAGCTCGACATGGAATCTTTGGGCAAAATCGGCCCAATCAGAAGACTTACGACAGAAGAAGTATTCGGATATTAAAATAAACACAGAGATACAGAGGCACAGAGAAAAAAAACTCTGTATCTCTGTGCCTCTGTGTTGAAAGAATAACTTATTAACAAACAAATACGTTTATGGCTAAAGCAGTTGAATTTAAGTATGCCCCGATGTTTCAGGTGGGCGAGGACAAGACAGAGTATCGTCTGTTGTCGAAAGAAGGCGTGACTACCGCCGAGTTTGAAGGAAAGACTATCGTGAAGGTTTCGAAGGAAGCCTTGACCCTCTTGGCCCAGCAGGCCTTCCACGATGTGGAGTTCATGCTGCGTCGCGAACATAACGAGCAGGTGGCTAAGATCCTGACCGATCCTGAGGCCTCAGAGAATGATAAGTACGTGGCCCTACAGTTCCTTCGCAATGCAGAGGTGGCTTGCAAGGGTATCCTGCCTTTCTGTCAGGACACAGGCACGGCTATCATCCATGGTGAGAAGGGTCAGCAGATCTGGACTGGTTTCGAGGATGAAGAGGCTCTGAGTCTGGGTGTGTTCAACACCTTTACCCAGGACAACCTGCGCTATTCGCAGAATGCCCCTCTGAACATGTATGACGAGGTGAATACCCGTTGCAACCTGCCTGCACAGATTGATATCGAGGCTACCGAGGGTGCTGAGTATAAGTTTGTGATGGTGGCTAAGGGTGGTGGCTCTGCCAACAAGACCTACTTCTATCCCATGACCAAGGCTACGATCCAGAACGAGGGAACCCTGATTCCCTTCCTCGTAGAGAAGATGAAGAGTCTGGGTACAGCTGCCTGTCCTCCTTATCACATCGCCTTCGTAATTGGTGGTACATCAGCTGAGAAGAACCTGCTCACCGTGAAGCTTGCTTCGATCAAGTTCTATGATGGTCTGCCCACTACCGGTGATGAGACTGGTCGTGCTTTCCGCGATATCGACCTGGAGCAGAAGCTTATTAAGGAGGCTCAGAAGATTGGTCTGGGTGCCCAGTTTGGTGGTAAGTACCTGGCTCACGATATCCGCGTGATCCGTCTGCCTCGTCATGGTGCTTCTTGTCCGATTGGTATGGGCGTATCTTGCTCTGCCGACAGAAATATCAAGGCAAAGATCAATGCCGATGGTATCTGGTTGGAGAAGATGGACAGCAACCCTACAGAGTTGATTCCTGAGGAGCTGCGCAAGCCAGGTGAGGGTGGCAAGGGCATCGAGATCGACCTGAACGAGGGTATCGATGCTGTACGTAAGGAGCTGAGCAAGTATCCTGTTTCTACCCGTGTAAACCTGAAGGGTACCATTATTGTGGCTCGTGATATCGCTCACGCTAAGCTGAAGGCTCGTCTGGATGCAGGTGAGGGTATGCCCGACTACTTCAAGAAGTATCCTGTGCTGTATGCAGGACCTGCTAAGACACCAGAGGGTTATCCTTGTGGATCGATGGGTCCCACCACAGCCAATCGTATGGATCCCTATGTGGATGAGTTCCAGGCCAATGGTGCTAGTCTCGTGATGATTGCCAAGGGTAACCGCTCTGACGTGGTGACTGAGGCTTGTAAGAAGCATGGCGGTTTCTATCTCGGTACCATCGGTGGTGTGGCTGCAGTACTCTCACAGAGCAGCATCAAGAGCATTGAGTGCGTAGAGTATCCTGAGCTCGGTATGGAGGCTGTCTGGAAGATTGAAGTAGAAGACTTCCCCGCATTCATCCTCGTGGATGACAAGGGTAATGACTTCTTTAAGACACTGAAACCCTGGTGTCCTGCAAAAAAGTAAAAAGGTAAAAAAGTAAGAAAGTAAAAAAGGGAAGAAAGTAAAAGGGTATGAAGGAAAGAATGATGATGCAGATTTCTATTGGATTTGTAAAATGGTTTTTACCTTTTTACCTTTTTACTTTTTTACCTTTAAATGCCAGCGCACAGCGGCGTATGCCTTGCATTCGAAATATCCCTACGGATAAGGCTGGGACGCGTGCAACATTGCCCTATCCTAGTAAGGACTGGGATGCCAATAAAACCTATCGTCAGGCTGTGGTGCTGATTACCTTCGCTGACGCGGACTTCTCCATGGCCGATCCTAACACTTATTACGACAATTTGTTTAATAAGAAGGGTTTCAACGAGGGCTACGGATCAGGTTGTGTGGCTGATTATTTTCGCGATCAGTCGGGTGGACTTTTTAACTTGCAGTTTGATATCTATGGCCCTATTAAGGTTAGCATCAGTGCAAAAGGTTCCAGTAGCAACTATGGCTATAGTGCTATGAAAGAGGCTTTGGCGGCATTGGATACCTTGGCCACGCAAGACTTCTCTGTTTACGATTGGAATGAAGATGGTGTGGTTGAACAGATGCTGTTTGTAGTAGCTGGTCTTTGCGGAAACCAGGCTTCGGGTTACATTTGGCCTAACACAGATTATACTACTCTTAAGGCTCCAGGTAAAAAGGAGTTGGCGTATACCAGCATCAGTTGTGAGCTGTGGAAAGATGCCACCTCGTGTGGCATTGGCACCATCTGTCATGAGTTCGTCCACTGTTTGGGTTTGCCTGATCTCTATCCCGTGGGAGGCACTTATTATTCTGCGATTGACGAATGGGATCTGATGGATGGTGGCAACTACACCAACAAAGGTTGGTGTCCGCCCAACTTCTCTGCCTTGGAGAAGATGCTTTTGGGCTGGGCATCGCCCATCGAACTCACCTCGCCCACTACCATCACTGGCATGAAACCCGTGAGTGAGGGAGGGGAGACCTACCTCATCCGAAACTCTGGCTATGATGATGAGTTCTATCTGCTAGAGAATCGCAGACAGACCAAATGGGACTACTGTCTTCCTGGTCAGGGACTGGCCATCTTCCACGTTGACTACAACCAAGATAAGTGGACATCTAACCAGGTAAACAATGTCGATGGGCATTACCGTTATGACCTGTTCCATGCTGATGGTAAAGCCTATATAGACTGGGATCCCAAGAATAATGGCAAGGATGACGGGAAATATACGATGGAGCCTTGGGCGCGTAACCGTTATCTCAGTACCTCGGTCTATCCCTTTACCAACCCAGAGACGCTTTTTATCAATGAAGGTCTCACGGATGGTACTTCACCAGCTGCCACGCTTTATAATGCCAATGCTGATGGGGCGAAGTTCATGCAGAAGGCCATCACGAATATCCAAGTAGCCAGCGATGGCAGCATCTCGTTCGACTTTATGCAAGTACCGTCGGGGATCAGCGACCTCGTCCCAACGCGTTCAGAAGATGAGGGCGCTTGGTTCGATTTGCAGGGAAGAAAGCTATTAGGTAAACCTACGCATAAAGGCGTATTCATCCATAACGGGAGAAAGATCGTTATTTAGGAGACAAGGAGTTCAAGGAGTTCTTGGCCGAGCCAAGCGGCAAAGCCGAGCGCAAGGAGTTCAGGACAATACTCTGTGGGTAATACTGCGGCAGAACATACGTCCTGTACTCCCTGAACTCCTTGAACTCCCTGTCTCCTGAAGGCTTAGTTTCTAAAAACTAAGCCTTCGCCGAATTCATCGATGATGATCGGCTTGGTGCGATCCACCTCATCGGCCAAGAGCTTCTTTGAGAGATCGTTCAGCACGTACTGCTGAATGGCTCGCTTCACGGGACGTGCTCCATAGTCTGGATCGTAACCCTCCTCAGCCAGGTAGTTGATGGCCTGAGGCGTACACTCCAGACGGATGCCCTGCGGCTCCAGCATATCCGTCACCTTCTTCATCTGCAGACGAACCACGTCGGCAATCTGTTCCTTGGTCAACGGGGTGAAGGTGATGATCTCATCGATACGGTTCAGGAACTCAGGGCGCATGGTGGCACGAAGCTGCTCACGCGTGGCATTCGAGGTCATGATGATGATGGTGTTCTTGAAGTTGGCTGTACGACCCTTGTTGTCGGTCAACCGTCCATCATCGAGCACCTGCAACAGGATGTTGAATACATCCGGATGGGCCTTCTCGATCTCATCGAACAATACCACTGAGTAAGGCTTACGGCGCACAGCCTCTGTGAGTTGACCACCCTCGTCGTAACCTACGTATCCCGGAGGTGCACCAATCAGACGAGACACACTGTACTTCTCCTGATACTCACTCATATCGATACGCGTCATCATCGTCTCATCGTTAAACAGATAGTCGGCCAGTGTCTTGGCGAGCTCCGTCTTACCCACACCCGTGGTACCGAGGAAGATAAACGAGGCAATGGGTCGCTTAGGATCCTGCAGACCAGCACGAGATCTGCGAACTGCGTCTGAGACAGCCGTAATGGCCTCCTCCTGACCAATCACACGCTTATGCAGTTCCTCCTCCAGATGGAGCAGTTTCTCGCGTTCACTCTGCATCATACGCGTTACAGGAATACCCGTCCAGCGCGATACCACTTCTGCGATATCATCAGCCGTCACCTCCTCACGAACGAGTGAATCGCCATTCTGGGCGGTAGCCAGTTGCTGTTGGATGGCCTTGATATCATCTTCAAGGGCCTTCAGTTTGGAGTAGCGGATTTCTGCCACCTTACCATAGTCGCCCTCGCGCTCTGCACGCTCAGCCTCCAGCTTTAGGTTCTCCATCTCCTGTTTGTCCTGCTGGATCTTGTTAATCAGCTGGCGCTCACCTTCCCACTTGGCACGGAACTGCGTCTCCTGTTCCTTCAGTTCGGCGATATCCTTATCGAGTTGGGCAATCTTGGCTTCATCGCCCTCGCGCTTGATGGCCTCACGCTCGATCTCGAGCTGAGCCAAACGACGGGTGATCTCATCGAGTTCCTCAGGCACAGAGTCACGCTCCATGCGCAGTTTGGCTGCTGCCTCGTCCATCAGGTCGATGGCTTTATCAGGCAAGAATCGCTCTGAGATATAGCGCTCTGAGAGTTGTACAGCTGCGATACAGGCATCATCCTGAATCCTCACCTTATGATGGTTCTCGTAGCGCTCCTTCAAGCCTCGCAGAATCGAGATGGCCGAGAGCTCATCAGGCTCATCCACCATCACCGTCTGGAATCGGCGCTCCAAGGCCTTATCCTTCTCGAAATACTTCTGATACTCGTTGAGGGTGGTAGCACCAATGGCTCTGAGTTCACCACGTGCGAGTGCTGGTTTCAGAATGTTTGCAGCATCCATTGCTCCTTCGCCACCACCAGCACCTACCAGCGTGTGGATCTCGTCGATAAACAGGATGATGCGTCCTTCAGCCTTCGTCACCTCGTTGATGACGCTCTTCAGGCGCTCCTCGAACTCACCCTTGTACTTCGCACCAGCCACCAGCGCGCCCATATCGAGCGAGTACACCTGCTTGTCCTTCAGGTTCTCAGGCACATCACCACGCACGATACGACCTGCCAGACCTTCTACGATGGCCGTCTTACCAGTACCAGGTTCACCGATCAGAATCGGGTTGTTCTTCGTACGGCGCGAGAGGATCTGCAACAATCGGCGAATCTCATCGTCACGACCAATCACTGGGTCGAGTTTGCCCTGGCGCGCCAGATCCACCAAGTTCTTGGCATACTTCTCCAAACTCTGGTAGTTGTCATCAGCCGATTGCGATTGCACCTTCTGTCCCTGGCGCAGCTCCTGAATGGCCTTCGCCATCTCCTTCTCTGTGCAACCAGCGTCCTTCATGATGCGTGAGGCTGTAGAGTTAACGCTCAACAGGGCCTGCAACACAGGCTCTACTGATACAAACTCGTCGCCACCCTTCTGGGCTGTCTCCTGCGCACGCACGAGTACATTATTACTATCACTTGAGAGATACGGTTGTCCGCCCTGAACACGTGGCAGGTGTTTCAATTCCTGATCCACAAGCAGTTCTATCTGCTGGGCGTTCACACCGAGTTTCTGGAAGATGAAGTTTGTGACGTCCTTCGCCTTCTCCAATATACCTTTCAGTATATGTACAGGTTCTATCACCTGCTGACCGTTCATCTGGGCCGCATTCACCGCTGCCTGAACAGCCTCTTGTGCTTTGATTGTAAATTTGTCGAGTGTCATATTAAACTCCTTTCTTTTTAATTAAGGAGACAAGGAGTCAAGTAGTTCAAGGAGTTCAAGACGTATGTTAAACCCTTGGAGTTCTGCTCTTGGAGTAATGTCCTGTACTCCTTGTCTCCTTGTCTCCCTGTCTCCAAAAAAACTTCATCAATTCTTGTGCCCGAGGGCTTTGATGTGTCAAATTGGCGGAAATAGACGACAAAATGGCGCAGAAATGCAAAAATCCATATAAATGGGGATTGCATAGGTCACAAAATTGTTGTACCTTTGCAGCGCGTTTCTGAGGAAACACGCTGCGAGTGAAGGCTGCGGCTCAGCATAGCTCGAGTAAACTCGGCTCTGCGTTCGCCTTGCACTTCCCTTGCACCCGCGATTCAAACAATAGGTATTATAATTTGTAGTAAAATGAATAAAAAGGTATTATTCTGTAGCGCTTTTGCAGCCTTAGCCATGCATGTTCAGGCTGATGTTGTGGAGGAACTTACAGACTCTTCTCGTGTGATTGACCTCGATGAGGTCGTTGTAGTATCTCAACCCAAGGAACAGGTACGTCTGCGCTTACAACCCGTCAGCAGCAATGTGTTTGGTGCTGAGCAGTTGCAGCAGCTCCATGTGCACGATCTCTCGCAGCTCTCGCAGTATGTGCCCTCGTTCGTGATGCCAAGTTATGGCTCGCGCCTTACGTCGTCCATGTATATCCGTGGTATCGGCTCGCGCATCAACAACCCAGCTGTAGGTGTGTATTACGATAACATCCCCCTCATGTCGAAGGCAGCCTTCAACAACCACTTCTATATGTTGGATCGTGTGGACATTCTGCGTGGTCCCCAGGGCTCGCTCTATGGTCAGAACACAGAGGGCGGACTGGTACGTATCTACTCCAAGAACCCCATGAATTATCAGGGTACGGACATCCGTCTGGGCATTGGTACAGGTCTGTATAGCAATGTGGAGGTGGCTCATTACCATCGTCCTTGCGATAAGCTCGCTTTCAGCGTGGCTGGTTTCTACAGCGGACTGAAGGGCTTTATCAACAACCAGAACTTCGACCAGAAGAACGACCTCACCAATGAGGCAGGAGGTAAGGTGCGCCTGATTTTCCAGCCCACCACCAAACTCAAGTTCGACTGGACAGCCGATTACCAGTATGTGAACCAGAATGGTTTTGGCTATGGCGAGTTCCATCCCTTGGATTATCTGCCTGAAGTTTATAGCAGTTCGTTTGTATCAGCAGATCCTGATGTGAAGGATCCTGCCACGACCATCATGAACGGCTATAAGCGCAACATGTTTACCACAGGCCTGAGCATTGGTTACGAGACAGAAAAAATCCTCTTCACCTCCACCACCAGCTATCAGTATCTCAACGATCAGATGGCGATGGACCAGGACTATATGACGCCTGATTATCTGCAGCTGCACCAGTATCAGAAGATGAACGCGCTCACACAAGAGTTTGTGGTTCGCTCTCACGATACCAGTCGTTGGCAGCATGCCACAGGTCTCTTCGGCAGCTACCAGTGGCTTAATACAGAGGCTCCTGTGTACTTTGGCGATGCCATCACTGGTCCTATCGGCGATGCCATCACCAACGCCATGCGCTCAGCCATGAGAAACTCCATGTACCCCCGCATGTATCAGCAGATGCTCGAAGCCATGCTGGCCCAGGGCATGCCTCAGGCTGTAGCAGAGAAACAGGCTCAGGCTGCTGCTGAGGCTGCAGTAGAGAAAGCCCTTGCAGGTGTTACCATGAGTGCTGAGATGGCTGTGCCCGAGAAGTTCAAGACCCCCTCTTGGAACTTCGCCGCCTTCCACGAGAGCAACTTCCTCCTGGGTGACAACTGGAAGCTCACGCTGGGTCTGCGCTTCAATGTGGACAAGGTGAAGATCGAGTATGATGCCCTCGCCTATATGAACATGACGGGTGGTACTGCTGAGCGTCAGGCTACCTATCATCTCACATCGCATGTCGTGGACTCTCGCTCGAAGACCTACACCCAGCTGCTCCCCAAGATCGGACTCACCTATAGCTTCGATGAGAACCTGGGCAACATCTACGCCCTCGTATCGAAGGGCTATCGCGCTGGTGGCTATAACATCCAGATGTTCAGCGATATCCTGCAGACCGACCTGAATGCCCATCAGCAGGATGCCATGAAGGGAGACTACGATGTGGAGCATACTCCACAGGACTACGATCAGATAGAAGAAACGATCAGCTATAAACCCGAGGAGTCATGGAACTATGAGGTGGGTACCCACCTGAACCTTTTCGGAGGATCTACCCACTTCGACCTCGCCCTCTACTACATGCAGATCCGCAACCAGCAGCTCTCTGTCATGGAGCCTCATAGCAACTATGGTCGTATGATGGTCAATGCTGGTAAGAGTCATTCTTGTGGTCTTGAGGCCACTCTGCGTGGCAAGGCTGTTGACAACGCCCTCGACTGGGCCGTTACCTACGCCTTCACCAACGCCAAGTTTGATGACTATAATGCAGGCGAGAATCATAGCAGTGCAAAGGGCAGCGATGAGGTCTTCGTGGAAACGATGGACTACTCCGACAATTATGTGCCTTTCGTACCCCAGCATACCGTTAGCGCCCTGCTCGATTACCACGTAGGCAAGTTCACCATCGGCGCCAACATGAATGGCCAGGGTAAGATATGGTGGGATGAGGCCAATACCTACGCCCAGAAGTTCTATGCCCTCCTTGGTGCCCATGCTGATTACGACTTCGGCCCCGTCGTTGTTTCTCTCTGGGGTCGCAACCTGACCAACACTAAATACAATACCTTCGCTGTTGCCTCAAGCGCAGCCGGAGGCCAGCGCTACTTCGCGCAAACGGCCACACCTATTCAGGTGGGTCTGGATGTCAACATTCACTTCTAAACAATGATCCCTCGGCAACTGCCGAGGGATCATTGTTTTTACATCGTTACTTCTACGGTATGTTTGCCAGGAGAGTAGGGGATGACAGTGCCATCAACCTTCTGACCATCGAGAGTGATAGCTTTCACACCCTTCTGCTGACCATTGGGATGGATGGTGATCTCATAGTCGGCCTCGCGGAACTTACGATTCACAGTGTAATCGGTGGCAGTCTCGGGCAGACAGGGATCAATGCGGATACCATCATAGTCGGGTTTGATACCGAGGATGAACTCTGAAACAGTGTACCACATCCAGGCTGCGGTACCTGTGAGCCATGAGTTCTTACCCTCGCCAGGCTTGAAGGCATCCTTACCTGCTACCATCTGACAGTTCACATAAGGCTCTACCTTATGCAGCGTCTGGTATTTCTCCTCCACGTAAGAGGGGAGGATCTTGGCGTAATGGCTCCAGGCATCGTTACCACGACCTGCGAGACACTCGCCAATGATGACCCAAGGATTGTTGTGGCAGAAGATACCGGCGTTCTCCTTGTAGCCCTCAGGATATGAAGAAATCTCACCGTATTCGTAGATATACTTGGTGAAGGCGGGATTGTTGAGCACCATACCATGCTCGCACTCGAGGTACTTCTTGCAAGAATCCAATGACTTGGCTACCATACCATCCTCAGCACCGATCTCGGCCATGGTACACCAGCCCTGCGACTCGATGAAAATCTTGGCCTCTTCGCACTCGTTAGAGCCGATCTTACGACCATAGAAGTCGTAAGCGCGGAGATACCACTCGCCATCCCAGCCGTGCTTCTTCACAGCGTCGATCATGGCGTCGACAGCCTGCTGCATTCTTTCGGCTTCAGCCGAGAAGAATGCAGGGGTTAGGGGTGAGTGGTTAGAGGTTAGAGAAATGTCTGCGGCAGGAGTATTCTCTAACCCCTTACCTCTAACCGCTAACCTCTGGCAAAGATTAACATAATCTTTGCCTGTAACCACGAACAGACCTGCGATCATGAGGCTCTCGGCCTTGGTGCCTTCAGAGACATTCTCAGTGGTCTGGAAGCTCTCGTTAGGATCCCAAGAGAAGCAGTTCAGGTTCAGACAGTCGTTCCAGTCAGCACGTCCGATGAGCGGTAACATGTGAGGACCCAGGTTCTTGATAACGTGGTCCATCGAGATCTTGAGATGCTCGAAGAGGGTGACCTCAGAGCCTGGCTGGTTGTCGAAGGGTACCATCTCGTCGAGGATGGAGAAGTCGCCTGTCTCCTTGATATAAGCCACTGTACCGAAGATGAGCCAGCAGGGGTCATCGTTGAAGCCACCACCAATGTCGTTGTTACCACGCTTGGTGAGGGGCTGGTACTGGTGATAGCATCCACCATCAGGGAACTGGGTGGAAGCGATATCGATGATGCGCTGACGAGCGCGTGGTGGAATCTGATGAACGAAGCCCACGAGGTCCTGATTGGAATCGCGGAAGCCCATGCCACGACCTACGCCACTCTCGAAGAACGATGCTGAACGAGAGAAGTTGAAGGTAACCATGCACTGGTACTGGTTCCAGATGTTGACCATGCGATCGAGCTTGTCGTTTCCCGTGCGTACCTTATAGATATTAAGGAGGTTATCCCAGAGGGCGTTCAATTCAGCGAAAGCCTTGTCGACCTTCTCGGTAGTATCGAGCTCACCAATCAGGGCGTGAGCCTTGTCCTTGTTGATGACCTGAGGGGCAGAGAACTTCTTATCCTGCTCATTTTCGATGTAACCCAGCAGGAACACAAAGTCCTTCGACTCGCCTGGCTTCAGGGTAACCTCGATATAATGAGAGGCGATGGGGCTCCAACCATGGGCGTGGCTGTTGCGAGGCTTGCCCTCCATCACGGCCTGAGGATCAGCAAACTCGTTGTAAAGACCTACGAAGGTCTCACGATCAGTATCGAAGCCCTGAATGGGGGCATTCACATGATAGAACGCATAATGGTTACGGCGCTCGCGATACTCCGTCTTGTGATAGATGGTGCTGCCCTCGATCTCTACTTCACCTGTAGAAAAATTACGCTGGAAGTTCTCCATATCGGTAGCAGCATTCCAGAGACACCACTCCTCGAACGAGAAGAGCTTCAGGCTCTTAGTCTCGCTTGACTCGTTCTTCAGGGTGAGCTTCTGTACCTCGCACCACTTCTTCAGGGGTACAAAGAACAATACGCTGGCCTCGATGCCATTCTTCTTACCCGTGATGCGGGTGTAGCTCATGCCATGACGGCACTCGTAGAAATCGAGTGGGGTCTTGCAGGGCTTCCAACCTGGATTCCAAACGGTATCGCCATCCTTGATGTAGAAATAGCGTCCACCATTGTCCATGGGCACGTTGTTGTAGCGATAACGCGTGATACGGCGGAACTTGGCGTCCTTGTAGAAGCTGTAGCCACCAGCGGTGTTAGAAATGAGTGAGAAGAAATCCTCGTTGCCCAGATAATTGATCCAAGGCCAAGGAGTCTGCGGGTCAGTAATCACATACTCGCGATGCTGGTCGTCAAAATGACCATAACGTTTCTGTTGTTCCATATTCGTTGAATAGTTATAATTGTTTTGTATTTATTGGCGATTCCCCATTCGACGGCAAAGGTACGAAAGTAATCTGATATTGCCAAGTTTTTTGCCAAACTTTTCTTGGCTAAATTGTATAAACTGCTAAAAAAGTACCATGAATTGCTAATTTTTTATTATTTTATTTGTTTTTTAGGAATATTTTTATACCTTTGCACCTTTGAAGACTCTTTATTGGGGTAGAAGATTTTGATAATACAGGCAACTATATTACTAATTAATTCATAAATTAATAACAAAAGAGATGAAAAGACTCAGTATGATTCTTGCCAGCCTGTTCCTGTTTGTAGGAATGGCCTTGGCACAAACGACGGTGAAGGGTACCGTTGTGACCTACGAGGAGAATGAGCCGATTATCGGTGCTACTATCCAGGTGGTAGGTGCAGACAACATTGGTACCATTACTGACGTGAATGGACAGTTCACCCTGGAGGTTCCCGCAGGGAAGAACACGTTGAAGATTACTTATGTAGGTATGGAGCCCCTGGAGGTTGCCGTTTCGAGCAAGCCCCTCCGCATCCAGCTCCGCAGCGATGCCAACAGCCTCGACGAGGTGGTGGTGGTTGCCTATGGTACACAGAAGAAGACTTCGCTGACTGGTGCTATCCAGGAGGTGAAGAGTGAGGAAATCCTGCTCCGTCCCACCTCTTCAGTAGCCAGCGCTCTGGAAGGTACGGTGACTGGTGTACAGGTGAACAGCACCTATGGTGTACCTGGTGAGGATCCTAGCATCCGTATCCGTGGTATCGGTACCGTGAACGGTTCTTCTACTCCCCTCTATGTCATTGACGGTGTGCCCTATGGTGGTAACATCAGTGACTTGAACCCGCAGGATATCGAGTCGATGTCAGTGCTGAAGGACGCTGCCTCTGCAGCTCTGTATGGTAACCGTGCTTCTAACGGTGTGATCCTGATCACCACCAAGAAAGGTAAGCAGGGTAAGCTGAACATCAACCTCGACGTGAAACTGGGTACTTATAGCCGTGGTATTCCCGAGTACGACGTGATGGGTGCCAACCAGTGGATGGAAGCCCAGTGGCTGAACATGAAGAACAACCGTATGGCTGCTGGCGACGATGCTGCTACAGCTGCCGCCTACGCTTCGAAGAACCTGATTGCAGACCGTCTGTATCTGAACATCTATCAGGCTGCTGACGATGCCCTGTTTACCTCTGACGGTAAGCTGACAACCACAGCTTTGAAGGGTACCTATGGCGAGGACCTCGACTGGTATGACCAGGCTATCCACAACGGAAAGCGTGAGGAGTACAACCTGAGCGCCAACGGTGCTACCGATAAGGCCGACTACCTGTTCTCTGTAGGTTATCTGAACGAGAATGGTTACCTGAAGACCTCTGGCTTCGACCGTATCTCTGGTCGTGCAGTGGTTAACGTACAGCCCACAAAGTGGTTCAAGGCCGGTTTGAACGTCAATGCTACCCATCAGACATACAACTCCAGCTACGGTACAGGTACTAACGGTTACACCAACCCCTTCATGTATTGCCGTAACGTTGCGCCCATCTATCCCGTACACCTGCATGACGTGAACACAGGTCAGTACATTCTCGACGACTTTGGTGCCAAGCAGTATGATGGTGGTTCATATATCGATGCCAACGGACAGGTACAGATTACCCGTAACCAGTTCCAGGACCGTCACCTTATGTGGGAGAACGAGCTGAACCAGAACAAGACCATCCGTAACACAATGAACGCCATTGCTTACGCTGACTTCATCCTGCCTTACAACTTCACCTTCACCCTGAAGGGTAACCTGAACACCCGCCACTCGGAGCACAACGAGTACAACAC
>JAEEGI010013954.1_pt1 | contig 16966 bp, 12 predicted proteins | sample 8958751 | NCBI WGS metagenome assembly JAEEGI01 (sample SAMN16246545, study PRJNA631951) | gut metagenome | biome: gut microbiome; feature: rumen; material: KS-attached | host: Bos | place: Iran: Karaj | collected 2018-10
GGTTGCCCTGGTCTAATACGGACAAGGGTCAATATCCAGGAGTGTTGAAATGTGTCATATGGACATAACGCTGGAATAATTGAAGCGAGAGCCAGAAACAGAAATGGCGTGGAGAGGGGGATTCGAACCCTCGGGTCGCATAGCGACATAGGATTAGCAGTCCTACGCCTTACCAGGCTGGGCCATCTCCACAGCAATCGCCCTAACAATAACCTTACTAATAAACATTTGCGACAGGCCCGCATCGTCGGATGTATCGTGGGCATCTTCCATCACGCGTTTCGGCAGAGAAGGTTCAAAAGGCCTGTTTCATAGTAAAAAGACTATAGTCCTACGTTAGTTTTCGTCCACGTCACAGGTTTTATACAAGTACCTCGTTAGGAAACCGTCGCGAGAGGACTGGACTGATGGACGCGGTGACAGCAGGCTCGGCTATTCTGACCCTTATCGCGGGAATAGGCGTTTTCCTCATCGCATGCACCATGATGAGCTCCAATCTGGAGTCCGCCTGCAGCAACAGGCTGAAGAATCTCTTCTCCAAGGCCTCCGACAACAAGCTTCTGGGCGTCGGCATCGGTACCGTGGGGACGGCCGCCATACAGAGCTCGGGGGCGATGACCGTCCTGGTCATAGGCTTCGTGAACGCCGGGATAATGTCGCTGACCCTCGCCGCCGCGATCATCTACGGGGCGAACATAGGGACAACGGTCACCGCCCAGATTGTCGCCTTGGGGATGTTCGGCTCGGACACCGTCTCCCTGACGCTGATATTCGCCGCCCTGGCCGGAGTGGGCGCCTTCATAAACGTGTTCGCCAAGAAGGACTCCGCCAAGAAGATGGGCGGGATCCTGGCCGGGTTCGGGATGCTGTTCGTCGGATTGGAGATGATGAGCGGCTCCATGGAGGCCTTCGCGGAGCTGGATTCCGTGAAGGAGTTCCTGGCCGGCATAGACAACATCTTGCTTTTGGTGGCCATAGGCGCCGCGCTGACCGCCGTAATACAGAGCTCGTCCGTGATGACCTCCGTCGCGATCACCATGCTGGTGGCCGGCCTCATCGACCTGGAGCAGGGGATCTACCTGACTATGGGATCGAACATAGGGTCGTGCATAGTGTCGATCCTGGCCGGTCTATCGAGCGGTTTGAACGCGAAGAGGACCGCGCTGATGCATCTGACGTTCAACGTCGTCGGAGTGATCCTGTTCGTCTCCGCAGGTGTCGTGATCGGGTTCGCGACAGCAGGAGACGTGACCTACGGGACCTTGTTCGCAAGTCTTTTCCCCGATGCCCCTCAGACCCAGCTCGCCATGTTCCACACGTTCTTCAACGTGGCCACCGTGATGATCATGCTTCCGCTGACGTCCAAGCTCGTCGCGTTCGTCACTAGGGCGATTCCCGACTCCGGGACGGAGGAGCCCATAGACCCCTCCGCCCCCAGGCTGTTCTACATCAACGACTACATGCTGAAGACCCCTCCGATAGCGGTGCTGGAGGTGAAGAACGAGATCGTCAACATGGCCAAAATTGCCATGGAGAATTTCTCCCTGTCCTGCCGCATCGTCTGCACCTTGGACTTCTCCGAGGCGGAGAGGTTCAGGGCCAACGAGAAGGAGCTCAACTTCCTGAAGAAGCGCATAACCAAGTTCCTCGTGAAGCTTTCCAATCTCCAGCTGAACGCCAAGGACAACGCGTACGTGTCGGCCGCATTCCGCACCGTGACGGACCTGGAGCGCATCGGAGACTATGCGGAGAACATCGTGGAGTATGCGGAGAAGATGAAGGATTCCGGAGAAGGCTTCTCGGACATAGCCAAGAAGGAGGTCGAGGACGTCAGGGCCACGATAGAGGAACTCTACGTCAAGATAATGGAGGCCTACGTGAACGTCGACAGGGGGGCCCTGGCGGAGGCCATGGCCATTGAAGACAAGATTGACGACATGACTGACGACATGGCCGAGAAGCACATCAAGAGGCTCAACGAAGGGATCTGCAGCCCCGAGGTCGGCGCCGAGTATCTTTCGCTTTCGTCCGATGCGGAGAGGGTGGCCGACCACTTCGTGAACGTGGGGAAGGTCATCAAGGACTACGCCAAGGCGGTTTGACGAATCTGTGCTTAGATTACGGGCAGTCTCCGTCATGGCGGTCATCGGTCTTGTCAAGAGACGATTTCGCACGATGTCATCGAAAAAGAAAGGGGAGGGGGGGGACCCCTTTGTTTACAGGCTCCAACCGCTCGAGCCCAATTTGGTCATCAGCACTTGCAAGGTTCACGAGTGCTTCAGGGATCCGTAGGCCACCACGTGCGGGAGCCCGTCACGGTCGTGGATCACCTCTGCGTTGACCTTGTAGACGTCCCTCAGCATTTCTTCCGTGAAGATGTTCTGTGATGGCCCTTTGGCATACACCCTCCCTTCCTGGAGCACGACCACCTCGTCCGCGAAGCGGGATGCCAGGTTCAGGTCATGCAGGATCATCACGGTCACGAGTCCGCGCTGTTCCGACAGGTCTCTCACGACCTCGAACATCTCCAGCTGTTTCTGCAGGTCGAGATTGTTCGTAGGCTCGTCCATCAGCAGGAGCTGCGGTTCCTTCACCAGCGCCTGGGCGATGGAGATCATCTGCAGCTGCCCCCCGGACAGCTCGTTGATCTGCTTGTCCGCGATCTTGTCGAGAGACAGCTCCGACATCGCATGGTCCACCATCCGCCTGTCCTCCTCGCCAGGGCTCCACCTGATGTGGTTGATCCTCCCCAGGAGGATCGTCTCGTACACGGTCATCGCCACGGCGCTCATATGCTGCTGCGGCAGATACCCCACCAGGTCCGTCGAGGTCTGGTCGACACGGCCTATCTCCGTGCCGTTGAAGGATATGTGCCCCCCGTGGGGAATCTGCCCCGCCATGCATTTTATCAAGGTGGACTTGCCCGCGGCGTTCGGTCCCACCACCGCTATCAGTCTGGCATCGGAAGCGAAGGACACGTCGTGCAGGACCTCTTTCTGGCTGTAGCCGCATACCACCCCTTTGAGTTCCAGGCTCATGATGCGAACCTCCTCTTCGAAAGGACGAGATAGAAGAAGAACGGGATTCCGATGAACGACGTGAGGATTCCGACCGGGAATATCGACGGCGCCGCCACCACCTTGCTCATCATGTTGGCCATTATCAGTATGATGGCTCCGACCGTCATGGACATGGGTATGTAGTACCTGTGGTCCTCGCCCACCAGGAACCTCGAGATGTGCGGGGCTATCAGGCCGATGAATCCGATCGTCCCCACGAAGCAGACCGCGACGGAGGTGAGCACGGACACCACGATCAATGTTTTTCTTCTAAGCCCTGCCACGTCCACCCCGAGGCTCGACGCGTACGCATCCCCGAGCTTGAGTGCCGTGTATTTCCATGAGCTGAAGATGAAGACGACCGCCGATATCGAAAGCACGATGATGACCACGCCGCATTGCTCCAGCGAGCATCTGGCAAGGCTTCCGAACATCCAGAACACTATCTCAGACAGCTGGTTGCTGTTCGCGAGCAGCTGCATGGTTGAAAGCAGAGCCTGGAACATGAAGAATATCGCTATCCCTGTGAGCAGGATCGTCGACTTGTCCGAGGCCCTGAATCTGGCCACCATGTAGATGACCAGGCATGCCATCATGCTGCAGCCGAAGGCTCCGGCGGAGATCATGATCATCCCCATGGCTCCGACCGCGGAGGATCCGATGACGATCATCAGGGCGGCCCCGAACCCCGCCGACGAGGATATTCCCAGCGTGTACGGCTCGGCCATCGGATTGTCCAGGATCGTCTGCATGACCGAACCGGCCAGGGCGAGGCTCATTCCGACGGCTATCGCCATGGTCGTGGCCGGAAGGCGTATGTCGAAGATTATCAGCCTGTCCATGGCGGTCACCTGGTCCGGGACGATGAGCGTCCGGATGGCGTCGATGACCGACATCCCTGAGGAACCCACGGTCAGGTCTATGAAAAAAGCAGCCACGCACGCCGCGACCGATGCCGTCAGATAAAGCCTGCGCCTGCCTATCAGGTGATCGTATCCTTTTGCGATGGGGGAGCCATCTGTCGTTCCATGATTCTCCATCTCTGACCCCGATTCATTTTAGATGAAGTGGTTTAGGAAGAGGTTTGGACGATGGTCTCAGGAAGTGGCTCCCACCTCTCCATCGATGGAGAAATACCAGACGCCTTTGAAATCGACCCAGGGAAGGTAATCGGAATAGTACTTGTCCAGGGTCCCGAGGCAGTCCAGATCGCCGTAGATGTCAGGGAACATGGTCTCCGCCATGAACTGGTATACGAACCAGCAGTCGAACATCCCGATCATGCTCATCTTGTCGATGAAATAGACGTTGCCGCTGCTGATCGCGGGCACCGCATCGCTCCAGCCTATCCTCGTGTCGAGCTTGGCCGCGATGGAATCGATGTCGCTCTTGGTGATGCTGGCCCCCCATCCGATGAACTTGCCGCATTCCGGAGCGTACGACCTGAGGAGATCGAAGAAGATGAAATCGACGTCGCTGGTCGCGAACACCTCGGGGCTCACGGTCTGCTTGTACTGGGTCAAGGACTTCTGGTTGAGGCACTCTATGGGGTTGTCGGACTCGTTCTGGCTGTACTGCGACAGGTATGTGACGAGCTCGACGTAGTACGTGTACTTCTCCGCAGGGACCTGAGAAAGCTTGCTGGACACCTTTTCGACCTGCGTCTTGTAGAAGCCGGCGACCTTCGCGGCCGTGGCCTGGTTGTCGAATATCTTTCCCACGATCTCGCAGTTCTTGGCCATGGTGTCCGGATTGAGCTTGCCCACGAACAGATCGAGGCTTATTATCGGAATGCCGGCTTTCGCCATCTTGTCCACGGTCTCCTGGCTGACCATTCCGTATTGGATGCACCAGGTGGGCATGAAGACCGCATCGGGGTTCAGGGACGCGACCGTCTCCCAGTTGAACGTCCCCTGGAGGAAGCTGCCGACCTCGGTCATCTTGCCGAAGTCCATGCCCGCGTTGGTCCACATCTCCTTCAGGTCCGGATAGAAGGAGTTGAGGTTGCTGTCGTATCCGACCACGATGTCGGTGAACTTCTCGCCGGCGATGGACGCGATCAGGGTCATCGATTCGGCATCTCCGCACACGATCCTTTTCAGGGGGACGTCGAGCACAACCTCGCGTCCGGCCAGGTCGGTTATGGTTACCGTGGTATCCTTTTCCCTGCTCTCCGACACCGGGGTGGCTCCGACCTCGCCGTTGAGCCCGAAGTACCAGACGCCCTTGAAATCGACCCAGGGGAGATAGGTCTTGTAGAAATCGCCCAGAGCCTCCATGTATCCCAGGTCGCCGAAGATCTCGGGGAACATCTTCTCAGCATAGAACTGCTGTATCCACCAGCCGTCTATGGTTCCGCTCATGGACATCTTGTTTATGAAATAGATCTCGTTGTCATCGATGGCGGGTATGCTGCTTGCCCATCCGACCCTCTTGTCGAGGGCCGAGGCGAGAGTGTCGAGCTCCGATTTCGTGGGTGCTTTGGCGCCCCATCCGATGAACTTCCCGACATCAGGGTAGTATGCTCTGAGAAGATCGAGGAATATGAAATCCACGTCGCTGGAAGCGAACGCCTCTGCGCTCACGGTCTCCCCGTACTTGGTCAGGGACTTCTGATTGAGCGCCTCCTGCGGCTTGCCGTCGTCCGTGGAATAGTTCAGGCAATACTGGCTGAGGTTCGTTATCGTCTCTATGTAGTATGTGTACTTGTCCGCAGGGACCTGTGACATCTTGCTGGAGACCTTCTCCACCTGGCTCCTGTAGAATTTTGCCACATCGCTTGCTGTGCGCTCGTTGTCGAATATCTTTCCGAGCACCTCGCAGTTCTTGGCCATCTCGTCCGCATTCAGCTTGGCGGAGAACAGGTCGAGGGTGACTATCGGGATCCCGGCCTTGGCCATGTTGTCGATGCTCTCCTGGGTGACCATCCCGTATGTGATGCACCAGTACGGGACGAACACGGCATCGGGTTTCAACGATGCGACGGTCTCCCAGTTGAACGAGGAGTCCAGGAAGGACCCCACCGGCGTGATCTTGGAGAAGTCCATGCCCGCATCCGTCCACATGTCCATGAAGTCGGGATACATTTCGCGGAGATTGCTGTCGTATCCCACCAGGATGTTCCCATAGTTTTTCCCGGCGATCGATGCTATCAAGGTCATCAGGCCCGCATCGCCGCAAACGACCCTTTCGAGAGGGACCTTGAGCTGGACTTCGTTGCCGGCCATGTCCGTCACCTTCAGGGTGTCCTTCTCGGCCGCGGGCTTGTCATCGTTGTTGCCGCTCATGACGGCGAAAGCCGCCACGGCAGCTACGGCGACGACTGCGATGATGGCTATCAAAGCGATTACTTTTTTATCCATTCTATCACCGATACGGTATTCGGACGGATTATCTCGCCAATTCATTATTTAATCATGACTAAAAATTACAAATAATGGAGCATTCCTGATGGTCTCAAGGTCGGCGAGACGGCATGGACGCGTTGCTCCACAACAATTTCGAGATCACACCGTTCGAATCAGGCCTCAGATACTCCATCAGCGGCTCCGGCGGGTCGACCGATGTGATGAGCTATCCGTTCGACGAGGGGTTCGTCGTGAACCACATGGTCACCGACATGCCGAGATTCTCGAACAGAAACCAAATCGGCCAGATGAACTACATCATGATAGACTGCACGGTGCACGGCAGGATGACCATAGACTACGGCGGAAAGCACTTGTCCCTGTCGCCCGGCAGCGTCGTCATCTATTATCCGGTGAACGTGCAATCGTTCATGACCGTCCACACGGAAAGGTATGAATCGATCACCATCGGGATAGACCTGGACAGATACGGCATTCCGTCCGCGGGCGTCGATACGGAGCCTGTAGGCGCCATCCGGAAGTTCGTCGAATAGTACAAGGACAGGCCGCTACGGCCTTTGGGATTGCCCGACAGGTCCATGGCCGACATACTGGCCATCCAGAGGTCTCTAGGCCGTCCAGAGAAAAAGGCTCTGGTCAATGCGCTAGTGGGAGACATCCTGGAAGACCTGTCCGAGCCTCTCGGCGCGCGTCCAGATGGGATGGTTCTGGCCAGGTTCGCCGCGAATGAGGACAGGCTGTACGGCAGGCTGGCATCTTGCTACAGCCGCCCGTGCAACGTTCAGGAGGCATGCCTGGACCTCGGCATAGACAGATGCAACATGTGCTCCGCCTTCTCGAAGGTGTACGGGGATACGCCTTACGCCTTCCATAAGCGCCAAAGGCTGCTCCATGCCTCCAGCGAGCTGATAGTCGGCGATGAGCCCATACGGACGATCGCAAACGACAGCGGCTTCCAGAAAGAGAGCAAGTTCGCCAAGGAATTCCAGAAGATGTTCGGATGCACCCCGGGCCTGTTCAGGAAGAGATATCGCGAGCTGCTCAACCGGCAAGCTCGCACCGACGTCCGAGCGCCCATTCGAAATCATCGAAAAGGGAGGGGCGGACCCCTCCGCGTTTACAGGCTCCAATCGCCTGAATCGGTTTGCAGGCTTACCATCCTGGAGAATAACCCGCCCTTGTCCTTCAGATATGAAGGGCTGCCGACCTCGGCGACCCTGCCTCCGGAGAGCACCACTATCTTGTCGGCGTTCTCCACGGTCCTCATGCGGTGGGCGATGATGATCACGGTCTTCTCCGAGATCAGCCTGGAAAGCGCTTCCTGGACCTTGCTTTCCGATTCCGTGTCCAAGGAGGCGGTCGCCTCGTCCATGATGATTATCGGAGCATCCTTGAGTATCGCCCTCGCGATGGAGATCCTCTGCCTTTCTCCTCCGGACAGCTTCCCGCCGTTCTCTCCGATGACCGTGCCGTATCCTTCGGGGAGGGCGGACACGAAGTCGTCGCACATGGCGGCCTTGGCGGCGGCCAGAACCTCCTCGTCGGAGGCCCCCTTCCTGCCGATGCGGATGTTGTCCATCACCGTGGTGTTGAAAAGCACCACGTCCTGGAAGACGATGGAGTACTTGGACATCAGCGTCTCCGGGTCCACGGTGGAGATGTCGATCCCTCCGAGGGTAATCGTCCCCTTGCCGACGTCCCAGAACCTGGTGGCCAGCCTGGCTACGGTGGACTTCCCCTCTCCCGACGGTCCGACGAGCGCGGTGACCTCCCCCTGCTTCGCAACGAAGGAGACGTCTTCCAGGACGTTAGTCCTGTCGTTGTAGGAGAATCCCACGTTCTTGAACTCGATGTCGTAGTTCCCGGGATGGAAATCCGTCGAGCCGGACTGCTGTTTCAGGTCGTTTATCTCCTGGATGCGGTCGCAATGGTCTTCGGCGATCAGCGTGGCGGCCAGATTCTGGAGGGCGATGTTTATCGGATCGTATACGCGATTGACGATTATCAGCGAGAGGACCAGGACTATCAGCGGAATCGTCCCTTCCGCAAGAAGCACGGTTCCGACGATGGCGGTGGTGGCGATCCCGATCTTCATCACCGCTTGCGCCAGCATGACGAACATCGCCGTGACGAATTCGCATTTGATCTCCGAGCCCTCTACCGAATCGAGCTCATTGCCAAGCCTTTCCATATAGGAGTCCTGGGCATCGTTGGCCTTCAGGTCCTCGGAGCATTCTATGGACTCCTGGATCAGCTCGACGACGTTCTCGACCCTGTCGAACTTTATCCTGTTCTGTCTCTTCTGGACCTTGGAGGACAGGACGACGATCGCGAAGGCCACGGGTATCGGCCAGAACATGGCGACCCCCATCATAGGCGACCAGATGATGGTCATGACGCCCATGATCGGCGTGAAGACCAGCGATCCAATCAGGGGAGGAAGCCAATGGGAGAGGACGTTCTCCTGCATGGTCACGTCCCCCATCATGCGGACCGTCAGATCCGTCGGGTCCTTCTGGGAGAAGAAGGACAGCGGAAGCTTCCCCATCTTCTCCGCCATTCTGATGCGCACCGTCTTGCTTTCCTGGTAGGTGTCGTAGAAGCAGCGGTTGTACTCGTACCTGTACACGAGCAGCACGAGGACTATGGAGGCCGCGCCTATGGCGACGTAGATCCATAGGTCCAGTCCCAGGTCGTACTCGTTGTCTCCGATGACGTCGGCCACGAACATCATCGTGACCATCATGGGTATCATCAGCACGAAATCCGTCAGTATCGAGGACATCGTGGCTTTCTTCAGGTTCTTCCATTGCGTTTCCGACAGGCCGTACCTTCTGATGATCGATTCCGAGATGCTCATGCCGAAGCCCCCTTGACCTTCCAGGACAGGGCCCTCTGATAGTCGTTCCACATCGCGCTGTATCTTCCCGACAACGCGATCAGCTCGTCGTGCCTTCCAGACTCCAGTATTTTCCCGTGGTCCATCACGCAGATCTGGTCGGCGTTGCGGATGGTGGTCAGGCGGTGCGCTATGAGCAGCACGGTGCGTCCTTTCGCCAACTGCTCGAACGCCTTCTGGATCAGATGCTCGTTCTCCGGATCGGCGAAGGCGGTGGCCTCGTCGAGGATGACTATCGGCGCATCCCTCAGTATCGCCCTGGCGATGGATATCCTCTGGACCTCCCCTCCGGAGAGGTAGACGCCGCCGGGGCCGATCAGGGTGTCCAGCCCCTGAGGCATCTTGGCGACGATGTCCGTGCACTGGGCAAGCTCCAGCACCCTTCTTACCTCGTCCTCCGTGGCATCGGGCTTGCCGAGGCGGACGTTCTCCATCAGGGTCCCCTTGATCAGGTGGTTGTTCTGGAAGACGTAGCTTTCCAGATGGCGTATCTGCTTGCTGCCGATCTTCCTGACGTCCTTCCCGCCTATCGACACGGTGCCCTCCTGAGGGTCCCAGAATCTCGCGGCCAGGCCGGCCATGGTGGACTTCCCGCTTCCGGATTGTCCCACCAGTGCCGTGATCGTCCCCTGTCTCATCTCCAGCGACACCCCGTCGACGGCGTTGGGGGCGTCGTCGGAATAGGCGAACCTCACGTTGTCGAACCTTATGGTGAAGTCGTCGGGAATCACCGGCTCGTCCGGCTCCTCCAGCGGCTTCAACGAGAGGAGCTCGTGGATGCGGTTCAAGGCGTCGTCGACCCTGTAGCTCTGGTCGGATGCGAACATGATCCTCATCATCAGGACGGTTATGACCGATGCGAACGAGACGTAGAATATCACGTTGACGATCAGGTCCTCGGAGACGGTTCCGCCGTCGAGGAATTCTATGATGATGACCGCGAAAGCCATAACGAAGATTCCGCAGCTGTTTATGAGCGCGAAGAAGGTGGACATGGGCATGCGGGCCATCTCCGTGTAACCTTGGCAGAAGTCCGAGTACCTGTCGATGGAGCCCTTCAGGCTCTGGAACGAGTCCACGGTCTGCTGGAAGACCTTGACCACGGATATCCCGCGGACGTATTCCACGGACTTGTTGTTCACGTCGGCCATGGAGCTCTGCCATTGCTCCATGCTTTCCTGCATGTTCTTCCGCCCGGTCATCGCCCTGGACACGTACATGGCAAGAAGCACGGGTATCATCGAAGCGATCCCCAGCCTCCAATCGAAGATCAGCAGCAGCGCCACGATGGCGACGGGGAGGGCGTACATCGACGCGAGGTCCGGAAGGTTATGGGCTATGTAGGTGTGGGTGGACTCCACGGAATCCTGTATGACGCGCCTGACCCTTCCGCTGCCTTCCTCGTCCAAGGCTCCGGGAGAGAGCGAGAGCACGTGCCTCACCATCTCTTTCTTCATGTTCTTCGCTATGCGGAATGCGGCGAGATGCGACATCAGCAGCGCCAGTATGTAAACAAGGAGGGACAGCAGCGCGAAGGCGAGCGCCATCCATCCGTAGCCTATCATCAGGTCCGCGTCCCCGTCCCCCAAGGCCTCCTTGATGATGAGCCAGATGTAGTAGAATGGAACGACGGAGAGCATCGCGCCCATCGCCGAGCCAATCATGCCGACGGCGACCAGATGATGTCTTCCTTCAGCGTATCTCTCGAATTCCGCCAAGCGGCTTTGTTTCTTTTCTTTGGACATGGTCGATTCTCCGGTCCATTGACGATAATCGGATCGAGAGGTCCTCGAGGGACCCGCAGGGCGATCGCATGGGGGATGACGCCGTCTGTATCCTGCTTCGATTCCACGCATCGTCCTCCATGAAGGCGTATGGAAGGGGTTTGGAAGGGGTTTTACCAAGTGATCTATGGAACTCAAGACGTGGCGCCGATCTCTCCGCTGGTGGTGAAGTACCAGACTCCCTTGAACGGCACCCAGGGGAGGAATTCCTTGTAGAAGCCCTCGAGAGACTTCACCGGGGTGAGGTCCCCGTAGAGCTCGGGCTGCATCATCTTGGCCGTCAGCTGATAGACGAACCAGCAGTCCAGGTTGCTCACGAACGCGGTGTCGATGATGACCACGTCGCCGTTCTTGGACGCGGGGGAGTCGCTCCATCCGATCCTCTTGTTCAGGGAGCTCTCGATGGACTTGATGTCGGACTCGGTCACGGTCGCGCCCCATCCGACGTTCTTGCCGCATTCGGAATATGCGCTGAAGGCGATGAGGAACGCCAGGTCGACGTCACCGGCGGCGAACGCCTCGGGGCTGATCTCCCCGTTGACCTTCACGACGTTGTTCTGCTTGAAGGAGGACTTGTCGTCGTTGACCCTGGCGCTGCCGTATTTCTCCAAGGTGGTGAGGATCTCGTAATAGTACGTGATCTGGTTCGGCACGATCTGCGAGAGCTTGCTCTCGACCTTCTGGACCTGCTCCTTGTAGTATGCGGCGACCCTGTCGGCCCTGCTCTTCTCGTTGAAGATCTGGCCGATGATGTCGCAGTTCTTCTTCAGGACGTCCGGGTTGAGCTTCTGCATGTAGAGGTCCAGATTGATGACGGGTATCCCGGCCTTGGACATCTTGTCGACGGTCTCCTCGCTCACCATCCCGTAGGTGTAGCACCACATGGGGATGAACACCGCGTCGGGCTCCATCGAGGCCACCATCTCCCAGTTGAAGTTGTTGTCCTGGAAGCTTCCCACGGACTTGGCCTTCTTGAAGTCCATTCCCGCGGCCTCCCACATCCTCTTCACATCCGGGTAGTAGGAGTCGAGGTTGGCATCGTAGCCTACGATGATGTCCTTGACCTGGGTCCCGGCGATCGCGGCTATCAGCTCCATGGCTTCCGCGTCTCCGAACACCACCCTCTCCAGAGGGACCTGGAGCTTCACCTGGCGCCCGGCCAGGTCCGTGATGCTGATCGTCTCCTTCTCCGCAGGACGGTCGCCGCCGCCTCCGTTGTTGTTGGTGACGATGACGACGGCCGCAGCCGCTAAGACCAAAACCGCTGCGACGACGGCGATTATCGCTATCTTCTTGTCCATTTTATCCTTCCCAACAAATATCCGGTCTCAACTCGCGGGCGGGATTCGTCGGATATGTTGTCCGGACGGGTTTTCTTCTGATGATAATATTTAATTATGCCTAAATTATACAAATTTTGGAGTTTTTTTATTGGAGGAACACCGTGGAAGAGAATGAGGTGAAGATCTACAACGACTTCCGCATAACGCCGTTTCAGGGAGGATTCCGCTATCTCTTGACCAACGAGGGCGGCCAGGTGACCGTGGACTGCCATCAATTCGATTCCGGATTCGTGGTGAACCACATGCGCGCCGAAACGAGGAGGTTCTCGAACCAGAACCACGTCGGCGAGATGAACTACATCATGATAGACGTCACCATTCGGGGGCGCATGGTCATCAGCGGAGGGGGGTCGGCGGATTCGCTTTTCCCTGGCAGGACCCTGATCTATCACCCGATGAACGTGCGCGCGTTCATGGAGGTCCTGACGGAATGCTACGAGTCCATCACCGTCGGGATCGACCTCAACAGATTCCGCGCGGAGGAGGGGAACCTGGAGGCGAAGGACCTGGAGGAGTTCGCATCCAATCCCCGGAGCATGATGCCGTTCATGCTCTCCGGAAGGGGGATGGCCATCCTGTTTGCGATAAGGGCCATGATCACAGGGTCGAGGGACGACGGCCTCATGCACAGGCTCGTATCGGACCTCGTCACGGAGGCGCGGTCATGCCAGGACCACAGGATCAAAGTGCATTCAGCGACCGTTTTCAAGGAGCCCCAGGACATTCTTTACGATAATCTGGCGAGCGGCGGGAGCGATCAGGACATAGGCAGGCGCTGCGAGGAGCTGGGGATAGACAAGTACAACATCAACCGCAAGTTCAGATCCTCGTACGGCGTCACCCCTTACGCGCTTTACAAGAAGATGAGGCTGTGGGACGCCGCGGCGAGGCTGATTCTGAGCGACGATCCGATAGGGGAGGTCGCGAAGGACGCAGGCTACCTCAAGGAAGGGAAATTCGCATCCGCTTTCAGCAAGGAGGTGGGGTGCACCCCCAGGAGTTTCAGGGGAGAATACCGCCCGGGGAGGGCCGTCAAGGATCATGCCAGAGCAGTTCGACGAAAGACGAACTCGCATTTCGTATCAACTTTTATAGATTGAGAATTATGGAGCGAACGATGTTCCTCGTCAAGCTCGGAGGGAGCGTGATCACCGACAAGGCGCGTTACCGCGTCTTCAACAAGGATCGCGTCGCCCGCCTGTGCTCGGAGATCGCCGAGTCTGGGAAGGACGTTATCGTTGTCCACGGCGCCGGCTCCTTCGGACATGTCCTGGCGAAGCGCCATTCCCTTCAGGACGGATATTCGGACCCGGAGCAGATCCCGGCCGCGGCGCGCGTCCAGCAGGACGTCAGGGAGCTCAGCCTCATGGTCGTCTCCGAACTTCTGGATGCGGGGATCCCGGCGGTATCCGTGCCTCCCGGCTCCTGCTTCGTCATGGAAGGCGGCAGGCTGGTCGTAGGGGAAGGCGAGGCCCTGAGGTCCCTGAGGAAGGCGGGGATCATGCCGGTCCTGTTCGGAGACGTCGTGATGGACCGCGAGAAGGGTTTCGGGATATGCTCCGGAGACCAGGCCATGGAGGCCCTGGCGGAGATGTTCAGCCCCGAGAAGGTCATTTTCGTGTCGGACATCGACGGATTGTATTCATCCGATCCCAAGGTCGATCCCGGCGCGGAGTTCTACCCCCTCGTGACCGAGGACATACTGAAAGAAGTCTCCACAGACCAGTCCGTGGCCGACGTCACCGGAGGCGTGGCCGGCAAGATGAGGTCGATGCTTAAGATATGCGGGAAGGGGAGGGACTGCATGCTCATAGACGGCACCGTCCCCGGGAACCTGCTCTCCGCCCTCAAGGGGGAGGAAGTCAAGTGCACCATAGCGAGGATATGAGATGTCCATAAAGAACAGGAAGGCCGACCATATCGAGATCTGCAAGAACGAGAGGACCGCCCCCGGATATTGCTACTGGGACGACGTGAGGCTCGTCCACAACGCGCTTCCGGAGATAGACGCGGACGACATCGACATGTCCTGCGAGCTGTTCGGGAAGAGGCTCAGCTTCCCGCTCATCGTCACGGCGATAACCGGCGGGTTCGACGGCGCCGTCAAGATCAACTCCAACATCGCCAGCGCCTGCGCCGACCTAGGGATAGGGATGGGCGTCGGAAGCGAGAGGGCGGGCGTGTCCGGGGTGCACCCGGAGAGCTACTCCGTCATAAAGGACTTCGACGTCCCGCTGGTGATAGGCAACGTCGGCGCTCCCCAGCTGGTGAGGCAGAAGGGAGGCGTCGCATTCGACAGGGACACCGTCGCCAAGGCGATCGAGCTCGTGGACGCCGACGTCATGGCGGTCCATCTGAACTTCCTGCAGGAGGTCGTGCAGCCCGAGGGCGACACCAACGCGGTCGGATGCAGGGACGCCATACGCGTCCTGGCCAGGGAGTTCCCGGTCATGGTCAAGGAGACCGGCGCGGGGATATCCAAGGACGTCGCGACGAGGCTGAAGGGCATCGGGATCAAGGGCATAGACGTCGCGGGAATGGGCGGGACGAGCTTCTCCGCCGTGGAGCTTCACCGCGCCGTGGCGGCGGACGACGAGGTCAGGTCCGCTATGGGCGAGACCTTCCTGGACTGGGGGATACCCGCTCCCGTCTCACTGATGGAGGCCAGGGTCAGCGGGCTTCCGCTCATCGCGTCGGGCGGGATCCTGGACGGGATCCACGTCGCGGCCGCCGTCGCGCTGGGGGCCTCTTGCGCAGGAGTGGCGAACGCGGTCCTCAGGGAGGCCTGCGAGTCCGCGGACGCGGTCAAGAGGAAATTGACGATTATCATGGAGGAGCTGAGGGCGGCCATGCTGCTCACAGGCTCCAAAGACGTCGACAGTCTCTCCAAGGCGAGGCACGTGGTCCTCGGCGAGAGCAGGAAATGGATGGAGTCGCTATGATGGATGCTAAGAGCTATCTCAAGAAGAAGTCCGCCGAGCTGGACGGGCCTATAAAGGAATACATACAGGACGACGAGCCGCCGAACCTCATCGAGGCCTCCAGGCAGTACCCCTACGCCGGAGGGAAGAGGATGCGTCCGGCCATGGTCCTGGCCTGCTGCGGCGCCGTGGGCGGGAACCCGAAGGACGCGGTCCCGCTGGCGGTGGCGATCGAGTATATCCACAACTTCACGCTGATACACGACGACCTCATGGACGGGGACGAGGTCCGCAGGGGGATGAAGACCATCCACGTCGGATACGGGATGCCTACGGCGGTCCTGGCCGGCGATTGGCTGTTCTCCAGGGCCTGCGAGATCATCAGCAACATGGACATCCCTCCGGAGAAGACCGTCAAGGTCCTGAAGTACGTGACCAAGGCGGTATGCGACCTCGGGCGCGGCCAGCAGATGGACGTGAACAACGAGGGCAGGATAGTGTCCGAGGACTATTACATAGAGACGATAAAGCTCAAGACCAGCGTCCTGTTCGCCGCGGCCGCCGCAGGAGGGGCCATAGTCGGAGGGGCGGACGACGCCACCGCCCAGGCGATCTACGACTACGCCATAGACCTGGGGCTCGGGTTCCAGATGTTCGACGACTACCTCGGGGTGGCCGGAGACCCTTCCAAGACCGGAAAGTCGGTCGGGAACGACATACGCAAGGGCAAGTGCACCTGCATGGTCACCCACGCCATAAGGTCGATAAAGGACCCGTCCACGCTGGAGGAGTTCAAGGGCATCCTCGGGAAGGCCGACGCCACCGACGCCCAGTGCGCCAGGGCCAAGGAGATACTCGAGAAGGCCGGATCCATCGATTACGCGATGTCCCTGGCCAAGAGCAAGGCCGAGTCGGCCATCGCCAGGATAGGGTTCCTGCCGGAGAGCGAGGACAAGGAGTTCATGATCGGCCTCGCGAGGTTCTCCATAGACAGGGAGTCCTGAGATCGGACGTCCTCTATCCCGGTCTCCGTTATCCTGTAAGGCGCCGACCTCCCTTCGGGGAGGCTCCGGTGCTTCATTATCACGGCGGCGCGCCTGCCGTCCGTCCCTTTGTCCAGACGGATTATCGTCTTCGCGTTGTGGTGCAGCGCATGCCCTCCGAGGAACTCCACCCCGCCGGTCGTCAGGTTGCTGTAGACCTGCGAGGTGACCAGGACGGCTATGTCGTGCTGCCTGGCCATGTTCAGGAGGGCCTCCGTCTGCCTTATGAAGTCGTTCCTGACGGCGCTGTCGTCGTGGTTCAGGCGGTAATACATCGTAAGCGAGTCGATGACGACCGCGGAGACCGCACCCGCCGACGCCAGCTTGACGACCTTGTCCACCCTGTCGGACTGCTCCTCGAAGCTGTGGACCTGGAACACGAGCATCCTCCCCACGGCGTCCTCCAGGCCGGAGAAGACCTGGGATATGCGGTCCGAGGACAGCCCCTCGGAGTCGATGTAGGCGACCCTGTCGCCCCCTTTGGCGACGTTGCGGGCGAACTGGAGGCATACGTTGGTCTTGCCCGCCCCCGCCTCGCCGTAGAGAAGC
>JAEEGI010013957.1_pt1 | contig 16964 bp, 13 predicted proteins | sample 8958751 | NCBI WGS metagenome assembly JAEEGI01 (sample SAMN16246545, study PRJNA631951) | gut metagenome | biome: gut microbiome; feature: rumen; material: KS-attached | host: Bos | place: Iran: Karaj | collected 2018-10
CGTCTCGCTGTCGTCAACCGCCGTTCCGCAGTTTCCGTTCGCGACGGTCATGTAATGGATGTCCCAGCCTTTCTGCTGCAACATCAGAAGCGTGCCCATGAACATGAACTCGATGTCGTCGGGATGCGCCACGATCGCCATCACTGCTGGTTTGTCGCTCATTGGTTTCTATCCTTAATTGTGTTTTGCTTTACTTTGGCTTGGGAGGGTCACGCTTCCGCGTGACTAACAGAACATGCTGATGCGCGCCCCTCCCGAAAAACTTTCGCCTTAGCTTTTAGCTTTTGGCTTTTAGCTTTTAGCTTTCTATCGCCTTTGCTTTTAGCTTTAAGCTTTTGGCTTTAAGCTTCTTAGTGCATTTCAACTTCGCACTTGCCGATACCGGGGCGGAAGAAGTTGAACTGGACGTTCGGGTGGTCGGCCAGCAGGCTCATCGGAACCGCCGCGTCCGCAATCTTCTTCGAGATCATGAACGTCGAAAGGCGCATGCCGAACGCGTTGTCGTGGCAGCCGGCCTGCCAGATGGAGATCTTGTCAGCCTTCCACGTTTCTTTCGGGCCGACCGTCGCCGCCTGCGTCGGAACCAACGCGATGTTGCCACCACCGGACGTACGGGCGTTCTGCATGACCGTCATCGGATGCAGATCGACGATACGCGTCGTCAATTGACGATACTGCTCGGGGGTCGGCGGATTGTCAACGTAGGCGCCTTTGCGCGGCAGCGGGTCGTTGAAGGCCCAGTGCTTCGTGTCACCCTGACCGCCCTGCATCAACACGCAGTGGAAGTCATCAAACGTCTTGCTGTAGGCCGCCAGATCGCCCGTCGGGAAATGGAGGTTCTTCTCCGGCATGCGGAGTTCGGGGCGGATGCGGTTGAAGCAGAGCTCTTTATCGCATTTCGCGAAGGAGAGCGGATGATCCGTCGGAACGGCTTTGCCGTTTTCGACCCATTCGTCCATGCCCCAGAAATGGGCGTCCAATTTGGCGAGATTCATGTCCGTCGCGTTCACGATGCGCGCCACGAGAGGCAGCTGTTCCGTCGGGCCAATCGGTCCGCAGACGCCGCACGGATGCGCGGGGGAGGACTGCTTCCAAGCTTCGATATATTCCAGAGCTTCAGCCAGATAGAACTCTTCAATCGTGTCATACATCACGACTTTGAAGCCCGGGCGGCTCAGTTGCGCCATGTCTTCAACCGTCAGGCGGGCGACATCCGCCACCAGCTCGTCGCTGATCGTCGTATAATCCCACCAGTCGGGAGCCACAACACTCTTCTTTCTCATTTGAAAATCCTCCATGTTTGAAACTTGAGTTTTCGTCGGCATGAAGACGCTTCATGCTTTACCATAGATTATAATAAAAAACAATTACATTATTGTAATCCATTTTCACGGTTGTGCAAACTTTCACGACCTGTATTCTCAACGGCTTTTCCATAAAATTTCGCGAAATGCCGTCGACCGCCCTGTCAGACAGTCTTATTTCTTCAAATTATCCGTTATCTTTTGGTAGTATTCCGCCGTCGCGTCATAGCCCAACGCCTTCAGAATCGCCGCCAAATGCTCACTGATCTCGCCTTCGGGATCCTGCGATAAACCATCATTTTCCAACACTTTGCACATCTCTGACAACGCCTCGGCGTAACGGCCTTGACGATAGCGGATCCACGCCATGCTATCCAAATACGCCGGATTGTCCGGCTCAGCCGACAACGCCTTGCCGACCAATTTCTCCGCCAAATCCAGTTCGCGATTGAAATCCGCCAACAAATATCCATAGAAGTTGCATCCATGGGCATCTTCCGGATCCAGTTCGTACAACGCCTTTACATATTGGAGGGCTTCGTCTTTTTTATCCAGCCCGAGACAAGTCATGACCAATCCGTCATAGAAGGACGCCTTTGGCGTCCACTGGTCGCGCAAATCGCCTTTTTCGTCGATCTTCAGCAGCGCCATGTATTCATCATACGCTTTTTGATGTTCACCATGCTGGGCCAGCAACCGCGCCTTCAATTCGCAACCTGCTGGCGGCAAACCCCGTAGCGGCGCCAACGCCGCAAGCCCTTTCACGCTCTGATTGTTCGCCAAACAGATGTGGGCGACCATCAGGCGGTAACGCAAGTTGCCAGGCTCCTTCTGCGAGAGCATCTCAAACATTTCGCAGGCCCGATCATAATCTTTCAGTTCCAAATACGCCTCCGCCGCGGTCTCCAGCAGATGATGATTCCAGTCCCGTCCGAATTGGATCCCCTCCAAGGCTTCCTTCAGCTCGTCGTCACGTTTAAGTTCACGCAACGCACGCACATAATCCATGCACCACCAGACCATTTTGTCCATGGGTCTTCCTTCGTCGTCGAACAAATCAAGCAGAAAATCAATCTGTTCCTCCCAGCAGCCAAAACTGCTAAAGACATTAGACAATGCAAAGGCCGACATTGCCTCCAAATCTCCTGCCCAATTCGCCGCTTTACGAGCATGCCAAAGGCTTTTGCGACGGTATCGCGAACTGGCCAAATTGGACGTAAACCGCTTGAAACGACCAATGCCTTCCGCTTCACCAGACTCTTTTTCACTATTATGGCAGTCACGCCAATAGCAGGCCGCCGCCACATGCGCATTTGTCAAATCACCCTTCTCACAGACATGCAACGCATGACGCAAGTTCTTCTCGACAAACGATGAACGTCCACCAACCTGCGCCAATTCCACATATCGCAGCGTCAGCATGCCCGAACGCCAACCACATCTCTCCAGCGAGAACAGCACCGTCTCCAACGCCTTCCTGTCCTGTCCAGATTGAATTAAAAGATCCAAATAGAGCATCGTCAGACGGACGCTTTCCGGATGCTCCTCCCAAATCGGCTGCAAATCAGCCGCATGACGTTCCGGCTGACGGGCCAGATCCCGCCCAAGGCACCACTGCTCAAGAAGATGCTCTGAATCAGGCGCGTAGTTCAATGCCTCACCGATATACTGATGGTAGTTCTTCAAACCAAACGATTCGTCGGCACGGCACAATTGCGCCCTTATGTAGCTCGCCCACGACTTGTATTCCCGCTCCTCAGACAACGAAAGGCGCGGGTCTATCTCTAGACTCGCGCCTACGTCTTTGACGGCTTCAGCACAGGCGGCCCCAACCAACAGCACCGCAAACATACAGGCAACTCGAATGTCAAAAACTTTTTTGCTCACGTGTCTGTACCTCTGCCGCGCCCTTGCTTCTTGAACCACGCCGCGCCCTATCCGGGAACCACAAGATGCACTTTTGTCACTTCTTCTTGTGACGCAAGGCCTTCAGCTGCTTCCTTCTCTTGTGCTTCGCGATCTTCTTACGGCGTTTCTTCTTGACTGATCCCATGGTTGCTCGTCCTTGTTAAAGGCTTCACTGATACAATTATAGTTATGAAAAAACAAATCGTTCTTTAACTATAAGGCATCATTCCACTTTTGCAAGTCACCACAGAAAATTTCGACAGTCTTCTCACTCGAAACATCCCATCCAGGTCCCGTAAAGTCCTTTTGGATAAAGCGGCTGTTTCAGGTCGATTTCATGCGTTTTCAGCCATTCGAGACAGACGTCCAACTCTGGATCCGGACGCATTTTCCACGCTTTATATGTATAGGGTGGGAAATTTTTGTCAATCTTCGAAAGAGCACTCGCCGCCGCCCGTCTTGGGCCGGTCACATTCGGGATGACATCAGCGCCTATAACCTGTTCACGCATGTCCGTTTTCATGATATGGATGATCTTGTCGATGACTTTCCGCTGTTTCGACAAGGCGCAGATAGTGATCGCGTCCCTTAAATCAAAACCTCCCAACGTGATGTGGTCAAGATAAAGGCACAGTTGCGCTATCGCCTCTTCATCACCGTCAAAGGCGAGGCATGCCGTAGCCGACAGCGGCATGCTTTGCAGGCCACCATGACCACCGTCAGGAATGAGTTGTTTCGCCAGTTCCCGTAACTTTGGATGCACACTTTTTCTGGTATCTTCGGGCAATAGGAAATAAAACCAGAAACGAAGCTTGCCTGAAAACAAGAGTTCTTTGGCAAATTCCAGAAACGCCGGTGACAAATTCGCCTCAGGCAACTGTTGGACAAGTAGTTCCCGTGCGTAGTTAACAGCTATGGTGCCCCTTGAGTCCGTGACCTCCTCCGTTCCGTGTTTGACGATGAAATCCATGATCTTGTGGTTGAGCTCCGGCATCAGCTTTCCTTGCTCCTCCACGATGTTATGAATACAGTGGTAGAATACCCATGCGTCTTCAAGCAGCGGCTTGAGGATGGCGACATCGGATGTTTCCGCGATTTTCGTCATCATGGCTGCGATTTCCTGCTTGCAGATTTTCTCAATCTCCTCCTTTTCCGCCTGTGTGCCTTTGAAATTCGTGCGACGCCTATGGATTTTAAGCACATTCTTCATCAGAAACTGCACGTCAAATACCTCTTCCGAATATACGGCAAAGGAAGACACCATGCAGAAAATAAAAAGCATGCCTATGATTTGCCCAAAATGATTTCTACTCATCATTACTCCTTCGGATAGAACGGCTTGAGTTGGATGTAGTTGACCATCAGATTTTCGCCTGGCTGTGCTTTTTCATCCGTGAACGTGATGGTCATTTCAGAGGATTTCGGAATGAAAATTATACGATGGAGATTCTGTCGCGCGACGTTGTGGTTGTGAGCGTATTTGCCTTTTTCGCGTTTATCCACAAAGACGGTTGATTCTGGCAGGATCTCCGCATTTTCCAACACGGCTTCCAGTCCGTAACGGCGTGGATTCAGTTTCTGCGCTTTCAATTCGTCATAATCGCCGACTGAATACAGCAGCATGTACGGTTTGCCGGGCGTCAGCCCTTTTGCCTTCTGAATCAACTTGTTAGGCTTGCCTTCAACAGCTTTGAAAACGCAGAATGTATCGCCGCAACCTCTTGGAGCATTCCAACGATTTTGATTGCGTTTCGCATAGCCGTTGAATTTTTCCACTGTGATGGCGTTTTCCGCAGCTGGCTCCGCCATCCAGCCAGAAAGTCCTTCCGCAAAATCACCGTTGACGATATGGCCGGGAATGTAGCTGAATCCGAACTGCTTGGACAGCATGTCTTTGCGACCTTCCACGACATAATGCCGCAACAGAGCGTGGCTCCAACGGTACAGCTCTTCATCTGCATAATGCGTCCCCCAGTAACCGACCGTTCCCAATCCTTCAAATGCGGGATGGTTCGCCAAAATGTTCATCTGCATGTCCAGATAGTACTTGAAATCGACCTGCGGATGATGTTCTATCGTAATGACATTCAACTGGTTGAAGTTGCCGAGAATGACGCCGGATCGCCGCAGGTAGTCCGGATAGTATTGGCAGGAATCTTCTATATATGGCAACAGCCTGCCGAGCACATGGCGGCGGGCGGCTTCCTCCGTCCTCTGCGTATAATTATAGGATTCACAGAGGATTTTTCCACGGCCGTCGCTCGCGTTGAACGACGCGCCAATGAAGTCCTGATGCATGGACGGAATGAACGGCCCATTATCGCTGATCCACGTATAGATCAGCTTGGAATGGTCGTATTTGCAACGTTTTAGCGTATCCGTATACGTCTCCGAAAGATTCCACCAATAGCTCATCTCATTCGTCGTATTGCCATCGCGGAAATCCAGCCTCGCCATGTATCTTTCGATGAAATTGGTCATGGATGGGACATCTTTGTTGCCGACGACATACATGTCCTCCAACCAGAGGCGGCCATTGGCATGGGCGGCATCAACAAGCTCCCGCCCGTTCTTTTTATAAGAACCGCGATTCAGCGTCGTAACGGCATTTAGGGCGTACTTCTTTGTGAACTCCCAGTCGAATGGCGGGAAGACGGCGATGTCCGGCCCCTGCACCATACCACAGGAAAACAACTCTGCAATGCTACGGATGATCAGTTTTCCTGCGCATTTAGCTGTCACCACGTGTTTTCCAGCGGTCATGAGACGGAATGCCTCTGGCAGATTCGTCAACGTATCGGCGGTAATGGTTTGTCCATCCAATGTGACACCGAAGGCACCATCCGCGATATCCTTTATGGTCAGATAAATCCATCCGTCATGCTCCAACGTGAATTGCACATTTTCGCCGACAGCGACAGGCTTGTTCACAAGTTCCACAGCCAAATTGTTCAACCTTACGCCTTTTGTAACATCTTCCGGTTTAGGAATATCACGGATATTGACAGTAAATGATTCTTCATAAACAGCTTTTCCATCTTTTTGTGAGACAATTCGGACAGCCAGCTGATGTTTGCCAACAGACAGTCCTTTCAAGTTCAGTGAAAACGGTTTGCCGACTCCAAATGGCACACGTGGACTAGAGAACGAACCGTCTGCAATAACGGCTTCCACACGATGGTCTTCCACCTTGAAATTTTCATCGGTCCGTCCATACCAGATGAATTCGATTTCAGGCTTGTAGGAAGGAACTTCATCAAAAGAACGCCCCCATGGAATGAGACGCGGCTTGTTGACGATTATCTCCTCCGTCGAGCGGCTTTTCTCTGCGGCAACGGGAGTCAAGGCGGTCAGACGAATGTCCGCAACGTCCAATTCACCACGCTGTCCGATAATCAACAGGACGATGTCGTAGTCACCGCCACTATCAAGATCCGGGCAGACGATTTCTTTTTCGAACTTCTGCCAACCATCCGTCGTCGCAGGAAACTTCTTGATGCCAGCCTCCTTATACCATGGATTGTTGACGAGCAATAATTCACCGCGCCTTGCAGAGAAATCCTTTGTGCGAATCCATGCACTGATGCGATAGCGTTCACCGGGAACAAGTCTCAAGTACTTCAGCCGCAACTTGTTCTCATAATCGTCATCATCGCCTTGCCGCATGGCGACATACGGCAGTCCGTCTGGCCCGCCCGTCGCATGATACGTCGTATAAGGCGCGGGCGGACACATCCAACCATGGGCATGGCCGAACGCCGTCTGCCGGAAATCGCCGTTGAACGCAAGATTCTTGCCGTCCTGCGCGAAGAGAACCGTCGTCGCCGCCAGCAACGACCATAATAGTTGGTATTGTCTCATCATGGTTTTCCCTGACACAGATACGCCGCCATTTATTTCTTCAACGACTTGCCGACACTGAACGCCTTCGCAACCACTTCGCCCATAAGCCGATAGACATGCTGGCAGCAATCAAAGCAGATTGGCTTCATTTTCGCCGCATCCGGCTGGCCATCCGTCAAGGCAGACTCTTCGACGGCGCAGTTGACAATGCGTCCGACCACGTCGCACGTCTCGTCGTCCATGGAAAGCAGTTCACATTCCAGTACAAGCGGAAGTTCCTCCATGACAGGCGCATCCACAAATTCGCTTTTCTTCGCGGTAAAGCCGCTCTGGGCGACTTTGTCCGCCTTATCGTTGCCGCTGACGATACCGAGATAATCACAAGCCGCGACCGTGTCGGCCGTTCCAAAAGCGACGGTGAACGCTTTCTTCGCGACGATGTTCTTCCATGTCTTGTGCCGTGGATCCATGCAGATGGTAATCTGGTCTTCCATCGTTATTCCGCCCCACGCGGCGTTCATCATGTTCGGCGTCCCGTCGTCATTGTACGTTCCAATCATCAGCACGGGCATCGGAAACATCAAATTCTTCACTCCAAGATTCTTTTTCATGATTCGCATCTCCTTGTTATGGATAGGATTCTTCGGCAATATTCATTTGCTATTTCTATTTGACTAACGTAGCATTCATTGCGAGTTTTTCCATGAAAGACAATTCGGATTCCATTGTCATCTGATTGCAAACAGGCGATTTCATGGTAAAATAATGAAAAACAACAACGAACATAGGAGGTCACATGGCATATTGCGACTGGGATACGACATCGGAAATCAACATCCGCTACCATGACACGGAATGGGGCGTTCCCCTGCATGACGACAAACGGCAGTTCGAGTTCCTCATGATGGAGGTCATGCAATGCGGTCTCAACTGGAACATGATGATGCTCAAACGCGAAATCTTCCGTAAGTGCTTCGATGGCTTCGACTATGACAAAGTCGCCGCCTATGATGAAAAGGACATCACACGAATTCTCGAAACGGAAGGCATGATCCGCTCGCGCCGCAAAATCGAGGCGATCATCTCCAACGCACGCTGCTTCCAGGCCATCCGCGCCGAATTCGGCACGTTCTGCAACTATCTGTGGGGATATTCCAACGGTAAAACCATCCTCTATGCTCGACATGCCGACAGTTGGATTCCCGTCAGCAACGGTCTGTCAAAACGCATCAGCAAAGATCTTAGAAAGCGTGGATTTAAATACTTGGGACCGACGACCGTCTATTCACATCTGCAGGCCTGCGGCATCATCAACGACCATTCCAGGACCTGCCCATGCTACGCCGCCATCAACGTCGCAAACCCAACGGTCCACAAACCTGCGGACGCGGAGGTCGGCGTGGCTTATTTCGGAGACTAAGCAGGAAAGCATCGTGAAAAAGACTCTGTCTGAAGAACTTGTCTATGAAATCCTCTCCGTTGTGGAAGAGATTCCCGAAGGGCGGGTGGCTTCCTATGGGCAGATCGCGCAACTCATCGGACGCGAACGAAACTCGCGCCTAGTCGGTAAGGTGCTTTCCATGTCAGATTTCTATGGCGACTATCCATGCCACCGCGTAGTAAACCATGCAGGACGAACAGCGCCGGGCTTCACGGCACAACGAAGCCTTCTTGAATCAGAAGGCATTCGTTTCAAGGAAAATGGAATGGTCGATATGCAAACATTCCAATGGAAGCCATAACAATTGTGGCGTTTTCCAAAAGCGGAAAACGCCACTTGCAATTCTTTTCGAGCAACTATCACCGGATAGGCGACAAAGCCACACGGAAGCCGACATTGTCCTTCCGGTCATCCGACAAGTAGCCGAAGCGGTACGCCGTGCGGCAAATGGCATGGCTGCTCTGCCATGAACCACCGCGCACCACGCGGCCCGCTCCTGAACGGTAGATAGGATCCTCCGCGCCGTTCGCAAATGCAAAGGCGGAAATTACTAGATTCTTCGCATCAATGTCACAACTGTCGCGGCACCATTCTAAAACATTGCCGCTCATGTCATAGATACCCAGTTCGTTGCCCATCTTCACCTTTTTCCCTTTCACAGGGTGCGTCTTTCCACCCGCGTTGAGCCAGAACCAGCCAACTTTTTCAAGCATATTACCGCCGCTATACTCATAACCACGGCTTTTGACGCCGCCACGAGCCGCATATTCCCATTCGGCCTCCGTCGGCAATGTGAAATGATATCCCTTCGGCAACTGTCCTTTTGTTAATTGATTCAACTGTTCACAGAACGCCATCGCTTCATTCCAGCTGACATTTTCGACGGGATAACCTTCGTTTTCCCATCTGCAAGCCACTTTCTTATTGAGTCCTATTGATTTCCACTGCCCTTGGGAGACTTCGTACTTGCCAATCCAGTAATCACGAGTGAGCGTAACGGTACGGGGGTCATTCGCATTTCCACCGATGTCGAAAGTGCCGCCTTCCACCTTCACAAGCTCGATTTTCTGCTTTCCAGGAAGCAGAATGTAACCACTCCGAAGATCCACTGTTTTCTTATGCAGCACGACGGTCTCCTTCATGCTCCCCTTCCAATTCACGGTCGTGCTGAAATCTGCAATATATTCTTCATTGTCCTTCCACCAGACCAAATAATGGGACACCGTCTCGCCCTTTTTCAGCACAGGGCTTTTCCATGGCGTCATCATATCCGTCCCGTCCATCGAAGCAGCAACTTCACGACCTCCAAACGTCGTTACAATCGTCAACGTCGGTGGCAATTTTTCATCTGCCTTCGACTCCCATTCCGCCGCGACGGCGGCATCCAGCGCCTTCATTTCGGAAGCCAGTTTCAAGATATCCTTCCAGTCTTTTTCGGAACCAGCGGCCTCAGATTTCTTCGCCGCCGCCACAAGTTCCGCCAAACGTGCGCCGCGCGATTCCGCAAACGCCGTCTCGCACGATTTCACCGACGTTTCAAACAAACCAGAAGACTTCGCAAAATCGCCTGATTCATACGCCTTGCGGCCTTCTTCCAAATCCTTTTTTGCCTTCGTGAAGGCAGCGGCGGAAAATTTCATCGCATCGGCTTTTTCTGCTTTCTTTACCAATTCCTCTGCAGCCGCAAGTTTCGCCATCGCATCCTTTCTGGGCTGGATGGCCGCCTGCACCCAATCATATTCCTTTTTCGCCGCTTCGAAGCAAAGAGTCGCTACAGCAAAATCGTTGTCTTTGATGGCCGTATCGCCCGCGTTTATCTGATCGGCAAATGTATCCAAATGTTTACCGAACGTTTGGCTACGGTTCAACATCTGACTATCAAGCGTCTTCTTCATACGTATCAGCGAACTGCGCAACAGCAATGTCTCCTGCTTCTGCTTTGCCTGTTCGGGAGTCAGCTGAATCTCCGCCGACTTCGGTGCCTCTTCGGCGATTTCTTTTCTGGCCGCGGCTTTCTTCTCTGCTTCTTTTGCGGCGGTCGTCTCCAACACCTTAGACGTCTCGGCAGGCCGCTTCGCCTCTATGATTTTCTGCTTTGAATTTTTTTCGCTCATGATCAGAATCGCCACGATAATCGCAACGACGACAACGACGGCAACGCCCACGACTGTGAGCCGTTTGATCATACCGCCATTTCCACCTTTTTCTCCATCTTCGACATTTACTTTTTTCTTTTTCGACGGTGCAGCAGCGGCGATCTTCTGGCCACTGAACGCCTTCGCGAAATCACCGCAACTGTCAAAACGGTCGGAAGCGTTTACAGACAATGCCTTGAGCAAAGCTTCGTTCATCGCAACCGGAATACCCGGAATCTCTTTTGGAACACCTTCCAGAACGGCCGTCTTCAGCGCGTCACCCGTCTCATTGAACGGACGATGGGATGACAGCATTTCATACGCCAGAACAGCTAGTGAATACTGGTCGGTAGCAGCATTCACTCTGGTGCCGCGCCACTGTTCAGGCGAGAAATACTCATGGGCGATTTCCTCCTCCGCCTGGCCCGTTGCGCGCGCGACGCTTTCTCGTATCTGCGGTCCAAGCCCGAAATCCAGAATCTTCACGCCGCGAACGATGCCGTGATCGTCAATATCGACCATTACGTTGCTCGGCTTCAGATTCCGGTGAACCATCCCTTTTTCATGGGCGTAGTCGAGTGCCGAAGCCAACCGTTTGACGATCTCCTTGGTCGTTCCCGTATCGAGATGCGGATGTTCCTGCAGATATTTTCCAAGCGTCAGGCCTGTCACATAATCCATCACCACATACTGGCGGAAGTCGTCTTCCACCAAGCTACGAATCGCCGCAATTCCTTCATGGTTCAAGTTGAGGACCTTCTGGAACATGTTCTTGATCGCGGATGACTCCGCTTCATTCTGCCGCAGGACGTCCGGCATGGTCTTCAACGCCATGGCCGTACCGCCCGCGTTCGTGTCGCGGCACAGGCATACCACGCCGCTCGCGCCATATCGGTCTAACTCACAAATATATTCATAACGACCGACAATAAGGTCGCCCGGCTGAAACTGAAGATTCTTCGCCCGTTCCTGCGCATCCTGCGTTACCTGTTGACCGTCAGCTGCCATTTTCTAATCCGCCTTCCGTTGTGAACAACGGTTTTCAAGACTTCTCGTTTTTCATGCATCCGCGAACATGGGTCTTTTGACACCATCCAGCGGTATTTTAATAATCATATTAATATAACGTTTGACAAATCCATTTGCACAAACTTTTTATCCGCCATAATGAAAAAAAATATCAAAATTAATGCTATAACAATCTTTCAAACATAAAAAAGCGTCCCGCCACGGATTTTTCAGTCACGTGGCAGGACGCCATTCGTTCTTTTTCATTGGCCGTCATGGACGGCCGTGTTTAACAATGGTTATTTGAAGTTGATGCCCAAAATGGCGAAATCAATATACGCGCCACCAGTCGTGTTCTTTGTATGAACGGCGACAGTATTGCGGCCTTTCTTCAGCGCTTTCAGGGCATCCGGCAGGGCGTCAAGATGGTCATAGTCCACATTGTAGCCGTGGTATTCAGCGATTTTCACGCCGTTTAGATAGATTTCCGTATCTTCATCGTAGAACATGCTGAAACCAAGCTTGAAGAACGCGGCGGGATCGCCGTCGAAATCAAATGCACGGCGGAGCCAAATGTCATTTGTCTCCCAACTGGTGCGGACGCGTGCGGCCTTGTGGCCATGGGCAATACCCGCATTACCGAAACCAGCCTGACCTGTCTTCCACGCACCATCATCAAAATCCGCCGCCATCCAGTTATCTGCCGCATTTTCAAATGTATAGCGCCATTCCAGCGGTTCGTTCTGGCTTGACGGCATGATGACGGTGCGCACGGGAATGCGCGTCTCTTTGGCGGCTTCATAGACGATTTGATGAACTTTTGCGAACTCCGCGGCGGGAACTTTCTCGACCTTTCGGTCATATGTCAGAAGGCCGTTCGTTTCGATCTCCACATCCGTCGTCTGCGTATAGACGGAAGCCGCGAGGCCTTCCTGTGCCATACGCGCCAAGTCGTTCATCTGACGTGTGTAGCGGGCGAAATACGCCTCTGTCGAAGCATCGCTGACATAACCCCATGTCTTTTCGGCCCACAGATGGTCCTTCACCATGAAGCCAATACCGCCGAACTCACCGAGAACGGACACGCGGTCGTCCATGACGGGAAACATCCGCGGATCGGAATAGTGATGCATGTCCTTTGTGTCGCCGATGCCGTAATCCGTCCAGCCGGACGGTCCATCCACAAGACGCGTCGGATCGTAGCGCTTCACCCAAGTCATGACTTGATTGGTCTTCTCCTTACCAGGCTGCCCCCAACCTTCGTTGAAGGGGACCCACATCACGATGCTCGGAAAGGTCTGGAGAAGATCCATCATACCTTTAAGTTCTTGGCGATAAAGCTGATAGCGGTTTTCCACATCGCCACCGCCAGACGGCATGTCCTGCCATAACATGATGCCCATCTTGTCGCACAAGTAATAGTAGCGCAACGGCTCGATCTTGATGTGCTTGCGCATCATGTTGAAACCGCAGCGTTTCAGGAAGTCGATGTCGAAAGCCATCGCTTCATCGGAAGGCGGCGTGAGGAAGCCATCGGGCCACCAGCCTTGATCCAACGTGCCCATCATGAACGTCTTCTGATTGTTCAAATACAACCGCGGAATGCCTTTTTCATCCTTCCGCCAATCGATTTTACGCATGCCGAAATAGCCTTTGACGACATCCTCTGAACCATCTTGCGCCTTCAGCGTGAAGACGAGATCGTACAGGTTCGGCGATTCGGGCGACCACAGCAGCGGATTTTCCAGCTTTAGCGTGACAGGACGGTTCCACGCCGTCACGTCGCCGCTAACCAGCGTCTTACCGTCCTTTTGGACGGCGACCGTCGCCTTCGCGTTCATCAAATCGCCAACGGCCTGCAACGTCACGGAAACCGTGCCGTTGTCAATGTCCGTAACAATCTTGTATCCTGTAATGTAGGTTGCGGGAACGACTTCCGTCCAGACGGTCTGCCAGATGCCGCTCATGCGGGTGTACATGCAGCCACCAGGATGTCTCACCTGCTTGCCGCGAGACTGATTGCCCGCATCAGTCGGATCCCAAACCTGCAGAACGAGTTCGTTTTCGCCCTGTTTCACGAAATCCGTAATGTCCAATGAAAACGGCAAGTTACCGCTTTCATGCGGCACATCCGTCGCTTCAATGCCGTTCACGAAGACCTGCGTACGGAAATCGACGCCGCCGAAATGGAGCAAAACGCGCTCTTTCGCAGTATTGGCCGCCACATTGAACACGCGACGATACCACAACTGTTCGTTCGGCTCCAGCAGGCGTTTCACGCCGGAAATCGGCGTTTCAATCGCGAATGGAACGAGAATCTCGCCCGCCCATTCCGCCGGACGGTTGGCTTTCCGTTCGTTGACTGCATATTGCCACAACCCGTTCAGATTCTGCCAGTTCTGACGGACAAGATGCGGCCGTGGATATTCCCGCCACGCGTTTTCAGGCGTGATCTTCTCGCCCCATGGCGTCATCAGCTGATTCGGCTGAATCTGGTAGTCGCCGAACAGCGGCAGTAGCAACGCCATGGTCAGGCATGCGATGGTTAGTCTTTTCATGGTGGTGTCCTGTATTTATGGTTTCAAGACTTAGTAGCGGCGGCCGTCCACGACTTCCTGCGTGATGTTCTTTGAATCGAACACGCCTTCCTTGGATTCAACGCGCTCCGGAATCGGCTGTCCTTCCTTGATGTAGCTTTCAATCACGTCATACAGCTGCGGGCCGATCATCGGGTTGCATTCGACCGTGCAATTCGCCTTGCCGGCCAGAATCATCTTGAACATTTCTTTCACACCATCGCAGGAGATGATAACAATATCTTTTCCAGGGACTTTGCCGGCTTCTTCGATGGCCTGAATCGCGCCCAGAGCCATGTCGTCGTTATGCGCGTAGAGGACTTTGATCTGGTCTTTTTCAGGAGACTTCAGGAATTGCTCCATGACTTCCTTGCCCTGCGAACGCGTGAAATCGCCGCTCTGAGATTTGATGATCTTCAGGCCAGGATGATCTTTGATGATTTCTTCAAAACCTTTCTTGCGTTCGATGGCCGGGCCGGAACCAACCGTGCCAACCAATTCAGCGATACCAGCGTTTTCACCGACGTTCTCGATGACCCAGCGAGCCGCTTTACGACCTTCTTCCGTGCAGTCGGACCCGATGTAGCAGCTGTACAGACCATCTTCCGAAACCGTGACTTTACGGTCGATCAGAATGACGGGAATCTTCGCCGCTTTCGCTTCTTTGAGAACGTCTTCCCAGCCCGTCGCCACGACTGGTGCCAAGCAGATGATGTCCACGCCCTGCGCGATGAACGAACGAACGGCCTTCAGCTGATTTTCCTGCTTCTGCTGTGCATCAGAAAACAGCAATTCGATGCCACGTTTCGCGGCTTCTTCCTGAATGGACACCGTACTGGCCTTCCGCCAGTCTGATTCAGCGCCAATCTGGCTGAAGCCGACGCGAATCTTCTTTGCACCGCCGTCAGCAGCCGCTTCCTGCTTCTTGCAGGATACCGCAAATACCATCATCATCGCGACAAACATTGTCAACAGCTTTTTCATTTTCTACTCCTTTTGATTGGATTTCAATGGATTATCAACAACAAAAACATTTTATCAAAAATAATTATACCAATACTATAGCATTGGCCTCCATAGAGACAAGTCTAGACCTTAAGGAAGATCTTTTTCTTAAAGAAAAAGAAGAGGATCAGCCAGCAGGTGAGAATGTAGAAAGTATGCCAGGCCAACTTGTTCCAGTCGCCATCAAACCATTTGATGACACCGCCGAAGAAGAATCGATTGATTCTGGAGCAGTCAACAATCCGCTGCATCATGTAGATGGTAATGGAATTCATGCCGATGACTCGGAAGAAGAAAGACCAACGGCGCCAACCTTTTACATCGATGATGTAATAGAAGATAGAGAAGCAGATGAGTGAATAGCCGCCCACGGCGCAGACAAACGTACTGGTCCAGAGCTTTTTGTTGATCGGGAAAACCATGCCCCACAACCAACCGATCAATGCAAACGCCACGCCGGCCAGTAGAAGATAGAGGGCTTTTTTATTGCCAGAAATTTTCGTAGAGCGGACCAATTGACCCGCGAACATGCCCAACATGGCGGTGACGATGGCCGGAATCGTGCTGAACAAGCCTTCCGGATCGAACGTCTTGTTGTAGAGATGTTCGGATGAAATGAAAAAACGGTCAATGGTGCCAACCAAGTTGTTTTCGAAGGAGAAAGGATCGTTTCCGCCCGGTATGAGCCACATGGCCAGCCAGTAGCCGATGAGAATGACAGCGGCGATAGAGACCAGAATGGAAGTCTTGCGGATTCTGGTGAAAAGCAACGCGGCGAACATCCAGGCCAGTCCGATGCGGGCCAACACACTGGCGTAGCGCAGTTTGGAGAATTCAAACTGAAGCATGCCGTTATAGATCAGGCCCAACAGCACTAGTAAGAGACCACGAATGACAATTTTCAGATAAATCCGCCATGGCGCCCTGCCCTGCTCCTGCTGTTTAGCCAACGAGAACGGGAAGGAAACGCCAGCCATAAAGAGAAATAGCGGGAAAATGGTGTCGTGATGACGAAGGCCATGCCAGTTCACATGGCTCATTTGGGTGGAAAGCCATTCGGTAAGGCCGCATTTAGGCAATAAAGCACACAGGACAACAATCCACGAGGCAAAGCCCATGATAAAAAGCATGTCGGCGCCGCGCAGAGCGTCTAACGACATCAGACGTTCAGTTTTTTTAGGTTCCTCTTTTTTAGCTTCTTCGTTTTTAGGTTCTTCACTCATAATCATTTACCAATGTTGAAAGGATTATTTTCCTGTTGTCAATTCTTTGTCTTCCGCCTTAAGTTCATCCGCTATATATTGGTCACTGCGGCAATGCAGATCGGCGATGCCTTCCCGAAGTTCCTGATATGTTTCCGAATGGTAGAAAAAATCCAAAGCCGCTTCAATGGATATTTTCTGTTGTTCAGCAAACTTGGCAACAACACGGGAGTATTTCATCTGCAATAAGATAGGGTGAGCATTCATAGAAAAACTCCAATCATGCGATGACTCCTTCTTCCTTCATGAGGGAAATGATATCATCTACGATATATTGCTTGCCTTATGTATGCAGGACATCGTATGACGGGACAATATAGTCTGATAGAATACGGGATTTTTTTGTCAGCATATCATACACGACATTGCCGGGAAGTTGCAGTTTCGCCGCCACTTCCTCTATGCAAAAGATGCTAAATTCAAGTACAATAGCTGACATATTAATTTCCTGCTATTACAATTATGACTGCATTACCCCTTGC
>JAEEGI010013960.1_pt1 | contig 16961 bp, 15 predicted proteins | sample 8958751 | NCBI WGS metagenome assembly JAEEGI01 (sample SAMN16246545, study PRJNA631951) | gut metagenome | biome: gut microbiome; feature: rumen; material: KS-attached | host: Bos | place: Iran: Karaj | collected 2018-10
CGGGATCGGGGCGTTTCCGCCGGCTGCGGGGCAGGCGTCTCCAGCTGCCGCGGGAGGGGAAGCTCCGTCGGCTGCGCGCTGCGCTCCGTCGGCTGCGGCTCCGCCGGGGGGGTCTGCCGGCGCTCCCGCCGGGCGGGCTGCGTCTCCTGGAACCGTTCCCGGCGGGAGAGAGGCTTGACCTCCACGGGCTGTTCTTCCCGCGGGTCGGTGTAGCTCTCCCAATACTCGGCAAGAATGGCGCTGACGGACATGTCGGCCAGATCCAGCTCCGGAACCGCCGGCTCCGGATCTTTGGCGCGGGGAGCGGCGCCGCGCGTCTCCCGCGCGGGGGGCACGGCAGGGGAGGGACGGGAAGCGGGGGGCACCGGCTCCTCCGGAGGGGCAGGCTCGTCCTCTTCCTCCACAATGCGCACCGGCCGGCTCTTTTTGCCATAAAGCAGCTCGTCAAAGCTGGGGAGCTCATTCTGCACGGAGGGCTCCTCCGCCGGGGCGTCCGGCGTCTGCCTGCGGACAAGGCCGCTCAGGAAGCCGGTGACGCGGCCGAAGCCGTCCCGCAGCCGTCCGCCGATCTCATCCAGCACAGAGGCGGAGCGAGGCTCCGCGGGCTCCTCCGCAGGCTCCTCCGCGGGCTCCTCCGCGGAGACAGGCTGCGCGGATTCCCCCCACAGATCAGCAAGGCGCTCTTTCTCCTGGGCGCGCCGACGGGGCTGATAGATACGTACGCCCTCCTCCGGCTCCTCTTCCGCCGCCAGGGCGGACATCGCTGGAGAGGCGGCGCGTCTGACAGGCGGCGCGGAACGCAGCTCCTCGGTCTGGGCCTGATATTCCGACAGGATCTCGCTGACCGAGAAAGCCTGCGGCGCGGTATTCCGTTTTTCCTCCAAAGGCTCCCGACTCATAGAAAAAACCCTCTCCCTATCCTCTCGTCTGTCTGCCTGCTCAGCGCGTGATGCGCTGACGCAGGATTTCGTACATGGTGATGGCGGCGGCAGCGCTGGCGTTGAGAGAGCCGACCTTACCCTTCATCGGCAGGCTAACGATGAAATCGCAGCACTCCCGCACCAGACGGCCCATGCCGTCCCCCTCGGAGCCGATGACCAGGGCGACGGGCCCGGAAAAATCCGTGTGCCAGAGATCGCTCTGCCCGTCGGCGGCGGTGCCGTAGACCCAGACGCCCCGCTCCTGCAGCTCCTTCAGCGCGGAAGGGATGTTGGGCACCCGGGCGACGGCCATATGCTCGGCCGCGCCGGCGCTGGCCTTGTCCACCACGGCGGTGAGCCCGGCGCTGCGGCGTTTGGGGATGATGACGCCGTGGGCCCCGACGCACTCGGCGGTGCGGATGATGGCCCCCAGATTGTGCCCGTCGCTGATCTCATCGCAGACGATGAAGAAAGGCGGCTCCTCCCGCTGCGCGGCGATGGCGAACAGCTCCTCCACCGTGCAGTAGTCCCGCACGGCGCACAGGGCGATGACGCCCTGATGGGCGTGGGTGGCGGACATGAAGTCCAGCTTGCGCCGGTCGCACTCCACCACCACGATCCCCTTGTCCCGGGCCGTGGAGGCGATGTGACCCAGCGTCTTGTCCACTTCCCCCTTGTTGATGAAAAGCTTGTCGATCGGGCGGCCTGCGCGCAGGGCTTCCATCACGGCGTTGCGCCCTTCGATCATCTCATTTTGAATTCCGCTTTCCTTTTCCATCGCATAAAACTCCAAGATATATTCTCACGAATAAAGAATACCACAACAGCTTGTAAAAAGAAAGCATTACTTTCGGAATTTACAAATTTTTATAGACTTTGCGCCGGGGAGAGGGTATGATAGGTTTAAGGTTTTAGGACTTAGGTTTTAGAATTCAGGTTTAAGGTTTTAGGACTTAGGTTTTGAAAAGTGTGCGGCGCCTTTGCCGCGGATTCCCTCGTCTCCTAAAACCTAGAACCTAGAACCTAGAACCTACTCCCCCCTTGCAAGAGGTGATACCATGAAAGATCCCATGCGCCTGGTGGAGCGCTTTGCTTATCGGCATCCCCGCTTCGGCATCCCCAATCTGATCCGCTATCTGGTGGGCGGGAATGTGCTGTTCTGGATCCTGTGCGTCCTGCTGCGCAACCAGACCCTGCTCGCCTACATCAGCTTCGACGCCGAGGCGATCCTGCACGGTCAGGTCTGGCGGCTTGTCAGCTTCCTGTTCTTTCCCATCAGCAGCAGCCCCTTGTTTGCCCTGCTGGCCTTCTATTTCTACTTTTGGATGGGCAGCACGCTGGAGCGGTATTGGGGCACGCCCCAGTTCAACATCTATATCCTCCTGGGCTGGCTGTTTACCGTCGTCTTTGGCTTCGCGGTGTATTTCATCACCGGCGTGAGCCCCCAGATCACCGGCACCTACCTGTACATGGGCATGTTCTTTGCCTTTGCCACGCTGTTTCCGGACATGCAGGTGCTGCTGTTCCTGATCATCCCCATCAAGATGAAATGGCTGGCGCTGGTGGACGCGGCCTTCTTCCTGATCGAGATCCTAGATTTCGGCGCCTTCCCGCTGAATCTGCTGCCGCTGGTGGGGGTGCTGAACTATTTTGTGTTCTTTACCGGAGAACTGTGGAAGCGTCGTCCCCGTCGTCCCTCGGCTAACGTGGTGAACTTCCGGCGGGAGAGCGCCCGCATCCGCCGGGAGCAGCGGGACGAGCTGTATCGTCACAAGTGCGCGGTCTGCGGCCGCACGGACACGACGAACCCGGAGCTGGAATTCCGCTACTGCTCCCGCTGCGCGGGCTATCACTGCTTCTGCCAGGAGCATATCAACAACCACATCCACTTTACCGAGTGACCGGGCGCGGCGCCGCTTTTCTCCCTCTCCGGGCGGAACATGGCGCTTGACAGGGTATCCCGGGAATGCTATACTCATTTTGTACAAAGCTCAAAGAGAGAGTTCAGGTTTTTTTAGCAGGGAAGCACGGCTTTTTGCTCATCCGGCGGAAAAACAGAATCAGGGTCGGTGGATGGATTCGAGAGAGACCGCGCGGCGCGCGGAGCCGAAGGGGAATGCAAAAACTCTCAGGCAAAAGGATCGGATCCGGACGACACTTCGGAAAGTGCGGGCTTGCCCGCACACCAAAGGGGCAACCGGAAGCCCTCGGGCGGAAGGGAATCTCTCAGGTTGGGACGGAGGCAAAAAGACGGGGTGTCTTTTTGCCTCTCTTTCTTTGCCCGGGTAAAGTATGCAGCGGCGCGGCGCGCCGTGCAGATAAATCTGTGCCATATAATTATTTATAGGAGGAACACCCATGAATTACGGCAGAACCTACAACTTTTCCGCCGGCCCCGCCATGATGCCGGAACCGGTCCTGGAGGAGATCCGGGACGAGATGATGAACTACCGCGGCAGCGGCATGTGCGTCATGGAAATGTCCCACCGCTCCAAGGTCTTCCAGCAGATCGTGGATGAGGCCGAGCAGGATCTGCGCGACCTGATGCACATCCCCGACAACTACAAGGTCCTGTTCCTGCAGGGCGGCGCCACGCTGCAGTTCGCCGCCATCCCCTGGAATCTGATGAAGAACGGCAAGGCCGTCTACATCGAGACCGGCGCCTGGTCCAAGAAGGCCATCGCCGAGGCCAAGAAGTACGGCGAGGTGATCGTCGCCGCCAGCTCCAAGGATCGCAACTTCTCCTACATCCCCGACTGCTCCGATCTGGACATCCCCGAGGACGCCGACTACGTCTACATCTGCGAGAACGAGACCATCCACGGCCTGACCTACCAGAAGCTGCCCAACACCAAGGGCCACATCCTGGTGTCCGACCAGAGCTCCATGTTCCTCTCCAAGCCCTGCAACGTGGCCGACTACGGCATGATCTACGCGGGCGTCCAGAAAAACGTGGGCCCCGCCGGCATGAGCGTGGTCATCATCCGCGAGGATCTGATCCGCGAGGATCTGGATCCCAAGATGCCCGTCTATATGCGCTATGACATTCAGGCGGCCAACGGCTCCATGTACAACACCCCCAACTGCTGGGCGATCTACTGCTGCGGCAAGGTCTTCAAGTACCTCAAGAGCATCGGCGGTCTGGAGGAGATGGCCCGCCGCAACGAGGACAAGGCCAAGGTCCTGTACGACTTCCTGGATTCCTCCAAGATGTTCCGCGGCACCGTGGACAAGGAGTTCCGCAGCCTGATGAACGTCCCCTTCGTCACCGAGAGCAGTGATCTGGACGCCGAGGTCGTGAAGGCCACCAAGGCCGCCGGCTACGACAACCTGAAGGGCCACAAGAGCGTGGGCGGCCTGCGCGCCAGCATCTACAACGCCATGCCCAAGGAGGGCGTGGTGGCCCTGGTCGAGTTCCTGACCAAGTTCGAGGCCGAGCACAAGTAAACCGCTCCCCCCGGGGGCTTTCCCCCAATTCCGAATTCTAATTCCGAATGATTTACAGGAGGCTTTTATCATGCGTATTCTGGTTACCGACGGTATGGACAAAAAGGCCATGGCCACCCTGCGGGAGATGGGCCATGAGGTCGTGGAGCAGTTCTACGAGCCCGACGAGCTGGGCGCCGCGCTGAAGGATTTTGACGCGGTGGTCGTCCGCTCCAAGACCAAGGTTCGCGCCAAGCACATCGACGAGGCCGCCGAAGGCAGGCTGAAGCTCATCATCCGCGGCGGCGTCGGCGTGGACAACATCGACGTGGCCTATGCCGAGTCCAAGGGCATGACCGTGAAGAACACCCCCCGCGCTTCCTCCCGGAGCGTGGCCGAGCTGGCTCTGGCCCATATGCTCTCCTGCGCCCGCTTCGTTTCTCACGCCGGCTTCACCATGCGCAACGGCGCCTGGGAGAAGAAGACCTACGGCAAGGGCATGGAGCTGGGCGGCAAGACCCTGGGCATCATCGGCTACGGCCGCATCGGCGGCTGCCTGGGCGAGATGTGCAAGGCCCTGGGCATGACCGTCATCGCTTACGGCGCCCACCACGAGCCGGGCACCACCACCCGGGACGGCGTCCCCTATGTGACCCTGGACGAGCTGCTGCAGCGCTCCGACTTCGTCTCCGTCCACGCCCCCGCGGCCGACGGCCCCATCATCAACCGCGATACCATCGCCAAGATGAAGGACGGCGTGGTGATCATCAACACCTCCCGCGGCGCGAACCTGGACGAGACCGCCCTGCTGGAGGCCCTGGATTCCGGCAAGGTTCGGGCCGCCGGTCTGGACGTCTGGGCCGCCGAGCCCTCTCCCAACGCCGCGCTCTACGGCCATCCCCATGTCTCCTGCACGCCCCACATCGGCGCCCAGACCGCCGAGGCCCAGGCCCGCATCGGCCAGGAGATCGTGGAGATCATCAAGGACTTCACCAAGTAAGCCAAAAGCGGGAGATCGACCATGAACAAAAACATCTTTCAGCCTGCCGATATCCTGCTGCCCAAGGACGCCGATATGGAGAAGTGGGCCGTCATTGCCTGCGACCAGTTCACCTCCGACCAGGCCTACTGGGATCGGGTGCGGGCCAAGGCCGGCGACGCCCCCTCCACCATCAACCTGATCCTGCCCGAGGCCGAGCTGGGCTCTCCCCGGGAGGCCGAGGAGGTCGCCCAGATCAACCGCACCATGCAGGACTACATGGAGCAGGGCGTGTTTGCCGTCTACCCCGACAGCTACGTCTACGTGGAGCGGACGCTGGAAAACGGCACGATCCGCAAGGGCCTGATCGGCAAGATCGACCTGGACGCCTATGACTACAAGCCCGGCTCCGACTCCGACGTGCGCGCCACGGAGAAGACCGTGCCCGAGCGCATCCCGCCCCGGCAGCGGGTTCGCCGGGACGCCCCCATCGAGCTGCCCCACATCCTCATGCTCTGCGACGACCATGAGAAGAAGCTCATCGAGCCGGTTGCCGCCAAAAAGGACGGCATGAAGAAGCTCTATGACTTCGAGCTGATGGAGGGCGGCGGCCGCATCCGCGGCTGGCTGGTGGCCGACGAGGACGCCAGAGCCTTCGACGCCGCGCTGAGCGAGTACTGCGCCCACGTGGCCGAGAAGTACGTGGGTCTGCCCGGCGTGCCCATGGTCTTCGCCGTGGGCGACGGCAACCACTCCCTCGCCACGGCCAAGAGCTGCTGGGAGGAGCTGAAGGCCGCCCATCCCGGCGAGGATCTGAGCAATCATCCCGCCCGCTACGCCCTGGTGGAGCTGGAGAACATCCACGACGAGGCCCAGGTCTTCGAGCCCATCCACCGGGTCGTGGTGAACACCGAGCCGGAAAAGCTGCTGGCCGCGCTGAGGGACTGGTGCGCGCCCGGCGGTTACCCCGTGCAGTGGTACAGCGGCGACAAGAGCGGCACCGTCACCCTGGATCCCGCCCGGAGCGAGCTGCCCGTGGGCGTGCTCCAGGCTTTCCTGGACAAGTACCTCAAGGAGGACAAGCAGCCCGGCGAGATCGACTACATCCACGACGACGACGCGCTGATCGCCCTGGCGAAGCAGGAGAAGGCCATCGGCTTCCTGCTGCCCGCCATGGAGAAGAGTTCCCTCTTCCGCGGCGTCATCCGGGACGGGGCCCTGCCGAGAAAAACCTTCTCCATGGGCCACAGCCGGGAGAAGCGCTACTACCTGGAGGGCCGCAGGATCCGCTGACCGCGCGAAACGAAATTCAAGCAAACCGCCCCTTCGGTATTCCGAAGGGGCGGTTTCCCTATGGATTCTTTTTTTATTCTTTCCGGGCCAGCAGCGCCAGGATCTGCACGGCGTTGGCCGCGGCGCCCTTGCGGAGCTGGTCGCCGCAGCACCAGAGCGTCAGGCCCCGCTCGTCGGTCAGATCCCGCCGGACGCGCCCCACCCAGACCAGATCCTGATGGGAGCTGTCCAGGGGCGTGGGATAGTCCCGCCCCTCCAGATCCTCCGCCAGCCGGACGCCGGGGAAGGCGCGGATCGCCTTCCGCGCGGCCTCCGGAGACACCGGCTCCCGCGTCCGCAGGGTCATGGAGATGGAGTGGGAGCGCAGCACCGGCACCCGCACGCAGGTGCAGCTCACCCGCAGCTCCGGCGCGTGCAGGATCCGCCGCCCCTCGTTCTGCAGCTTCATCTCCTCGTCGGTGTAGCCGTTTTCCGTCTCCGTGCCGATGTGGGGGATCACGTTCAGCGCGATCTGCGCGGGGAAGACCCGGATCTCCGGCTCCTCCCCGGCGGCCAGGGCGCGAAGCTGTCCCTCCAGCTCCTCCAGCCCCGCCTGCCCCGCGCCGGACACCGCCTGATAGGTGCTGACCACCATGCGTTCGATGGGGGAGAGGCGGTGGATCGGCGCCGCGGCCATGAGGCTGATGGCGGTGGAGCAGTTGGGGTTGGCGATGACGCTCGCATGGGCGAACGCGTCGGCGCCGTTGATCTCCGGCACCACCAGGGGCACCGCCGGATCCAGCCGGAAGGCGGAGCTGTTGTCGATGTACACCGCGCCGCTGCGTCGGATCTCCGGGGCGAAGGCCCGGGACTGCTCCGCCTCCACCGCGCCGAGAACATAGTCCAGCCCCTCAAAGCTCCCCGGCCCGGTCTCCCGAATCTGCAGCGCCTCCCCGCGGAAAAGGGCCCGCGCCCCCGCGGAGCGGCGGCTGGCCAGGAGCCGCAGCTCTCCGATCTCCAGCTCGCTCCGCTCCAGACAGCGGCGCATTTCCCGCCCGACCGCACCGCTTGCTCCCAAGATCCCGATCCGACAGCCTTTCACAGCGATCGCCTCCTCAATCAGTCTTTTTTCAGCCTATGCGCCAGCCGGGAGAATAGAACCCGGGGACAAACAATTCTCCCGCTTTTTTCGATTGCCGATTGCAATTCTACTCCGATTGTTTTACAATGTACATAGGTATTATTCCGATTGGAGGGAACTATATGGAATTGGAACTGTACGATTTCGAGCGTGCAGCCGAGCGCCTCAAACCCATCCTGCACCATACCGAGCTGGATCTGTCCTCCACCTTCTCCAAGGCCACCGGCGGCCAGATCTATCTGAAATGCGAAAACCGCCAGAAAACCGGCTCCTTCAAGATCCGCGGCGCGTCCAACAAGATCGCCTGCATGATCGAGCGGGGCGAGAAGTGCCCGGTGGTGGCCTCCTCCGCGGGCAACCACGCCCAGGGCGTGGCCTACGCCTCCAGCCGCTTCGGCATCCCCGCCACCATCGTCATGCCCAAGGCCGCGCCCATCGCCAAGGTGCAGGCCACCGAGGGCTACGGCGCCAAGGTGGTGCTCACCGGCTCCTGCTACGACGACGCGTATAACGAAGCCCTCCGCATCTGCGAGGAGGAGGGCGCCAGGTTCCTGCATCCCTATAACGACCTGGAGGTCATCGCCGGCCAGGGCACCCTGGCCCTGGAGATCCTGGGCGACCTGCCCACGGCGGACATCATCATCGTCCCCGCCGGCGGCGGCGGACTGCTGGCCGGCATGGCCCTGGCCGCCCATCTGCTGAACCCCCGGGTGAAGGTCTACGGCGTCCAGGCCGAGGGCGCGCCCGCCATCGCCCTGAGCTTCCAGCAGAAGAAGCTGGTCACCACCGAGACCGCCGCCACCATTGCCGACGGTATCGCCGTCAAGGTGCCCGGCGACATCACCGTGGATCTCATCAATAAGTACGCGGCCGGCGTGGTCACCGTCTCCGAGAAGGAGATCGCCAACGCCATCCTGCTGCTGATGGAGCGCTGCAAGCAGATCGTGGAGCCCGCCGGCGCCACGCCTCTGGCCGCCGTGCTCAGCGGCAAGATCGAGGTCAAGGGCAAGCGGGTGGTCTGTCTCATGTCCGGCGGCAACGTGGACGTGAGCTTCCTGCAGAACATCATCGAGCAGGGCCTGGTGGCCCGCAACCGGCGCCTGAAGTTCGTCGCCACCCTGGCCGACCGCCCGGGCAGCCTGGTGCAGCTCCTGAATGTTCTGGCGGAGCGCCGCGCCAACGTCATTTCCATCTATCACGACCAGCTTTACCGCCGCCTGAATCCCGGCCAGACCAGCGTCCACGTGACCTGCGAGGTGGGCGGCGCGGAGCACGGCCAGTCCTGCATCGACGCCATTTCCGCCATGGGCGTGGAGGTCGAGATCGAGTCGGAGTGAATTTAGGTTTTAGGTTTTAGGTTCTAGATTTTACTATGAAAAGGAGATAGTAATATGAAACCCGTATCCACCAACAAAGCGCCCGCCGCCATCGGCCCCTATTCCCAGGCCCAGATCGTGGGCAATCTGGTCTACACCTCCGGGCAGATCCCCATCATCCCCGAGACCGGCGCGCTGGCCGAGGGGCTGGAGGCCCAGGCCCACCAGGTCTTCAAAAACCTGGGCGAGCTGCTGAAGGCCGCCGGATCCGACCTGTCGAAGACCGTGAAGACCACCGTGTTCATCAAGAACATGAACGACTTTGGCGCCATCAACGCCATCTATGCCCAGTACTTTACCGAGCCCTTCCCGGCCCGCTCCTGCGTGGAGGTCGCCAGACTCCCCAAGGACGTGCTGCTGGAGTGCGAGGTTATCGCGGAGCTGTGAACACGCAAACGGAACATGCAAAACGCCCGGATCATTGGATCCGGGCGTTTTAAAGTGTAGACAAAGTCGTTTTTGTCATTGCGAACCGTAGGGCCGAGCATTGCTCGGCCGACAATTTTGACCTGTGCACGCTCATTTCCCGTCGGGGAAGCTGGTGAAGGCGCTGTGCTCGGCCTCCGGCAGACCGGCGCGCTGCTTTTCGGCGGCGATGGCCCGAATGAGGAAGGCCATGTTCCGCGCCAGGTTCCGCATGGTCTGCAGACCCTCCAGATCCTTTTCCACATCCTCCGCCGTGAAGCCGTGCACCTGGTTCCAGTAGGTGCTGGAGACCACGGGCATGCCGGAGATGGTGAAGTACTTGTTCAGCGCGTCGAAGGAGGCGGAGTTGCCGCCCCGTCGGCAGCTCACCACCGCCGCGCCCACCTTCATCTGCTTGGAGAAGCGCGTGCTGTAGAACAGCCGATCCAGAAAGCCCAGCAGGGCCCCGTTGGGGGAGGCAAAGTAGACGGGGCTGCCGACCAGCAGACCGTCCGCCTGCTCAAAGAGCGCCGCGGCCTCGTTCACGCCGTCGTCGAAGACGCAGCGGCCGGTCTTCCCGCAGGCGCGGCAGGCGATGCAGCCGTGGGCGTCCCGGGGCGAGAGCTGGAGCCAGCGGGTCTCTATGCCCTCCTCCCGCAAAATCCGCTCCGCCTCCCGCAGGGCGCGGGCGGTGCAGCCCTCCGGATGGGGACTGCCGTTGAGAATCAGAACCGTGTTGCTCATTTTCGCTCCTCCTCAGTGCCGCGCCGCCGAGACGGCGTCCAGAATCAGCTGCGTATTTTCCTTCCGTTCCAGGTTCAGCGTGACGACGCCCGCGTCGGTCTGCAGATCCACGGCGGGCTTCTCCTCCCGTACGGTGACGCAGTGTCCGGCGCTGACGACCCGGCGGGAGGCCTGGGCGGAGCGGATCTCCGCCAGTGGGATGTATTCCCAGCGCAGGCCCTTGGGCAAATACAGGGCGTCCTGTCCCAGCCGATACTGCTCCACCCGGCGGGCGGCGCGGAAATCTTCCTTCACGTTTTCGATCGTTTTCCCTTCCAGGAGACTGGTGGGCGCGGCCATATGCATTTCTCCTTTTCTGTGTGCTTGATCCTAATAGGAATCAGACAAGCTTTGCGCCGGATTTGTGCCAGGCTTTGTTGACGGCCCTGCAAATAAATATCCATGATTCGCTGCGGCCGCCGCCTCGCCTGACACAAAGCTGTCTCGCAAATCTTTTTCCTCATCATATTAGCGTTTAGTATGCAACGATTGTACCCCATTTCCCGGGAAAAAGCAAGGCTCCGGGAACGCGCGAGGCGTCCGCGAAGGAGGGGCGGGCTCCGGGCCGGAAAAACCGCGGTTCGGCTTAAACCAAAAAGATGACGGGTACCCGTTGGTACCCGTCATCTTTTTGGTGCGAGAGAGGAGACTTGAACTCCCACGTCGGTTGACACACGCCCCTCAAACGTGCCTGTCTACCTGTTCCAGCACTCTCGCAAACAGCCGGTGCTCCGGCTCCATTGAAAGCAGTTTGCACCACATTGGCCTGCCACATTTAAGGCAAAGGCTATTATAGCAGAGAAAAGCCGTTTGTCAAGGATTATTTTCCGTTCACGCCCAAAGAAAAACGAAGAAAAACGAAGAAAAACGGGGAACCGCATTTCACAGTCCCCCGTCCTCCAAAAACCAGAAACTAAAAACCAGAGACGAAATACTCATCCTCAGCCCAGCAGCGAGTAGGTGGCCTCGTCCTCGTACTGGCGGGTGTAGAGCCGGTAGTACACGCCCCGGGCCCGCATCAGCTCTTGGTGCCGGCCCCGCTCCACGATCCTGCCGTCCTTCACCACCAGGATCACGTCGGCGTTGCGCACGGTGGAGAGCCGGTGGGCGATGACGATGGAGGTGCGGCCGTGGATAATGGTGTCGATGGCGGCCTGGATCTTCTGCTCGGTGATGGTGTCCACGGAGGCGGTGGCCTCGTCCAGCACCAGGATCCGGGGATCGGCCAGGATGGCCCGGGCAAAGGAAATGAGCTGCTTTTCGCCGGTGGAGAGCATGTCGCCCCCCTCGCCCACGTCGGTGTCCAGCCCCTTTTCCAGCTTGTCCACCACATCCCTGGCGCTGACCAGTTCCAGGGCCCGGTCGATCTCCTCCTCCGTGGCGTCCGGGTTGCCGTAGAGCAGGTTCTCCCGCACGGTGCCGGAGAAAAGGTGCGGCGTCTGCAGCACGTAGCCGATGGCGGAGTGGAGCCAGAGCTGGGATCTCTCCCGGGCGTCCCGCCCGTCGATGAGCACCCGCCCCTCGGTGGGCTCGTAAAAGCGGCAGATCAGGTTCGCCAGAGTGGACTTGCCGGCGCCGGTCTCGCCCACGATGGCAAGGTTTGTGCCGAAGGGGATGTCCAGGTCAAAGTGCTCCAGGATCTTCTCGTCCCCGTCGGGGTACCGGAAGGACACGTCCTCGAAGCGGATATCGCCCCGGATGGGCTCCCAGTTCTCCTTCTTGGGCGCAAAGCTGTCGCCGTAGCGGGCCACGACCTCGGCGCTGTCGTTCACGTCCGGCCTGGTCTCCAGGAGCCTGGTCAGGCGCTCGATGTTCACCTGGGTGGTGATGAGGTCGGAGAAGGAATCCACCAGCCAGCGCACCGGCTCCATCATGCCCTGGGCATAGGACATGAACATGGAGATGGTGCCGATCTGGCTCCGGTCGATCAGATCCACCTTCCAGAGCACCACGGCCAGGGCCAGGGAGGAGGCGAAGTTCATGGTCACCGCGAAGAAGCCCCGGAGCCGGGCGGCCCCCACGCTCTTGCGGCGCATGGCGGCGGTGTCCGCCACGAAGGAGCGCTCCATCTTGTCCTCGATGACCAGGGTCTTGATGGTGCGGGCGCCGGTGATGCCCTCGTTGAAGTTGCCGGTGATCTGGGAGTTCAGCTCCCGGATCTCCCGGTTGGCGCGGGTGAGCTTCCGCTGGAACAGGGAGAAGAGCAGCACCGTCAGCGGCAGCACCGCCACCACCAGCAGGGCAAGCCGCGCGTTGATGGCGAACATGACCACGATGGCGCCGATCACATAGCCCCCCTGCCAGATGCTGTCCAGCAGGGTCCAGGAGACCAGGCCGCCGATGCGCTGGGTGTCGGACATGACGCGGGAGTGGATGTAGCCCACGCTGTTCTGGTTGTAGTAGGAGAAGGACAAGGTCTGCAGGTGGTTGAAGGCCGCGTTGCGCAGATCCCGATCCACCCCCACCTCGATGGCCATGCTGCAGATGGTGGAGAAATAGCTCACCAGCGCGCCGCCGCAGATCAGCAGCAGGTACAGCAGCACAAAGCTCACGATGGTGTCCAGGGTCCCCTCGCCGATAAAGTGGTTCAGGGCGTAGCGCTGGAAAAGGGGCACGCCGGTGTCCACCAGACTCCCCACCAGGCTCCCCAGCACCAGGCCCAGCATGGCCTTTTTGTACTTTTTCAGATAGGGCAGCACCTTGCCGATGCCGAAGAATTTGAGATTCTTCTGCTTGGAGGTCTCGTTTTTCATGCCGACACCTCCTCTGCGGAGCCGGACTGGATCTCGCAGATCTTCTGGTAGATCCCGCCGGCGGCTTTCAGCTCCTCGTGGGTGCCCATCTCCGCGATGCGCCCGTGATCCAGCACTAGGATCCGGTCGGCCTTGGAGAGGGTGGTGATCCGGTGGGAGATGAGGATGATGCTGGCGCTGCCGAAGCGGGCCTCCAGCGCGCCCCGGATCTTGGCGTCGGTCTCCGTATCCACGGCGGAGAGAGAGTCGTCAAAGATCATGATGGGCGTATTGCGGGTCAGGGCCCGGGCGATGGCCGCCCGCTGCTTCTGCCCGCCGGAGAGGGTCACGCCCCGCTCGCCCACGAAGGTGTCGTAGCCCTTCTGGAAGCTGCGCACCGTCTCGTCCAGGCAGGCGGCGGAGGCCGCCTCCCGGATGCGCTCCATGGGCATGTCCTGCTCGGTGATGCCGATGTTCTCCGCGATGGTGCGGGAGAAGAGATAGGGCTCCTGCAGCACCATGCCGATATTCCGCCGCAGGTGCCCGGTCTCGATGTCCTTGAGATCCACGCCGCCGATGGTGATGCGGCCGCAGTCCTCCGGCAGCTCGTAGAGCTTGTCCAGCAGGAGCATCATGGTGCTCTTGCCGCTGCCGGTGCCGCCCAGGATGCCCAGGGTGCTTCCGGCCTCCATGGTGAAGCTCAGGTCGTGGAGGATCTCCTGGCTGCCCTCATAGGCGAAGCGCACATGCTCGAAGGCGATGTCCCGATCCAGGGGCGGGGTCAGGGCCAGGCCGCGCTCCTTCTCCTCCTCCGCCTGCATGATGTAAGCCACCCGGTCGATGGAGACGCCGGCCTTGCTCATTTCCGAGATCATGCGGCCCAGCATGCGCACGGGCCAGGTCATGATGGCGCCGTAGCTGAGGAAGGCGATGTACTCGCCCGGGAGCATTTCCCCCCGGATGCAGAAGAACGAGCCGAACACCACGATCAGCAGGATCTGGCCGCCGGAGAGCACGTCGCCCACGCTCCAGAACCGGGACATGGGCCGGGCCAGCTTCATCCACAGGCCGGTGTAGTGCTCGTTCTGGGCCTCGAAGCGATCCTTTTCGTAGCGCTCCCGCCCGAAGGCCCGCACCACCCGCACGCCGGTCAGGTTTTCCTGGGCCATGGCGGAGAGCTTGCCCTCGTTTTCGTCGCAGTCCAGGAAGGCCTTGGAAATGGTCTTGTGGAACTGGAAGGAGCGCAGAATGATGTAGGGCACCGGCAGCATGGCCACGATGGTGAGCTTCCAGCTCATGGAGAGCATGAAGCCCAGGGACAGGGCCAGCAGCACCACGACGCGGAAGATGGAGGTCATCTGCTCGGAGACAAAGCGCTTCATGGTGTCGATGTCCGAGGTGCAGCGCTGGATGATGTCGCCGGTGCGGTGCTTGGCGTGCCAGGCGTAGGGCAGACGTTCAATATGGCCGAAGAGCCGATCCCGCATGGTCTTGGTCAGGGTTTCCGCGCCCTTGGTGTTGAAGACCCGGAAGCAGTACTGCGCGGCGACCTTCACCGCCGCCACGGCCAGGATGGCCAGCGCCACGATCCAGATATGCTCCGCCAGATAGGCGAAGCCGCCGAAGCGATCCACCAGGCGCAGCGCGAAGGCGGGCAGGCTCGCCTCCTTGCCGCCCAGGATGTTGTCCACCGCCACGCGGATGATCTGGGGGCTGACCATATCGGCCAGGGCCGCCAGAGCGGCGCAGACCATGCTGATGACGAAAAACAGCTTGCTTCCGCGCAGGAAGTCCCAGAGGAGCTGACGCTGAAAGGCCTTCTCCTCTTTCGTCTTTTTCTTGTTGTTGTCGTTTTCCATAATAATTGTTTCCCCGGCATGGGCGGAACGGATCGCCGGATGCCTCTTTTTTTGAAAACAGCCGCAAATACTACTATATCATATCCCGGGAAAAAAGAAAAGAGCGGATTTTCGCCCTCCGGTTCCGGCCGCAGGGGGAAAAAACGCCGGAAAAAAACAAGATTTGTGGAAGATTAACATTGCTGACGGAGGGAAAACATGATATGATAAAATCGTAATAGAAGGTGCAGGGCGGCATACCCGATCCCGCCGGGCGCCTTGATGATTCAACCACAGGAGGGTAGCATGAAGAAAGTACAGTTTACCGAGACCGTTCTGCGCGACGCAAACCAATCCCTTATTGCCACGCGCCTGCCCTACGACAAGTTTGAGCCCATTCTGGAGACCATCGATCAGGCGGGCTTCTATTCTTGCGAGGTCTGGGGCGGCGCCACCTTTGACGTCTGCCTGCGCTTCCTGAACGAGGATCCCTGGGAGCGCCTGCGGAAGATCCGCGCCAAAATGCCCAACACGAAGCTCCAGATGCTGCTGCGCGGCCAGAATATTCTGGGCTACAAGCACTACAGCGACGATATCGTTCGCCGCTTCGTGCGCGCCTCCGTGCGCAACGGCATCGACATCATCCGCATTTTCGACGCCCTGAACGACGTGAACAACCTGAAGGTCGCCATCGAGGAGACGGTGAACAGCGGGGCCATGGCCTCCGGCGCCATCTCCTACACCACCAGCCCCGTCCACACCCTGCAGAAGTATGTGGAAATCGTGAAGGAGATGCAGCAGATGGGCGTGGGCTCGGTCTGCATCAAGGACATGGCCGGTATCCTGTCCCCGAAGAACGCCTACGATCTGGTCTCCGCCATCAAGGACGCGGTGGATCTGCCCGTGGTGCTGCACACCCACTGCACCACCGGTCTGGCCTTCATGACCTACCTGAAGGCGGTGGAGGCCGGCGCCGACGTGATCGACACCGCCATCTCCCCCTTCTCCGGCGGCACCTCCCAGCCCGCCACCGAGACCCTGGCCTTCGCCCTGAAGGAGCTGGGCTACCAGGTGGATCTGGACGAGGACAAGCTCTTCAAGATCGCCACCTACTTCAAGCCCGTCCGGGCGGAGTTCCTGGCTGCCGGCACCCTGAACCCCATCTCCATGAGCACCGACACCCAGTGCCTGACCTATCAGATCCCCGGCGGCATGCTCTCGAACCTTTTGAGCCAGCTCAAGAGCCTGAACGCCCTGGACAAGTTCGACGAGGCCCTGCTGGAGACCCCGCGGGTGCGCAAGGACATGGGCTATCCGCCCCTGGTCACCCCCACCAGCCAGCTCATCGGCACCCAGGCGGTGCAGAACGTGCTGGCAGGGGAGCGCTACAAGAACGTGGGCGCGGAGCTGAAGGCCTATTGCCGCGGCGAGTACGGCCGCACCCCCGCCCCCATCGATCCGGAGGTCCGCGCCAAGATCCTGAACGGCGAGGAGCCCATCCGGGGCCGCTACGCCGACAGCCTGCCGGCGGACATCTATGAGAAGACCGCCGAAAAGCTGGGCGACACCGCCCGCTGCGAGGAGGACGTTCTCTCCTACATCGCCTTCCCGCCGGTGGCGGAGAAGTTCTTTGCCGAGCGCCAGGCCCGGGAGGAGAAAAAGGTGCGTTATTCCGTCACCCCGATCGAGGAGGGCTAAGGCATGGACGATCTGGTGAACATTTCCATTCCGACCGCCGCCGGAACCGCGCTGCTGGGTTATCTGGTGGTGTTCTTCGGGCTGGTGCTGCTGATGTGCGTGCTGCTTGTCATGGGCGCCGTCAACACCCGCAAGGCGAAGAAGCTCGAGGCGGCGCAGGCCATTCCCGCGCCGGATCGCGCCGCGCCGGTACTGAGCCTGGAAAACACAATGCCCAAGGCCAAGGGTACGGCGGGCGAGCTGAAGCTCTACAATACCGATCCCCGGGACGCCGCCATGATCATGGCGATCGTGGCCGACAGCCTGGGCAAGCCCCTCAACGAACTGCGCTTTATTTCCATCAGGGAGGTCGAATAGAATGAAATACAGAGTTACGCTGGGAAACCGTGTC
>JAEEGI010013961.1_pt1 | contig 16960 bp, 15 predicted proteins | sample 8958751 | NCBI WGS metagenome assembly JAEEGI01 (sample SAMN16246545, study PRJNA631951) | gut metagenome | biome: gut microbiome; feature: rumen; material: KS-attached | host: Bos | place: Iran: Karaj | collected 2018-10
CGGTTCCTCCTGAAAAAATCGCTTGTTCTTTAAAAATAATTTTATCGTATCTTTTTCCCTTTGACAAGTGCTATAATAGACAGGAAGCGTCTGCTTCCAACAGTTTTTTCCGGAACACGGACGGTATACCTGTCTGCTCCGGAAGGCACAGTCTGTGCCGCCTTAATTGTTATCAGAAAGGCCTTACGTTACATGGAAAAAATCGTATTATTATTAGCCAAAGAATTGAATATCCGGCCGGCCCAGGCGGAGGCCGCGCTGCAATTGCTGGACGACGGCAACACTGTTCCTTTTATCGCCCGGTACCGGAAAGAAGCTACCGGTTCACTGGATGAAGAACAGATCCGCAACCTGGAGGCCCGGGCTCAGTATATTCGTAATCTGGACACGCGCCGGGAAGAGATTTTAAACTCCATCCGGGAGCAGGAAAAGCTGACGCCGGAACTGGAACAGCAGATTATGGCAGCGGAAAAGATGCAGGTTCTGGAAGATTTGTATCTCCCCTACCGGCCCAAGAAACGCACCCGCGCCCAGATTGCCCGTGAAAAAGGACTGGAACCCCTTGCCAGTTATATTGTGCTGCAGGCCGATACGCCGAAAAGCCTGTCTGAGCTGGCAACTCCTTTTATCAATGCGGAAAAAGGCGTGGAAACGGAAAGCGACGCCTGGAAAGGCGCCCAGGATATCGTAGCGGAAACTATTTCCGACAGGGCCGATGTACGCGCTCTAATCCGCCGTGTGCTGTGGCAGAACGCCCAGCTGGCTTCCGTGCTGTCCACCGATGAAACCACGGGCAAAGATTTCCTCATGTACAAAGAATACAGCGAGCCGGTCCGCCTGTTGCCGCCTCACCGCACGTTAGCACTGAACCGGGGCGAAAAGCTGAAATACCTGAAACTCTCATTAAATTACCCGGAAGAAAACATGCTGGCGGAGCTGCATCGCTTCCTGAAAATCAAAAGCGGGAACCGGTTTTCCGAAATGTATGCCGAAGCCTGCGCCGATGCTTACAAGCGGCTGATTTTCCCTTCCATTGAAAGGGAAATTCGCAATGAACTGACAGAGAAAGCGGAAAAGCAGGCTATCAATGTATTCTCTGTCAATCTGCGGCAGTTGTTGTTGCAACAGCCCATCGCGGGGCACACGGTCATCGGACTGGATCCCGGTTACCGTACCGGCTGCAAGACCGCAGTCATCGATCCCCAGGGCAAGGTCCTGGCCACCGATACCCTGTACATCATCGGCAGCCAGCGGCAGCAAGATGACGCAGAAGCGCGTTTTGTGAAACTGGTTAAGGAGTTCGGTGTTACCCTCGTGACCATCGGCAACGGGACAGCTTCTTTCGAAACGGAAGAGTTCACGGCCAAAATGATCGAAAAGCATAAACTGAATCTGTCGTATCTGATTGTCAGCGAGGCAGGCGCCTCCGTATACTCCGCCTCCCCGCTGGCTAAAGAAGAATTGCCTGACCTGAACGTGTCCCTGCGGGGCGCCGTATCCATTGCCCGCCGCATCCAGGACCCGCTGGCCGAACTGGTTAAAATCGAGCCGAAAGCCATCGGCGTAGGCCAGTACCAGCACGATGTAAACCAGAAAGAACTGGGCAACGCCCTGGGCGACGTAGTGGAAAGCTGCGTAAACCACGTAGGCGTGGAACTGAACACCGCATCCCCGGCTCTGTTAAGTTATGTAGCCGGCGTCAGCAGTACTGTGGCCAAAAACATTATTGCTTACCGCAATGAAAACGGACGCTTCCGCAACCGCAAAGAGTTGTTAAAGGTACCCCGCCTGGGTCCGGCTGCCTTTACCCAGTGCGCCGGCTTCCTGCGTATCGCCAACGGTACCAACCCACTGGATAACACCCCGGTTCATCCCGAAAGCTATGAACTGACAGAGAAAATTCTGACAGAACTGGGCTGCAAAAAAGAAAACAGCGGCAGCCCTGCCGTACAATTAGCCGCCGCCAAAGCAGATCCGAAACGGATTGCGGAACACCTGCAGGCAGGACTTCCCACCGTAACCGATATCCTCCAGGCCCTGGCCAAACCGGGCCGGGATCCCCGGGAAGACTCCCCTGCGCCCCTGAGCAGGAAAAATGTGACGAAACTCAGTGACCTGCAGATCGGCTCCATTGTCAAGGGAACCATCCGCAACGTAGTAGATTTTGGCTGTTTCGTAGACATCGGTCTGAAAATCAACGGGCTGATCCACCGTTCGGAACTTTCCAACCGCCGTTTCAAACATCCGTTGGATGTTGTCTCCACCGGAGACATCGTGGACGTGATGATCATCAGCATCGATGAAGCCCGGGGACGAATCGGGCTATCATTGAAGAAAGTTCCGGAAAATAAGAACAAATAAAAATACATTAAAGAATCAGCGGCGGGAGAGTTTTGCTTATGACTTGCCCGCCGCTGGTTCTTTATTATGCAGTTACTGATTTTGCGCGAAAAAAAAGCCCTTGCGAGAAGGGCCAAATGAGGGGCTGTTTGATTGTATTTATACTATACCACAAAAGAAAAGATACTTCAAGCCATAACCCTCAAGGTTTGCACTACTTGTTTAGAATTCAGAAAAAGTACTTCTTCGAAAAAACTTTAGAGCTTTTTTTATTACAAATGTTCACAATATGCGGACATGTAAAATTCCTTTTATTATTTAGCAGAATTTTTATATTCCTGCTCCAGCTTTTTGGTATTCTCATTAAATTTTTCTGATATTTTAACGCCCTGCATATCCGCCATCTTCTGGCGCATCTTAGGAATATCCGGAATCCAGTAACTGATACCGTGAATATATTCCGGTTCACCCGGAACCATGGACATCTTCAGCCCATCCTTTTCCACCATGTCACGCATTACATTGCCAAGTTCCACCATTTCCTTCAGGGAAAGATCCGTCTTGACCATGGACATGATCTGTTTTGAAACGCCGGGTATTTTGGCAATGATATTCTTCGACGCTATATGGCGGTACAAAGCCATCAAAAATTTCTGTTGCCTGCGGATGCGTCCGATATCTCCTTCTTCATCGCGGTAACGGACGTACTGCATGGCAGTTTTTCCATCCATATGCTGCATTCCGGGTCTCAAATCGATTTCAAAGCCGTCATAGGGATCGTAATAATACATGCGCTTTTCCACATTGATATCCACGCCGCCCACAGCATCTACCAGCCCTTTAAATCCCCGGAAATCCACAAGGACATAGTTATCGAGCTTGATCCCCAGAAAGTCCTGTACGGTCTCCCGGGTAAGTTTCTGGCCGCCATAGGCAAAGGCGGCATTGATTTTATCCCAGCCGTGCCCTTTGATTTTTACCCGCGTATCCCGGGGGACAGAGAGCAGGGCTGCATTTTTTTTGCTTTTATCCAGCATGACGACAAACAGGGTATCGCTGCGCCCCACGTCGTCCTTACGGATATCGCAGCCCATCACTACAATATTCTTTTTGCCGGAAAGCAGATCCAGCCGTTCGAGACTGTCGAACAGGGAGAAATCGCTCAGGAATCCCACAATCAATAATATTATAAGAAAAAAAATTTTACGCAAAGTCTGCTAACCCCTTTCCGAATCTGTCAAGGAAGCTGTGTAAAATAGCCGCGGTCATACCCCATATCACCTTATCCCCATACTGGTAAAAGTAAATTTCATACTCCTGATGGAAATCCTTGTGGGGATCCAGATGGGGTACCAGTTCAAAGGGAAAATCATCCTTGCGGGTGACCTGAATGTGGGCCGTACCGATACGGGGCTTATTTTCCAGGAACCAGGAAAGCGGAACCGTGAACAGTTCCGCAACTTCATCTTTGTTAAAATTCCATGTTTTATGCACGGCGTCACCGGATAAGACACCGTCCGCCGGATTCCAGATACCCACAAAAGGATACACCATAAAACCGTTATGGGCCGCAAAAAAATCCAGCGTACCGCAAAGCCGGATATCCCCATAAGGGATACCCAGTTCCTCGGAAGCTTCCCTTACCGCCGCCGCCGCGAAATTCCGGTCACTGTTTTCCCTGCGGCCGCCTGGGAAACAAATATCGCCTGGCTGCCACCCCAGTCTGGAGGACCGGACCTCAAACAGAAGCTCCGGGCCTTTCCGGCCGGGAAGCAACAACAGGAGAACCGACGCCGTCCGCATCACTACCCCCGTCTTATCCAGACGGGGCCGGCGGGCACTGGTCTCCTGTTGAATCCATGCAGCGATTGCATGCAAATTTTTCATTGTCAATACCTGTTTATTTTACAAACAAATCCCACACAATAACTGCCGCCGCTCCGGGGATGCCAAAGAAACCGGCAATCAGAGCCTTGATAATGGTAATGTTAATTGTAACGCCAAACAGCGTACCGCCCAGCAGGTTCGCCAGCCACAGCATAATGGCCCCAATGATTCCGTTCCATACCAGTTTGAAGGGAAGCGCCAACAGTTTGACAATGATATACAATATGATTACGCCAACCGCCAATGAGCCAAGTGAAGCTAAAATTTCCATGCTTTCCTCCTGTTTTTAATTCATAAATCTAATTCAAAAAATACCAAAAATCTCAGGGAAACACTGATTGCACTATAATTCCTCTTCTCTGCCCCTTCACAAAATCACATTCATCCCGTGATGCGGGTCCGGTTTTCCAGGGCCTTGGCAAGCGTCACTTCATCTGCATATTCCAGGTCTCCGCCCATGGGCAGACCCCGGGCGATACGACTCACAACCACAGGCTGATGCTTTAGCAGCTGCGCCAGATAAGCCGCTGTTGCTTCTCCTTCCACATTGCTGTTCGTGGCAAGGATTACTTCTTTCACGTCCCCGCTGCCAAGCCGGGACAGCAATTCCTTAATCCGGAGTTCTTCCGGCCCAATGCCATCCAGTGGAGACAGGCATCCATGCAGCACATGGTAAACACCTGTATAGCCACGGCTCCGTTCCATAGCCATGGCATCCTGGGGCTGTTCTACCACACAGATCGTACTGTGGTCACGCTTCTCGTCCCTGCAGATCTCGCATTCGTCACTGTCCGTCAGATTAAAGCATTCCCTGCAGAAACGAATGTCCCGTTTCGCCTGCAACAGTACTTCCGCCAGACGGCGCACATCCTCTTCCGGCATATCGATGATATGGTACGCCAGACGGAGGGCAGATTTATTGCCAAGACCGGGAAGACGCCTGAACTGGTCATACACGCTGTTCAGCGGCTTTATCATGCCAGCCATATTACATTCCCGGAATCTTGAGACCACCGGTCACTTTGTTCATTTCTGCTTCCGTAACCGTATCCACCTGATGGAGAGCTTCGTTAACGGCAGCCAGAATCAGGTCCTGCAGCATTTCTACATCTTCCGGATCCACGACCTGAGGATCGATCACAACTCCGGTGAGTTCTTTCTTGCCGGTTACGGTAACCTTTACGGCACCGCCGCCAGCAGTACTTTCAAAAGTGCGGGCCTGCAGTTCTGCCTGTACTTTCTGCATTTCTGCCTGCATCTTCTGTACTTTCTGCAGCATGCCCTGCATATTACCCATACCGCCCATGCCGGGGAATTTCATACCTTTCATGTTTCCGTCCTCCTGTAATAGTAACTATAATTTGTATTTATGTTTTTTTTATGTTGAACCTGAAGGCCTATACCTTGTGCAGCGTTGCGTTGAACATTTCCATGGCTTTTTTTGTACTTGCGGATACATTTGGCCCTGCTTCAGCTGTTGCCGTTTCCGGCTGTTTCGGAGCAGGCTTCACAGAACCCGCTGCCGGTAAAGTTTTTGCTTTGGAAGCAGGTCCCGGCGTTTTTCCTGCCGGCGGTACGCTTCCGGCTTTCCCACCCATATCCGTCACGCATTGCAGCCGGATGGGTACCCGCGCCACCCGCAGCAGGATTTCCTCCACTATTTCCCGGTAATCCGGTTTCTGCAGGCGTTCACACAAAAACTTCATCTTGAAGCCAACAATCAGGGTCTGGTTCTCATAGGCCAGCACGGAACCGTGGGAAGCGCAGGACGCAATAGAATTTTTCCGTTCTGCTTTCAATATTTCCATAGCCCTGGTCCAATACTCATCCCCGGCTGCCCAATCACTGCCATAGGGAATAAAGCTTCCATTAGAAGATCCTGTACCGTTTCCAGCCGCTGCAGCATTTTGTAAAGAAGCCGCAGGGGTTTCATGCGGATTGCTTTGTACCGGAGGAACAGCAGCAACCGGTTTCCTTTGTACTGCTGTATCTTCCTTTTTCTCCTTATCTGCAGTTATCACAGACATTTGTTGCGCATCTTCTTTTACACCGGCCGCCGGTTCCGGTTTTTGCGGTTTATCATGTACGACCGGTTCATCCGGTCTTGGCTTTGCGGCTTCTGCCGGTGCTGCTGCGGCAACCGGTTCATGCACCGCCACCGTGACCCCACCGGCTTTTAATGCCGCCAGTTCCTGCTCCAGCCGGTTGACTCGGGCAGCCAGCACTTTCAGCGTCCGGTTATCCTCCCGACACAGATCATACAGGCACATTTCAGCGGTGACCCGCCCCCGGGCGGTAAAGCGCAGTTCATTCATGGCCTGATGGATAATTTCCTGAGCCGCCAGAATCCGTTCCCCTGTATAATATGAAGCCAGCTTTCCCAGTTCTTCTGCCGTATCCGTCACATATATAGGCTGATACTCCGGCGTTGCCCTGTACAGCAGCAACGCCCGCATGTAACCGGACAATTCTATCAGGATCTGGCTGATATCCTTGCCCTGCAGCAGCAGCTTATCAAAAATAGTAAGGGCAGAAGCAACTTCCCGCTGCCCCACCGCACGGACCAGTTCCCGGAGAATCTCCCTGCCGATGATACCGCGTACGGAGCGGACCGTTTCTGCGGTAACGGTTTCCGCCATCACACCGCACTGCTCCAGCAGACTCAGCGCATCCCGCATGCCTCCCTCAGAAGCCGCCGCAATCAGTTCCAGCGCTTCTTTGTCCGCTTCAATATCGCTGCCCTCCGCAACCTTTTGGAGATGCGCCACAATTTCCTCCTGGGTAATCGGATGGAAATCAAAACGCTGACAACGGGAATGAATGGTTGGCAAAATTTTCTGCGGTTCCGTTGTGGCAAGGATAAACACCACATGCTCCGGAGGTTCTTCCAGGGTTTTCAGCAACGCGTTGCAGGCCTCTGTAGTCAGCATGTGGGCTTCATCGATGATATACACTTTGTACCGGCAGTTCACCGGAGCAAAGTCTGCATTCTTGTTCAGATTTTTAATATCGTCCACGCCCCGGTTTGAAGCGGCATCCAGTTCCTGCACATCCATCGCGCTGCCGTCCGTAATCTGGCGGCAGTTCAGGCATTCACCACAGGGATGGTCCGTAGGGCCGTTCAAACAGTTCAGCGCCTTGGCAAAGATGCGGGCCGTGGTGGTCTTGCCGGTGCCCCGGGGTCCGGTAAACAAATAGGCATGCGCAATACGGCCGCTGGACAACGCGTTCATCAGCGCCTGCTTGACCGGTACCTGCCCCACCAGCGTATCAAAACTGGACGGACGCCAGCGCAGATATAGAGTTTGGTAAGCCATGTCGCACATCCTTTCCTGTTCCCGGGAGTCTAATAAATTTTACTCTATTATTATAGTAAAAATCAGCTAAAATAACAATGAATTAAATATAAAATCTCCGAGAAAAATAAAGTTGCAAAGAAGAAGATCCAAGCCTTTTTCTTTACAACTTCGAATTTGCAATCTTTTTAGGATTTCTTTAATTTGCGGCGTTACTACGCATTACAAATACATTCGACCACCAGGCAGTTTATCTGCCCGCTGCCAGCGCCACGTTTTTAAAGTATGCCGGCAGGCCAACTGACCGCCACTGCCAATCGTGCCAGATTTCCTGAGCGGTTGCGCCGTAGCACAGACGAGTCACGGATTTTTTCACAAAATCGCTGTAAGAGTCCTGTCTTTCTTCCGGTACTTCCGCCATTTTTTCTTCCAGAAACTGCAGCCTCCTGGCTACAGTCAGCTTTCTTTTCTTAATTTCATTCATTCTTGCAGTTGCATCAAACAATTTTTTCATAAATTCTTTTCCTTCCTTTTTTGTTTTCCGCATTCTGCTGTCATGGCACCATGCCAGTACACAAAGACACGCTGATTCATCCGCCTGACGAACAAACCCATGTAACCAGCGTCTCCCTGGCAAAAAAAGAATAGCCCTGGCTTCATGCAGTTGCCAAGACTACTTTTTAACACGGGACCTCAGCAGAACAACGAATTGAATTATAGCACACTTTTAAATAAACGCAAGACTCAAATGTGAAAAATTTTCAAATTATCGGTTTTAACAACCCGATGTCAGATGTTGCAGATTTAAGGGTAACTTTGTTTAAACAGATAAGAAAAGAGCAATCCTCAACGGATTGCTCTCAACCGGTTTTCCTGTAAGACCGCAGGGCAGGCACCCCCGCGGCGCATGCAGGTATCCGCTTAGTGCTGCTTCCTTCCGGACCTGACACGGTTCACAGGCCTCCATCGCGCAGGACCTGCCGCTACAGCCTTACAGAAAAACCATTATTGTTCTTCAATTCAGAAGAAAAAAGCCGCAATGCGGCACTCAATTTTAAATGGCGGAGAGAGAGGGATTCGAACCCTCGGTACGGTTTCCCGTACACACGCTTTCCAGGCGTGCACCTTCAACCGCTCGGTCATCTCTCCGGTTGTAGGAAATAAAGCTTTTTAATTGTAAATACGTGGCTGAAGGTCAGCCACGTAAGATATTATACGGATATTAGCTTTTTTTGTCAAGCGTTTTTTAGTCTTCGCTTTCTTCGTCCGGCATTACCCAGAGGGTACGGCTGCAATTCAGTAAAATATTCTGGGCCGTGCTCCCCATCAGCAATCCTTTGATAGGCCCTGCCCCGGTTTTCCCCGTGATAACAAGGCTGCAGTTTTCCTCTTCCGCCAGCTTGCAGATTTCCCGGGACGCAGCGCCTCCGTCCGCGATCACGTAGCGTGACTGTATACCGAAGTCCTGCATCTCGTTGCAAAGCTCCTTCAGCATATCCTCCGCCATCTCTTTGTTTTCCAGCAGCTCGTCGTCGCCCCGTACGCCTTCAATAACATGCACAAAGATGACCTCCCCTACGTTTTCCCGCAGGTTGCGGATAAAGTTCAGGGCAATCAGGGACTTCCGGGAGAAATCCGTAGGCAGCAGGATGCGTTGCAGATAATCGTTGCACTTGTAATCCCCTTTTACCACAAGGGTTGGGATATCTATGGCCCGTACCGCGTTAAAGGTATTGCTTCCCCTGAACGTACTGGCCCAGATGCCTTTACCGTGTGAAGCCATGAACAACAGGTTGATATCATATTGGTCGACGGCTTTCTGGATGCCGTTCAGCACATCCGGATTGCTTTCCCACAGGATTTCCACTTTATCGTATCCGGCTTTTTGGATGTCCTGCGCCAGCCCGTTTAAACGGCTGTACGTCTTTTTGTAATAAGCAGAAGACTTGGCAAAATTCTCTGCCTTTTTAACAACGTGAAGCAGGAACACTTCCGTTTCCGGATCAAGGCAGACGCTGTAAAACACATCCAATATACGGGGGGTAAGTTCCGACAGGTCCAAGGCCAGCATTACTCTGGAAAACATTTGCAGATACTCCTTTATCAATATACATTCATCACTTTGCCCGGATTCAGGATGTCCAGCGGATCCAGGGCTTTTTTAATGGCTTTCATCATCGCCAGCTCCACGGGGTCGGTGTACTTTTCCATTGCATAAACCTTCTTCGCGCCGATGCCGTGCTCGCCGGAAATACGGCCGCCCAGGCTGTACACATAGGAATAAGCTGTTTCATGGAAAGCATGCTGCTGTTCTTCCCAGGCCTCGTCACTCATATCACCCTTCATATGCTGGAAGTGCAGGTTACCATCGCCGGCGTGGGCCAGACAGAACATGGTGAAATCGTATTTCTTTGCTTCTTCTGTCAGGCGTTTGATGCAATTGGCAATCTGGTCAACGGGCACTACCAGATCATCTGACTGGGCAATCTTGCTCAGGGAGCGGGTGGACTCCAGGCAGTTTTTACGCACAGTCCAAACGCGCTCGTCTGCTTCCAGCACGTCGATGGCGCCGGATTCTTCGCAGATCTCCGCCAGTTTTTCCATTTTGGCGTCCACTTCGTCTTCATTGAAAGTTTCCATGCTGACGATGAGGTAACACACGCCCTCATCACAATGGGGCAGCTTAATCTCACTGTATTCACAGGAACTCTTCAGGAAGTTGCTGTCCATGAATTCCACGCTGGTTGGCTCCAGTCCGGCCTTTACCAGATTCGGCACCAGGGTGACGGCCTTATCCAGATCGTCATACACTGCAGCCACATCCACTTTATAGGGAGGCAGCGGCAACAGTTTCAGGGTCGCTTTGCAAATAATGCCCAACGTGCCTTCCGAACCCATGACCAGTTGTTCCAGACAATACCCGGTGCTGCACTTTTTCAGGCGGGATCCCAGCGTTGTAATTTCACCGGTAGGCGTTACTATTTCTACGGAAAACACCTGATTCCGGGTAGTGCCATAACGTACTGCTTTGTTACCGCCTGCGTTGGTAGCGATATTGCCGCCGATGAGGCAGCTTTCCGCGCTGCAGGGGTCACCTGCGTACAGCAGCCCTTTTTCTTTAGCGGCCATCTGGATATCAAAGGTACGCGCGCCGGCTTCGGCTACAGCATACATGGCGTCTTCGTTGATTTCAATAATCTTGTTCATTTTTTCCATATTCAGCACGATACCGCCCAAAACGGGAATCGCTCCGTCGGAAACGCTGGTGCCGGCGCTGCGGGGCGTTACCGGCACAACAAATCTGTTGGCCAGTTTCATGACAGCAGCCACTTCCTCCGTCGAATTGACCCACACAACCACTTCCGGCAGATGCATCAGGCGGGGATCTGTCTCTTCATCCGTCTTAAAACGGTCCAGAGTTTCCGCATCGGTCTTTACATTGGCTGCGCCAACCACTTTTTTCAGTTCTTCCAGCAGTTCAGGTGTAACAGGATTATACTTCGCCATACAAACTCTCCTTTACCGGCGTTCCTTTTCTCCGTCGCATCACAGGCAAAACGCCAAAAACTTAAATTATGCAGATAACACTAAATTTATACATTAAAAATCTTTCCGGGATTCAGGATATTCTTCGGATCCACAGCCCGCTTGATCATGCGCATATATTCCAGCTCAGCCGGCTCCGTGTACTCTTCCATGTAGTGCAGTTTCTTGGCGCCGATGCCATGTTCGCCGGATAACCTTCCGCCCAGGCTGTAAACGTAAGGGTAGGCTTCCCTGTGGAATTTTTCCACATTCTCATTCCACTCTTCTTCCGTCAGATCCTTACGGCACATGCAGACATGCAGGTTGCCGTCGCCCGCATGGCCCAGTACCATGACTTCAAAGGGATAATGGTCCCCCATGGCTTTTACATGTTCAATAGTTTCCGCCACTTTATGGACCGGAACCACGAAATCATCTGTAATGGTCACGTCAGACAGAATCCGCAGAGATTCCTGACAGTTACGGCGCAGGCTCCACAGACGATCGTCCGCTTCCAGTACTTCCAGGGCTCCGGCTTCCTCGCAGACTTCGCTTAATTTTTCCAGCCCGGTATCCAGCTGGTTTTCATCAAAGGTTTCCACCGTTACGTATACAAAATTGGCAATGTCCCGATGGGGCACATCGATTTCGCAGAACGCCGTGCTGCTGCGGACAAAGCTGTTGTCCATAAACTCGATGCTGGTAGGGTTAAGGCCCGCTTTAATTACAGTGGGGACCAGACGGGCGGCTTTTTCCACGGTATCGAACATGGCCAGCACGTCAAACCGGTACGGCGGCAGGGGCTGCAATTTCAGGGTAACCTCCGTAATGATGCCCAGGGTCCCTTCCGATCCCATAATCAGCTGCTCCAGCGCATAGCCTGTCGTCTTCTTCTTCAGGCAGGCGCCCACATGCATGATTTCGCCCATAGGGGAAACTACGGTCATACCGTACACCTGGTCCCGTGTTACGCCGTAGCGGATTGCCTTCATGCCGCCTGCATTGGTTGCCAGGTTTCCGCCGATCTGGCAGGTTTCCGCGCTGCTGGGATCTCCCGCATACACCAGGTTATGTTTTTTCGCAGCAGCCTGACATTCTTTTACCAGGGCCCCGGCTTCCGCAACCAGATACAGACCTTCCGTATTCACTTCCAGGATACGGTTCATGCGCCCCATCAACAGGATGATACCCCCACACACTGCGATAGCGCCGTCGGCCAGGCTGGTCCCGGCACTGCGCACCGTAACGGGAATATTTGATTCATTGGCAAGCTTCACGACAGCCGCCACTTCTTCCGTTGAACCGGGGGCCACTACCGCTTCCGGCGTATGGAATTTGGCAGGATCAGTTTCTTCGTCTGTTTTGTACTGGTCCAACGTGTCCGGGTCCGAATACACATTCTCTTTCCCAACAATAGCCTGCAGACCGGCTATAAATTTTTCGTCAACTTTGTTATACATACGTTTCCCCCTCAATATTTTACTTTATTATAAATTATAACACTTTTTTATTCCGATAACCATACGCATTGCAGCAGTTTGCGTAAAACCTCCGGGTATTCTTCCGTCAGGCTGTGCCGGTTGACCCGTTCCCCAATCTGATGCAAATCCTTACCCCAGGGGCCAAATAAAAAGAATGGTATCTGTAATCTTGCCAGCGCCTCCAAGTCAAACCGGTAATCCGTTCCCCACAAGGGCGTATTAGCCTGATACACAGGGCTTTGCGTGTTATCGGAACGCCCGCAGTAACTACAGTCAGATACACCCGGGAAATAGGTTTTTATTTCAATATCCTGCAAGGCTGACAAGACTTTTTTATACACTTCAAATCTTACAGCATCTCTCATATCTTCACTGCGAACCGCAGGATAATATGGCGGGGCAAATCCAAACAGGACCACGGGCTTATCAAAGTTCAGAAAATCCAGCGTCTGCTGCATCATCCACAGGGTAACCTCGGGAAATGTTTTATGCTCCTTCTGCAACAGTACCTTTTTCTTCTGTTCCGTTTCCTGCCGGAATTTTTGAAAACCGCTGTGCTGCCTTGCCTGTTGCCATAAGGTCACCCACGTCATCACCGTAACAGAATGGCCCGTGTCTGCCACCGCCCCTTTAATTTTTCCCAGGAAATAGGCCATCACCTGGGCAGGGGTTTTCCGGAACGTGAGTACGTTGCAATACCCCGCCGCCCGGCGCGGCAGCGAAAAATCATATTCCTCTTTCAAATCCCGGGTATACATCCACACCGGCGGCACCGAAACTTCATTACCGCAGGTTTCCGCAAAGGTTTCATCACCTTCAGTCGCCGCCACTATGCGGGACAGAATACCTACCGGATTAACACCTTCCCGGTAACTACCCACCTGTACCAGTTTTCCCTGTACCAGAACAACCGGCAGCAACTTGCCGATACTGCCGGAATAAACAATTTGTGTCTTCCCCTCAGCCAGCCTCTGGCCGGGTTCCGAACAAACCGCCAGACGGTAGTCCAAATGATACCGGTCTTTCAGTTGTTCCAGCAACAGCAGGGAACCCCGCATACCAACAGAAAACGATTCTTCGTCCGGTACGGAAATAAACAAGAGCGCGCCCTGGCCGTTATCCGTTTCCCCCGCATTGCGCAATGCGGCTTCAGCCTGTTCCGCAAGCAACGCCATCTGAACGGCAGTTCCTCCCAGCATATCGCAGCTTCCCCTGCCGAACAGCCACTCCCCGGAAAGCAGGTCCGTACAGGCTTCCGCGGAAAGTATTTCTGCATTCAAATGGGCAGCGATTTCATCCAACTTAAACGCCCAGGGAGCTGCTTCACCGTAAACATCTGCAGAAACTACATCATGGTGCCCCATAAAAACTACTGCCGGCAGGTTTTCATTCTGCAACCTTTCATAAATGCCAGACGGTTTCACCAGTGCCCAGACAGCGCCGCGTTTCAACGAATCCTCCGGAATCGGGAACAGTCCGCATAATTCCGGGTACTTTTGAAAATACGGCTGTTTCCGGAAAAAATCCAGCATCCATAGTTCCGCATCAATCTCTTTTTCCGTGTTGGTAACGGCAGCGCAAGCCATCAGCCCCTGCAAAATTTCAATAATTTTATCTTTCATAATTCCGAATCATCTCAGTCCCGTAACTTTACAACCGGCTGCTTTTCCCAGGGCAGATACTGATAGCCTGTACAGAACTTCCAGGCCTTGTACTGTTCCTCCACATCTTTTGTTTCCTTCGCCTTGTTCACGTCCCGGATGCCCGCCGCCGACAGCGGAAAATAATTGTATGCTTCTGCAAACAGGGCACAGGCTTCTGCCGATTTTCCTTCTTTATGCTTCTGCTCCGCCAGAAACCGCAGGCTGTAAAAAATATACGGATTCACCCCATCATACAGCGGGTCGGGGATAATGGGCTGCGGCGCATGGGACTCCAGTTTTTCATTTTTCACCATCTCTTCTGCGTCAGCGAAAGCTTGTTCCAGTCTTCCGCTTTCCGCCAGAACGTTCAGCCGCCGGTACCAGATATCACCGCGCGCTTCCGTATGAAAACGGTAAGGAAATTTACGGCAGATTATAAACGCCCTGTCCAGATACTGCAGAGATGCATCACCGTTTTTTGTCAGCTTCCAGATGATTTCTGAAATATCACGCAGGCTCAGCACGAAATGCTCCGCTTCGCACATGCCCTGATCCGGATGATCGTCCAGGTCAGGTTCTACATCGTTGATGAAGGTGCTTAACACCGTCAGGGCTCCTTCCACATCCTTAATGAAGTACAGCACCCGGCCTACAATGGCGCGGCACAGCCAGTTATTCTTGTCACTGACAAAACCGGGGGGAACAGGCCATTCCCCGGTGGTGCATTTTGTTACATACACTTTCCATTCCTGATCGTCAATCTCTCTCATACTTGTTTCCCCCTTAACTCTTTTCCGCTAAGTCTGTTTCCCCTGTCGTTTTCATTGTTGCTCCCTGCTCCGCAGTCCGCTATCTGACTTACCATTTCCCCGCAACCAGATACAGAATCGCGCAATATGTTATAACGAAGAGACATTCTCCAACAGAACCTGTCTTAAACAGACGTGGCAGCACCGTTGTCCGTTTATTCGGATACAGAAACGGAACCGGCCCGCATATTGCATCTTCCACTATATGGAGCAGCGCTCCGGCGAAGAACCAAAACAAAAACATACGGCTCATCTGAACGATTCCCGCCTGCCACATCTGTATTCCCGTTACAGAAAGCGCCTCCGGCGTCCAGAATAACGCCAGCGCAGCCACGTACAACACGAACCAGTGAGAATAGGTACGGTGAGAAGACTGCCAGAATAATCCTTCCGACTTATCAGGGAACAGGCTGCCGAGCATCGCGCTTCCGGCAATGAATACGTTATGTGTTGCCACAAACAACGTTGCAAATGTGACAATGCTATGTGATACACCGGTCAATGCTCAAATCCCCCTGCTAAAAAACAGCGCGGTCTGCATTTAATTTGCAAACCGCGCCTGTGTCCGTAATCAACTACAGAAATGCTGTTATTACTAATTTCAGATGATTTTTATTGCAGTTTTTCCATCAGCATCTTGTTGACCATGCCCGGATTTGCTTTTCCGTGGGTTGCTTTCATGATCTGCCCCACCAGGAAACCGAGAGCTTTTTTCTTGCCGGCCTTGAAGTCTGCAATGGATTGGGGATTGGCAGCAATCACTTCGTCTACCAGTTTGCCCAGTTCGCCTGCGTCGCTGACCTGTTCCAGACCCAGTTTCTTCACCAGCGCTTCCGGTGCTTCATTTTCTTTCAACATCTCCGCAAAGACCTGCTTGGCCAGCTTGCTGGACAATACGCCTTTGTCGATCAGGTTTACCAGTTCGCCCAGATGGTCCGGTGTAATCCTGAATTCCGGATCGTCGATTTCAATACCTTCCGCATTCAGGAAGCCGGCCACATCCCCGATTAGCCAGTTGGAAAGGGCTTTCAGGTTCTTCGTAGCCTTGGCGCCTGCGTCAAAATAATCCGCCACCTTTTTGCTGGCTACGATGATATCCGCGTTGTCTTCCGGAACATCTTCCGCCAGCAGCCGTTCTTTACGGGCAGAGGGCAGTTCCGGCAGGGTTGCTTTGATTTCGTTGATCCAGGCCTGGTCCAGATTGATCGGTACCAGGTCAGGTTCCGGAAAGTAACGGTAATCGTGGGCCTCTTCCTTGGAACGCATGGACAGGGTCACGCCGTTGGCATCATCCCAGGTACGGGTCTCCTGCACTACGTGGCCGCCGTCTTCCACGATTTCAATCTGGCGCTCCACTTCGTATTCAATAGCCCGTTCCAGTGCGCGGAAGGAGTTCAGGTTCTTGATTTCGGCACGGGTGCCGAATTCCGTAGCGCCTTCCGGCATAACGGAAATATTGGCATCGCAGCGGAGACTGCCTTCCTGCATCTTGCAGTCGCAGACATCCGTGTATTCCAGAATGGCTTTCAGCTGTTCCATATAAGCACGCGCTTCCGCAGCGCTGCGCATATCCGGTTCGGATACGATTTCAATCAGAGGCACGCCGGCGCGGTTGTAGTCAACCGCGGAATAATCAGACGTGCTGATGGTCAGGCCGCTGTGCACCAGCTTGCCGGCATCTTCTTCCATATGGATGCGGGTGATACCGATGCGTTTTTTCTCGCCGTTGACACGGATATCGATATGCCCGCCCAGACAGATTGGTTCATCCCACTGGGAAATCTGGTAATTTTTCGCCAGGTCGGGATAAAAGTAATTCTTACGGTCCATCTTATTGAATTTCTGAATGTCACAGTTCAGGGCCAGACCGGCACGGATCGCAAATTCAACGACCCGTTTGTTCAGTACCGGCAGGGCGCCGGGCATGCCCAGGCAGACCGGGCATACATGGGTATTGGGTTCCGCGCCGAATTCCGTGG
>JAEEGI010013966.1_pt1 | contig 16957 bp, 7 predicted proteins | sample 8958751 | NCBI WGS metagenome assembly JAEEGI01 (sample SAMN16246545, study PRJNA631951) | gut metagenome | biome: gut microbiome; feature: rumen; material: KS-attached | host: Bos | place: Iran: Karaj | collected 2018-10
AAATTTAATTCATAAAAATAAAAAGATGAATTTTGAAAAAAATAATTTAAATAAAAAAAATTATAACTTAAATAAATTTAAAAAATGTCAGAAGAAAAAAAAACTGAAAAAAAACAAGAATCAAAAAATGAAAATGTTACAGAAACGAATACTTATGAGCCAGAATTAAGATTAGATATATTAAAAGGTTTTGGGGCAGATTTAGATTTATCAACAAGAGAAAATTTATTATTTATAAACAGGGCTTTAGTTTATCCAATTGGAAAACATTTACTATTAAGAGATATATTAACAAGTGAAGGGAATTCAAAAAATGATGTAATGTTTATTTATTTAGATGATGATATAGAAAATATAACTTGTTTAAATACATCAAGAGATAATTATCTTCTTTTAACTGCAAATGAATATAAAAATAAATGTGGAATTGATATATATAATTTAGCAAAAATAAATTTTGCTTCTTATACAATATATAAACCAAGAAGAAGAGTTTTATCCACAGAATTTAAAAGATTTATATATTCATCATTTAGTCAAGATGGTAATTTAATAGCAGCAATAGGAGAATCTCAAAACAATCTATTAAAAGGATTAATATATGATGTTCAGTCATATAAAAAATTTAAAGATGATAATTATCCTCCAAAAGCTTCATTTGATTTACCTTCAGAAGTAACAAAAATATCATTTTATAACAGTAAAGTATTATGTACTAGTGGTAAAAATCATTTATCTTTTTGGTTTATATTTGAAAATACATGTAAAGAATATAAAGCAACTGTAAATTTGTCTAAAAATTATATTGATCATATTTGGGTTTTTGATACAAAATCACCTACTTTAGTTTCTGTTACAGAAGATAATGATATTTTTGTATTTCATGCAATTTATGAAAAAGCTAAAATGAATATTAAAGGAGAAGAAGAAAATCAAGTTATAAATAGATTTACAGTAAAACAAACATTAACAAATATATTTCAATTAGAAGAAAATACACCAAAAGTAAAAAAAATATTTAAAGGAGGTTTTGTTTATAATGAAGAACCATTAAAAGCAACAAGGCTTCAAAAATTTAATTTAGGTTTAGTAGTAGGAAGTAATAAAGGTAATATATTATTTATAGAAAAAAATCAAAATAATGATTATGTTCCAGTAAGATATACTATGAGAGAAAAAGAAGGTTGTGTAACTGGATTAACTTTTTCTTCTTTTAATGAAGATACTTTAGCAATAAGCTTTGATACTAATGAAATTGCATATATGTCAATGAATAATATATTTCAAAATTTAAGAAATGAACAATTTGAAATTCAATTTAATATTATTTGTGATGGTTTTCATAGTGGACCAATAACAACAATGGATGTTGCTTTACAAAGACCAATAATAATAACTACTTCAAAATATGATAAAACAGTTAGAGTTTGGAATTATTTAACTGGACATTGTGAGTATTGTAAAATAATATTAGAAGAAAAAGATAATAATGAAGAAAAAGAATTAAATATATTATCTGTTGCTATTCATCCAAATGGTTATTATATTGCAATTAGTGATCTTGAAATGATTAGATTTTTCCATTTATGTTATAAAGAATTAAGGTTTTATAATAATGATCAAATTGCTTCAGAACCGAATAAAGCAAATTGTACAATGTTAAAATTTTCAAATGGAGGTCATTTATTAGCAGCTTTATGTGATAAAAAAATATATATAATTAGATCATTTTCAAGAGAAACAGTTAAAATAATAAATACTCCTCATTCAGGTAATATAGTATCAATTTTTTTTCATCCTAGTGATAATTTTATTTATTCTTGTGGAACTGATGGTTTTATTGTGCAATATAATTTATTTGATTTTAATTATTTAAAAATAACTGCAAAATTCACATTATATGCTAATAGCGTTTTTTCACCTAATTATGATAAAAAATCAAAAGATATGCCAGATAATATAATTTCATGTGGTTTTTGGCAAGAAGGAAATGTTTTAACAAATGTAAATTTTGATGCTCCAAGAACAGAAGAAATTTCCCAATGTAAATTAACTTCAGGTTACATTGATGAAAAGGGAACTGCATTATATGGAATAAATACAAAAAGATATAATATAAATTCAATAGCTTTAGGAACTGAAGATGGTAAATTATGTTTATATAATAGAAATGTTACTAAATTAGATAAATATAATACTATAAAGAGATTTGATAAAGTTCATTCTCATAAAGGGAAAATAAATTTCATATATTATTCAAGAGATACAAATTTATTATTTTCAGCCGGAGAAGATGGTAATATTTTTACTTATGCAATATATGAATATCCTGATGGAGAAACAATTGCTTTTGAAGATAATAAAATTCAAACTATGAATCAATTAAATTCTATTCTTGATGAAGGTTTAGGTGATAATGTTTTATTAAATTTATTTGAAATATTTTCTATGCAAGATAAATTAAGCTCTAAAACTGAAGAAATACTTAGATTACAAAGAAAACTTGATGATTCTAATAAAACTTTTGAAAAAGATTTAAGGGAAAAAATTGCAGAATTAAATCATAAAAGAGAAAATGAAGTTAATGATTTAAAAAGTAAAATTGATGAAATGAAAATTTCAACTGATTCTATGATTGAAGAATATGAAAAAAAAATTGAAAATATTAATCAAGAAAATAGGAAAAAATTTAATGAAAGAGAAGGAGTTATAAATGAAAAAATTGAAGAATTAAATAAACAAATAAATGAGTTAAGAGAAAAAAATGGAACAATGCAAAAAGATTATGAAAAAGCTTTAAAAGACAATAATTATGATCAATTAAGTAGATTTAGAGAACTTGAATATACTCTTCAAAAAAAAATAAAAGGAATGAGTGATAAAAATACTTTATTAACTCAGCAATTAAATGAACAAAAAGATAATGAAAATAGGAAAATAAATATATTAGAAAATGAAAATAATTTAAAAACACAAATGAACTTGGAAAAATTTGAAAAATCAATTAATAATTATTTAAAAGAAATTGAAGAAAAAGGTACAGAAATAGTAAGATTAAATGAAAAAAATAATAATCTTGAAAAAAATTTACTGATTAAAGAAAATACTTTAAAACAATATATGGAAGATAATGAAAGATATTTAGATACAATTAATAGTTTAAGAAAACAATTAGAAAATAAAGAAGCTGAAAGAGATGCTATGACTAAAAAATTAAGTGAAGCTGAAGAAAATTTACAAGAAAAAGCAAAGTTAGAAAACTTTTCAAATAACTTAAAAAATGAATTATATAAAAAAAATATTGCTTTATCAGCTAAATTTAATAATGAATTAGCATTTAGAGAAGAATTAAAAGATAATACTAAATCATTAGAAAAACAATTAGAAGATACAATAAATTTATTATTAAATAGAGAAAAAGAAATGAATAAACAGAAAATATTAATAGAAGAATTAAAAAAAAAATGGAATGAACAGAGAAAAGAAACAAATTTAATAAATAAAGATTTCCAAAATTTATTAAGAAAGATATATGAAACATTTCAAAGTAATGATAAACAAGCAATTTATGATGGAATAAAAGAAATATATCATAAATATATTTCAGATGATGCAGTAAAAAATTTTAACTCAGATAAATTAAATAAAAATGTAAGAGCAGAATTAGAAAAGCAAATAGATCATTTACAAAATGAATTAGAAAATGTAAATGTAGGAAAAAATAGAAGAGAAAAAAGCCAAGTTCAAGATTATAGAAAAAAAATGAAAGAAAATTCCTTATTAATAGAAGAAATGACAAGAGTGAAAAAAATGAATAATGAATATTTAAATCAAATTAAAACTTTAAAATTCCAAAATTTAACAATATCAAATGAATTATCTAAACTTAAAAAAAGTCATAATTTAATTATACCAAATACTCCAAATACAAATAATAACAATATGACTGCGACAAATTTAAATATGATGCAAACAGGAACAAATGCTTCAATTATAAATAATAATAGTTTATATACAAATATATCTACAAATCCAAGTGAAATGTTACCTATGTTAACTTATGGTTTTCCTATTGGAGTTTCTCATAAAGCAGATTTGAAAAATATGAAAAATAGAATATTTAAACCTGGAAATTTATCTATTCCTAATGAAAAAATATTAAAGTATAATGAAATGAAAAAAATAATTGAAGGTAAAAATGATATTATTCAAAGATTAAGTGCTGAAAATGATTTCTTAAGACAAATTAGTTTTAATACTGCGAGAAGTAAATTATCTACTTCTCCTTTGCCTTCTAAAAATCCTAATAGTGGTTTATAAAAAGTAATATTATTAATTGAATTTGATTTTTATCTTTCTTATACTTTTTTTATATATATAAATTACAAATTTTATTTTACTTCTTCTAAGAATAAACATTTTAATAATGGTTTTGGAGTTAATAAATTTTTATTTGTATAATAGTCTTTTTCATAAAATAAATCCCCATTTATAAATGCTGTATTCATAAATAAATTTTGTAAAGAATGATTTTTTTGTCCTAAATTACCTAAATATTTCTGATATTTATTTTCTTTAAAATGTTTAGTAGCTATTTTAGAATAAGGAATACAATAACAAATATATTGTTTAGGAAAAATATCATTCATAAAATTCTTTTTTATAATATTTTCATCTCCATTAGGTTTTTGATAAATAATATAATTACTAACTACTTTTGAATTTTCTTGAATTTTTTCTAATTGAAAATTATCAAATTTTAAAATTTTTTGAACCATTAAATCATAAACATTCATTTCTGCTTCGTAAGAACCATCATCAATTAAACATTTAATAAAAAGTCTTAAATAAGGAAATTTTTCAATTAAATTTGAAGGATATTCTTTTTCATATCTTGAAGTAATTTTAGTTATATCTTTTATTATTATTAAATATTTTTTTATTGTTCTGTAAATTACAGGATTTAATAATTCTATTATACTTGAAAAATTAATTGATAAAGGTGGTCTAAAGACTTTTAATAATGAATATTGTTGTTTTTCTAAAGTTCCTATTATTTTAACATTATTCTTTAAAGGATTTTCAATTATAATTTCGAAATTTTGATTAACTTTAATTGGTACATTTTTTAAAACTATAATTTGATTTTCTAAAGGTTTAAAATCCCATGAATTTGGATAATGAATTATTTTTATTCTATTTGAATTTAATAATGATATTATATCAATTGTTGTTACTTTTTGCTCAGTTTTTACTTTTATTATTACTCCCATTGCATCTACTAATAATAATGGATAATTTGTTTCTTGTAGAAATTCAGGGATTGATTTTAATGAATATGAGTTTTTTCTAATTTTTTTTGTTAAAAGTTTTTCTATGTCTTTATCTAAATTTTCTATTATTGTCTTTTTTAAATTTTCATCTTGGATATTATTTATGATATTTATATTATTGTCTTTATTTTTTGAAATATTTGTATAAATAAAATTATTTTGTTCATATTTATTTAATTGTGTTATATTTATTCTATTTAAATCTTCTTTTTGTGGTTTTTTTTGATTATTTATAAAATTTTGATAATACATTTTAGATATTTTAGAACTGAAATTTAAAGGAGTTTCAACATCTTTTAAAGAATCTAGATCATATATAATTTTAGAATTTTTTTTTAATACAAATTTTAATTCATATTTTTCATCTTTTTTAGATAAAATTGCTTTAACATTTAAAAAAAACATCATTATATTTTTGGGAAGTTTATTTAAATATTCTGCATATTCTTTATTAATTTTTTTTAAAAAAATTGAAAAAATAATATTTCCTATTATATTATTATAATTTTTTAATTTCAATTCTGTTTCAAAAACTTCTGAATCATTATGAATCATTACTTGTATTAAATCTACTAAAACACCGCATATATTTAAATCTTTTTTAAGTTTGTTTAAAATTTCTTTTAATTTTTCTTTTGAATTTTCAAAATTATCATATAAACTTTCTAAATTTGATAAAATTTTTAAAATTTCTTCAAAATTTTTTGATTTTAAAGTAGTATCATATAACTGTTTATTCTTTAAATAATTTATACTTGAATTATTAAATGAAAAAGGTATTAATTCATTTTCCATTTATAGGACAAATTTATAAATTTTTTATAGAAGAAAAAAATATTTAATTTTTTTTATAAAAATTTTCATTATAAATGCCAAAATATTTTTGTGAATATTGTGGTATATATTTAACACATTCAAGTCCAGGAGGAAGATATCAACATTCTCATGGAAGAAAACATATTAATAATAAAATCGAATATTATTCTCAATTTTTAACTGATTTTCAACAAAATACATTTAATAATTTATTATATTTAGCTTCTAAAATTGGGAACAATCATAAATCAAAACAAAGCGATAATAATGAAAATAATGAAGATGAAAATAATCCGAATATTCAAAATAGTGAAAATAACGATTATAATAATGATAATAATGATGTTGGTAAGGATAATGATAATAATGATAATATAAATGAAAATAATGGTAATAATTCCAATAACCAAGATAATGATAATAAAAATAATAATAATATTATAAATGATGATAATGAGAATGAGGTTGATAATAATCAAGATCAGGATGATGATGATAATTTAAAAAATAATACTAATATTAATATTATGGGAATAAAAAAAAATGATTTTGATTTTGAAATCCAAAATAGTGATGAACCAGATGATAATGATAAAAATAAGGAGCAATTACAAGAAATTAAAGAAGAAGATAATGATATTGATATGAATTTAAACGAAGAAGAAGAAAAATAAATAAATTAAATTAAAATGAAATATTCACTTTAAATTATTTAAAAATGTAATTAAACTTCTTTTAAATTAAATGAGTAACTTCTATTCCTTTAATTATATTAGTATAAAAATAGTATATCATAGTTTAGAAAATTATAAGATTAATTCATTAAACATTAAATAAATAATTTTGCACATTATTTATTATTATAATTGATAAAGAATGCAATTTTATTATATTTGAATACAATGAGAAATATTAATATGATAATATTTCGAAATATAACAAGAATCCTTTATAATATATAAGTAAAAAATGTAACTAACCAACAAAATATTACAATAAAAAACCAAAATGAAATACTTGATAAAAATTTTTAAAAAAAAATATAAATATCACAAAAAAAAATATATAATATATTTTAAAAAAATGACAGAATATGATGAAGATTCTAATTCTCATCAAATTGATGAACATGATTTTACAAACAATAACACAGAAAATTTTTCAATTGGGCTTGAAGAACAAGATATGGAAGGAGAAAATAAATTTATAGAACAAGAAAGATTATCTTTATTATGGAAATTATTTGATGATAATCAAAGAGCAAGATATGAAAAATATAAAACTTCAGGAATTGAAAATAGAAAAAAAAATAGATCAACAACAAAAATTGATTGTCCAAGAACAAAGAAAATAGTACAAAATATATTAGGTGAAAATGTTCCTTTAAATAATCAAGTTCAAATTGTTTTACAAGGAATTGCTAAAATTTATGCTGGAGAATTAGTTGAAGAAGCTAAAATGATTTTATGCGAAAAATTAGGACCTAATGATAAAATTCCACCTATTAAACCTGAACATTTAAGAGAAGCTAGAAGAAGAATGTTACAAAGAAAAATATTACCTACTGTTAAAATGAAATATTTATTTCAAGATAAGTAATAGTAATTTTTATATATTTTTTTACATTTAATTAATTTAAATAAATAATTATTATTATTATAAATGATTAAATATCAATTACTTATTTTTATTTCTAGAATAAGATAAATTCATTTTTTCATTCTTATAATTAAATCGTGTCTTATACCTTTAAATAAAAGTTAATTAGTGATCTCTTTTAGATTCAATATAATATGAATTACTATATCTTTAAATCATCTAAATTAACATGAGTAATTTAAATCTGGAATTTCCTCCATTAATAATAGTACTAAAGTTTTAAATATATTTTTTTCATAATTTTTATCATCTTGATATTATTAGAAAATTATATACAACATTTTTGGGAGAATTTTTTGGTTTATTTGCTGAGGAAATTATGAATTGTGAAGAAGAGATAAATCATATTTAACTGGTAAATTAAAAAAGTGATTTAGGTAGACCACAAAATCTTCACTATTAAATTCTTAAAAATTTATAATCTATTCTTTTTTCAATATTTTATTTTATTTTATTTTTTTAATTTGAATCTATCCTTTTAACTTTTTACATTATAATATTTTAATAGAATCAAATGAGTATATCTATTATTATTAGTTTAATAGTTAATTTATTCGGAAATATATTTTTTAATTTAAAAAAAAACAAAATGAAAATAAAGTTCATTTATTTTCAAATCATTAATTTCAAAGAATTTTAATTTATATTAAATCTTTATTCAGATAATGTAGATAAGAGTTTTATTTATATTCTTCATTAAATCTGAAATATTTTATTATCATCACAAATTAATAATAAAATATTTTAATTATTTTATAAAACTCCTATTATAAATTAATAATGGTTATTAAATATTAATAAATTTATAATTGGATTTTTAATTTAAAAAAAATTTAAAAATGGGAAATAACTGTTATTAAGAAAATCAAGAGTAAGAAAAAAGAAATTTTTTTCAAAAATAAATCCAAAAATAATAACAATTCAAAAATATTATCTTTTTTTTAAATGAATCATCTACAACAAATTCAAATTAACTCTTCAAATATTTGATTTAGAATCAGATTATTTTTAAATACTTTTAAAACTTAATCAAATAAATTTAATCTCATATAATTTTTGATAATAAAGAATATGTGATGTTTATTAAGCGATATAAATAATGACAAAGAAATATTTTACAAAAAATAAAAATTCATTTTTATCATAATTTATATATTTTATATATTTTAAAAAACCATTATCTCTATAATTTTTAGTTAATTTATGTTATAAACTTTATTATCCTTAATTAAGTGTTTTAAAAAAATGATAAGTATTAAAAAATAATAAATGTCATTATTAAATTATTAATGATAAAAAATAGAATGATTTACCTGAAGCAAGATATTTTTTTCTCTATATGTCTTAATACTAATAATAATATTTATTGTTTTGTTGGTTATAATTCAAAAATAAAAAAAGTATGAATATTAATCAAAACAATGAAAATAATTTATTAATAAAGAAGAATATATTATTTAACCTGATGGAAATACTTTTTTTTATTGTCGAGAAAAAAATAAATTAAATCAAAAAAAATAAAAATAAAATATAATTAAAAAATACTTATTCAAATGAAACAAAAATTAGAAAAATAGTATTTATAAAAAAGCAAAACTATTTTAATATTTTCAAATTAATAAATAAATTAATTATAACTTAAAAAAAATCACATATATTCATTAATATTTTTCTTCCCAACAAAATTATCCATATTCCAATATCCATTAGCAATTTCATTATTATCTTTATCAACTAATTTTCCCATTCCATGTTTTTTTCCATTAAAAAAATATCCATTATATTTTTCACCTTTATTATTTTTATAACTTCCTTTTCCATTAATTAATCCATTTTTAAAGACTCCAATATAAACATCTCCATTATTCATAGTAAATTTCCCTTTACCAAAAATAATATTATCTTTAAATTCTCCTTCATAAACATTTCCATTTTTAAAGGTAAATTTACCTTTACCATTTGCTTTCCCATTATCCCAATTTCCTTCATAAGAATCACCATTTGAAAAAATATAATGTCCTTCACCATTTCTAATATTATTTATATAAGATCCTATATATCTATCACCATTTGAATGATATCTCACACCTTTTCCATTTATTTTTCCTTCTTTCCAATCTCCTATAAAAACTTCTCCATCTAATTGAATTAATTTACCATATCCATTATGTTTATTATTTTTAAATATTCCTTCATATCTTGTTCCATTTTTATATATTATTATACCAAAACCTTCTTTTTTTCCGTTTTGAAATTCTCCTTCATAATAATCTCCGTTATTATAATATAATATTCCATTTTTTATTTCATTATTTCCATTATCAATATATCCTATAAAGAAGTCATTGTTTGGATATAATTTTAATGATATTAAATTTTGGTTTTCTTTTAATTTTTCATTTGATAATGATTTTTCTATATAATTATAATATTTTTTAAATTTTGGGTTTTCTTCTATTGATTTTATTGATTGTTTTTTATCATCTGATTCTAATAATAATGTAATTAAATCTTTTTTTAGTTTTAATAATATATTATCGTTTTTAGAAAAGTTTTTCATTATTATTATACTATTTTCTAAATTATTTATTGAATCATCAAAGTTTTGAATTACTAAATTTGTCTTTTCTGGTTTTTTATTTTCATTTTTAGAAGGAGTTACATTATTTTTTTCCCTTTGATTTTTTGATATTTTTGAATCTTTTGGTTTTTGACTTTTTTCCATTTGAATATTAGTTATTTTTATATCTGATATTATATCTGAATTTTTTCTTCTTACTTTTTCATGTTTTACTGAAGAATTTGATATTTTAATATATTTATTTTCCTCAAGTTCTGCATAAGATTTATTTGTTATTTGATTTTCATAATTATTCTTTTTATTTATTTCAATTGGAATTTCTTTTATTTGATTAATTATTTTATCTTCTTTTTTTATTTCATCATCTGATATTTTATTTTTAATTTTATTTTCTAAATCTATTCCTTGACTTCCATTATTTTTACTTTCTTCTGTTTCTTTTCTTGAATCATTGTTTTTACTTGAATTTCTTTTATTTTGTTGAGTACTTTTATTTGTTATTACTGTTTTATGATATGGTTGATTACTTACTTTATTATATGTTTGTAATAAAATATTATTTTTATATTCACTATTTTCACTATTGTTAAATGATCCTTTTTTAGGAGTATTTTCTACATTATTTTCATTATTAGAATTTTCATTATTTTTATTGCTATTATTATCTTTATTATTAACATTATCATTGTTTTTAATATTATTATTATTGTTAATATTATTATTATTGTTAATATTATTATTTTTACTGTTGTTTTGAGTTCTTCTATCTATTTTATTAATAACTGCAATTTTATTTTTACTATTATAAGTACTTGATGCATATTTTAAAATATTTGCATCAATATTAATATTTTTTGACATTTTTTTTATACTTTCAATAGTAGCAATTTTTAAAGCATTACTATTATTAATATATCTATTATTATTTTTAATAAAGTTAATATTATTATTTTTAATATTATTATTCTCCTTAATGTTATTATTATTATTTACGTTGTTATTATTGGCTTTTTCATTATTATTTATATTATTAGCATTTGAAGGGAATAAATTAGCAATAGAAGAAGTGATAAATTCATCATCAATCTTTGAAATTTTATCCATCAAAGTATCTTCAATATTATTATTAATAATTTCTAATTCACCTTTACTTATTTTTTTTTCAATATTTTTTCCTAATAATGCTGTCCATTCATCTTTAAAGCTAATATTCATAACAGATTTATCTTCATTTAAAGGAATAGTTTCAATACTTTCATTCATATCATCAATTATATTATCATCTTCAACATCAATTTTTTTCATATTTACTTTAGAAAAATGAGGAGATTCTTTTTGAGAAAATCTAAAATCAGAAGAATTTTTATATTTATGATATCCAGTTGCACTTCTTATTTTCTCACTATTCATTAAACTTATTGTATTAGTAGTTTTTTTTTCGCTTCTTTCTTCATTTTCTACCTTATTATCTTTATTATCTTTGTTATCTTTTATGTTATTTTTAATGTTTTTCAAAGAAGGTGATCTGTTTCTTTTTATATCAGGTTTAATATAAATTATTTGTTTTGGATTTTTTTCTTCTAAATTAAAAACTTTTTTTAAAATGTCTTCAATTAATAAATTATTAATCGATGATTCAATATTTAAAACATTTTTTTGATTGTCTAAAGGACATAAATCATTTTCTTCTTCTTTACTAGATAAAATACAATGTTTACAAAAAGTATGTCCACATTTTATTATTAAAGGACGATGGGCATTTAAATCAAATTTATTTTTACAAATTTTACATGTTAAAAGTTCTTCAATTAGATTTGCCATTATTTAAAAAAAATAAAAATTTTATTTATAAATTATTAATTAATTTATATAATAAATAATCAATAAAATGATTAATAATGGAAATGAAGAGTTGAAAAAAAAAGAAAATCGAACTTTTGAAGATATTGAAAAAAATATTTTTGGAATTTTTTCTAATTTAGAAGATGATTATAAAGATATATTAAAAGATATTCATAATAAAAAGAAGAATTTTAGAAGATCTTTTAATATTACAGAATCTAAAACATATAATATTTCTAATGATGTAGTTGTAAAAAAAGAAAAAAAAAATAATTCAAATAAATCTAATAAAAAAAAGTCTACTTTAAATTTTTCTAATAATAAAAAAAAGGAATATCACACAATTAAAGAATATCCTTTTAAAAGTAATGTTATAACCAGAAACACCAATGAAAATGAAGATTTTTTAGAAAACAATAATAATCAAAAATTAGAGGAAGATAATAATGAAAGGAAAAATTTAGATGAAATAGAAAATAATAATGAAAGAAAAAATGAATTAAATGAAATAAATGTATTGAAAAAAAATTTAATTGAGAAATCAGATAAAAATGAAGATAATTCACAGGAAAAAATTGAAAATAAAGAAGAAATAAATGATTTAAAAGAAAATAGTGAAGATGATAACTTAGAAAAAAAAGAACTTGAAGAAGAAAAAAGTATAAAAGAAAATTCAAAAGAAGATAATAATTTAAAAGAAAATTCATATGAAGATTTAGATAAAAAAGAAATAAAAGAACAAAATATTTTAACAGAAAAAAAAGAAATAAAAACATCAAAAGAAAATAATTCAATTCCATTAAATGAATTATATACAATGACTCAAAGTAATAAAAAAGAAGATGAAAGTAATACTCAACACAATAATCTATTAACAACTACAGTTAATTCAAAAAATTTTAATTCAACAAAAAAATCATTTTCAAAAAATATTGATAGATATAAAACAGATTATATTAAAAGTGTAGAAAATGAACATTGTTCTTCTATTCATAAATTAGAATTAGAAAAAGCAAAAGCTCCTATTTATTTTAAAGATAATATGAAGAATTTAGAAAATTGGATTCATGAAATTAAAGAAAATTCAAATAAAGAAAAAATAATTAAAAATAAAAAAAGTAAAACTAAACAATTAAATAAATCAGTTAATAAATATAAAGATAAAATTATTAATTTATATAAAATTAACGATAAATTAATATCAAATAGAGAAAAATATAATGATGAAATTCATAAAAATAAAAAGAGATTAAGTAGAAATAAAAATGAATTTAAAAATCAAAAAAATTCAATTATTGAAACAAAAAATGATAATCAAAATATTATAAATGAAAAAGAAAGAATAAAAGAAGAAACTAGAATTTTAAAAGAACAAATTGTAATAGAAAATAATGATTTAAATCAATTAATTAAACAAGTTCAAACATTTAATAATTTGATTTCGAAATTAAAAAAAGAAAAAGAGAAAATGATTCAAAAATTAAATTTTATGAAAAAACAAAAAGAAAGAGCCAGAGAAAAAATAAATAAACAATTTGAAAAAAGTTCTAATTTTATGTTAGATGTAAATGAACTTTTAAATCAATCAAGAGCTCAAACATTGAAAACAAGACAGACTTGTGTTTATAAATAAATTTATATAAATATATTTCCTTTATTTAAAATTTAAAAACTAATATTTTTAAATATTTATATTTAAAAAATTAAAAGTTTTTATAAAATTTCTCAAAAATTTTTATATTTTTTCTTCAATTTTATATTCCTTTGAAATATAATTAATAACATCAAAAAAATTAAATCTTTCTTCTTCAATATTATTCATCATTTTACATAATAAATTAATAAATTTTTCAGAATACAAATTTTCATCTTTTTCAACTTGAATAATTTTATATATATAATTTTTTATTTTTCTAGGAACATTACATAATTTATCAATATTTACAAAATCTCCATATAAACTATTAACATCATCAGTTGGAATCAATGTATAAATAATACATAAACCTAATGAATAAACATCATTTTTAATCAAATTTATTTTTTCATTAAAATCTTTTGATCTATATAAATAATTTAAATTTGGACTTATAAATTTATTTTCATTTTTAATTATTTTTTTTGAAGTAATATTCATTAAATGTTCGAAATCATTTATTTTATAAATTTTATCTTTGAAAATAATTATATTAAATGGATTAACACAAAAATGACATAATTGTTTTTCTTCTAAAAGACTTAAAGCATCACTAATTTGATAAATAATATTTATTAAATCATTTTCTGAATAATATTTTTTCATTTTTTTATATGTCATTATTTCACTCGCCCAAGTACCTATTCCACATTCAGTTAATATATTTATTTCATTTTCATTATAATTTACTCCATAAACTTTTGTTATATATAATATATTTGATAAACGATATTGTAATTCATATACATTTAAATAATTCTCTGAATCTATTTGAGATTTAACTGTTCTTCTCTTTAATTTATAAAATGAATTATCATCTTTTTTTCTTACACAAAATATTTTACTTTTTATACTTTCTCCTACTTGTGAAACAATTTCATATTCATTTAAATCAAATAAAGGAATTGTATAACCGTTTTTTTTAAAATCAAAATTATAATCAATTGTTATATTTCCTTTGTTTAATTCATTATCTTTTTTTTTAAATTCATTTTTTTTTTCTTCTTTTTCAAAAGGATTAATTTTATATTCTAAAAATGCATTGTTTTCTTCTTTAAAATTTTTAATTTTCTTTAATTTCTCATCAGAATCTTTAATATAATCACTATGATTAGTATTATCATTGGTATTAATTTCTTCATTAGTATTATTATTATTACAATAATTATCATCTTTATTATAATTTAAATTTAGATTATTTATTTGAAGAATATTTTTATAAAAATTATCAACAATTTGTTTTTCCTCTTTAACTTTATTAATCTCTCTTTCTTCAATTAACTTTTCATCATCATTAATTTCAGCTCTAAACCTTTTAAAACATTCACTACATTCAAAAATAAATTTATTATATTTAACAATAGCTTTACATTTACTACAAACAACTATTTTTCTTCCATTATAATAACTGATATAAATCTTACCATTACAATCTCTTTTATGAAAAATATTATTTGGATTATGTCCACAAGGAATTTTATTTGGAACAGCAGAAATTTTATTATTAATTCCTTTTTTAATAGCTAACGAAAGACCTTTAGTATTATATGGATTATATATTTTAGCATTTGAACGAAAATCTAAACCACATTTTACACAAGTCCAAATAATTCCATTTTGTTCAATTGAAAAACCACATTTTTTACATATTAATTTATTATCTTTTAGATTTAAAAATAAATTAGATTTTTTACATTTAATACATCCCATTTGTTGATTTATTATTAATCTACAATGATATTTTTCCCATGTTGCTGGTTGTAAATATATATTATTTTCATTATTTATTATTTTTGTAAAATAATCAATTTGACAGAAATCACAATATAATTTTATTAAATTTGATTTATATGAATGAAGACAATTTGTACATATTATTCCATAAATTTTATCTGGACTTTCTTCATTTGGAATTATTATAAAATTATTTTTTTTATTACATTTATGATATGGAATATTACTTTGAAATTTACAATGTTTTAAAAAAAAAAAATTTTCACCTTTTTCTATGTAATCTATATTCTTTTCTTTTAAAGTTTTTATCAGTAATTCTTTATCTATTGAGTATTTTTTGTAATATAAATTTTTTTCTATTTCCTTTATTTTGTTAATGAAGCTTTCTTTTTCATATATTTCTGTTAATAATTTTTCTTCAATTAAATTTTTTACATTATCATTAATGAATTTTAAAAATTCTCCATCTTTTTTAATTAATATGTATTCAAAATTTTCATTATATTCTTCTTCATAATATCTTTCAACTTTTTTTTCTATTTCGGCATAATTTTCTGAATTTTTCATTAAAAGCTTTTCATTATTTGAAATGGAATTATTCATTTTTTAGTTTATTTATTTTTAATTAAATTAGTATAAAAATAAAATATATTATTTGTTGGAATATTTATTGGAATTATTACTTAATAAATTAAACAAAAACTATAATTTTTTCCAAAAATTTCAATTATTAAATTCCAAAATCTAAAATAATAAAACGAAAAAAAAGAAATTAAATTTAAAAAATAAATAAGCTTATAAAATTATAAAACAACTTCTACAAATAAATTATATAATATAATATATATCATCTAATAAATAAATAAAAACCATAAAATATGTATAAATACCAAAAAAATAAAAGAAATAAAATATAAAAAAATGACAAAACTTCAAATAATAACAATAATAACTCTTCTTACATTGTCCTCCTCAAAATTTTTAGTAGAAAATTCAGAATCACCTTCATCAGATATATTTGAAGGAATATTAACAGGATTAACAAAAGGAACTAATTATAAATGTAAAAAAGATTTATTAAAAGGTGAATCAAAAATAACAAATATAATAAATGAATTAATTGAAGAAATAAAATCAGGAAAAGATATAGTTACTTCAGTCACATCTGCAATTTCAAAATTAAGTACTGTTAGTGGATTATTAACTCATTGTAGATTATTAAATATTGTTTCTTCTTGTTCTTCAATTATAACTGAAAATGGAAGAAAAAAAATTGTTGAAAGAATTTATAATAAT
>JAEEGI010013969.1_pt1 | contig 16955 bp, 8 predicted proteins | sample 8958751 | NCBI WGS metagenome assembly JAEEGI01 (sample SAMN16246545, study PRJNA631951) | gut metagenome | biome: gut microbiome; feature: rumen; material: KS-attached | host: Bos | place: Iran: Karaj | collected 2018-10
AGGGGTCCAGGCCTGCTTTTGCAGACGGCTGGCAGAATACATTACCGGCATCATCTCCTGCACATTATCTGTGGAGGCATAATATCTTGCTCCTCCAAGTACCGGGTTTGTATTGATAAGTCTTTCAAGAGCTGCCACGTCATTGCGATATATTTTTATCCACTCTTTTGTGGTATATTTTCCACCGTTTTTCGCATTAAGAAGCACCTTGTTCATGGTTTCATCTGACAGAAAAAACTGTGTAGTCATATTGATTGAATCCACGTTATTTCTAATACTATCCTGCCTTCTAGCCATTGTAGAAGAAAGATATGAAACATTTTCATTGATGGTAGACTGCTCAATATTGAAAAACATTATTCCGCTTAGGATAGCAATAGGCACCATAACAAAAACCAGGATAATGGCGGTCAATTTAATATTCAGTTTTACGCCTTTAATCGATTCCCAATTTTTCTTTTGCTTTTGCAACATATTGATATCGTTTCTCCTGAAGCTGTTCGTAGCCTAACGCGTTACGCTCTTCTTTATATCTTTCTAAAATTTCATCAAACTCTTCTTCACTTTCAGAAATAAGCAACTCCTGTAAAGTCTGCGCCCACAGTGCCTTTATCTGACTATCTATATAAGCATCCTCAGTATCCGCTGGCAAAATAACATCATACTGACCTGTGTAGCTGGCATAATCATAGGTCCACTCCTCCAGTTGAGTAGTAGGGGAAGTATTCTCTGGCCGCCACTTTAGCTGCATTACGTTATCCTGCAGCATCCAATATGCATCATCTGCCCCATAAATCTTGTCGTAGGTGACCCTATCAGAATTAAGCAGTGACAGCACCTCTGGTTTTATCACTGGCTTGCCATCCACCATTTCGTAGGTGATTCCTTCCACTCCCAGATACACTAACTTCTGCCCCTCCTCCGAAATCAGGTAATCCATAAACTGAATAGCCCTATCCGGATTTTTGCAGTTTTTAGAAATCATAGTAACAGTCCATCCACTGACTGTGTTTGTAGGAAGCACAGGGTCATCCCCATTTTTATTCTTCGGACCATCCACAGCTATATAAATGCTATTAGGGTCTCTGGAGTAAAGTAGCTTCTGCTGGGCTGCCATATCCGTATACTGATATAGCATGCAAAAATACCTTCCCTCAGCCAGCTTTTCTTCCATCTGGATTCTCTGGTCGATAAAAATATCCGTAGCAAGATACCCTTCCTCGTTTAGCTGTCTAAACATCTTTAGCCACTCGATATACTCAGGGTCTGTATTTCTATCATAGAGCTTGCCATCCTTTTCGTATGGCACAGCCAAAAAATTCTGTATATACTGATCAAAGGATACATTTCCCGAATCATCAAAAAGATGTGCACCTATTGGGATAAGAGGCTTTCCATCAACTTCAGGAAACATCTGCTTTGCCTTTCTCACAGCCCTCTCAAAACCTGCAATAGTAGTCATATCTGGGCTTCCGATAGCCTCGTAAATATCCTTCCTTACCAAAAAAGTCTGATTCGAGCCTATGTTATCGTTGCTCTCCACGTCCTGAGGAGTAACACTAGAACAAGGATAACCATAGATATTTCCATCACTTTGGGTATACCAGCTAACAGCCTGCTTATCGCACACCTGATAAAAATATGGGTCATACTCATCTGCCAACTGATTAATGGCATACACCATATCCTTCTGTATCATCTCGTTGACCTGAGGCTCCCACCATCCCAAAGTAATCAAATCAGGCAGAGATCCCGACTCTATCAAAGCATTAAGCTTTTCCTCTTCATTACCCTGTGGCGTTATGAAATTAATATTGACCCCAGTGTTCTCCGTAATGGCCCTGGAAACCACACTGCTTCCCCAGCCTGTATTAAACCAGGAATAATTAATATACCAGTCCAAAGTAATCGAATCCTCTGATGCCGGTGTATTATCTACAGTTTCCTTTCCGCAGCCCACAAACGTTGTCACCACTAGGCTCGCCGCCATTATTCTTTTAATTGTACTCAATTTAGTTTCCATTTCCCCATTATACTAATTACCCACCTGTCTTTCAATCAGTCCTTGTTTGCCCCTCTTCCTCTGCCGCCGCCCGTCCCATCCTGCCTTTGTAGTCTAGGCCCGACAGCAAACAAGGACTGACGCCAAACGGCGCCAGCCCAGGTGGTTTATTCTTTTACGCTTCCAGCGGAAATACTGCTGATGATGTACTTAGAGCAGAATGCGAATACAATCATGATTGGCACTACGGATATGGCAACGCCAAGGTAGATTGCGCCCTGATTCTTTTGTAAGTCGGTGGCAGCATTAAGTGTGGAAATCATAACCGGTAAAGTCATCTTTTTAGGAGTATTTAAGAGAATTAATGGTGTCAGGTATGAATTCCAGTTTCCAATGAAAGCTCCGATGGACATGGTAGCAATACCAGGTGCCATAATTGGAAGTACAATCTTGTGGAAAGTATGTATTTCCGATGCCCCGTCGATTCTTGCTGCTTCCAGCAGCGCCTTTGATAAGGTTGATTTCACATATTGACGAAGGAAGAATACGATTCCAGGCGCCGCTATGGCAGGAACAATAAGAGGAATGTATGAATCTATCAATCTTAGTTTTTGGCATAGATTATAGAATCCGATAAGAGAAAGCTGTGCTGGTATCATCATAAATACCACAATTACTTTGAATAAAAGGTTGTTTCCTTTCCACTCATACATAGCCATAGCGTATGCTGTGATGGCTGAAAAATATGCTGTAAGAAGTGTGGCAGGAACAGCCACTTTTATACTGTTTCCAAATCCTCTGAATAGATTTACATAATCGAAGAGTACTACCCAGTTGTCCTTTAGGCTGTGGCCTGGCAAAAATGAAAATGAATGTGTGATTTCCACACCGGAACGTGTGGAATTTACAATCATAAGCCAAAATGGAAGAAGGCATCCAAGGGCTAACACAATTAGTGCTATATAAAGAATTACTTTTTTGATTTTTGTAGCCATTGCTTAATCCTCCTTTCCACCGATAAATTTAAATTCCAGTACAGATACAATAAGAATTATGATAAACAGGGTGTATGCAATCGCTGATGCAAATCCAACCTGATGAGTTTCAAAACCAAATTTGTACATGTACATTACTACAGTCTGAAGTGTTCCACCTGGCTCACCTGCTGTAGATGCACCTGCCACACCATTGATAAGGAATGGCAAATCAAAGAGCTGTAAACCACCGATAAGTGATGTAACTGCTACATATAAAAGAATTGGTCGAAGCAGTGGTAGAGTTATTTTTCCAAATGTTTTCCATCTGCCGGCTCCGTCGATTGCTGCTGCCTCAAAGTAATCCTGTGGAATGCCCTGAACGCCAGCCATAAGCATAATGAATGAATTTCCAAACCACATCCAAGCCTGAATTACGGCTACTACTGCCCAGGCTGTAGAGCGCTGTCCAAGCCAGTTTACCTGCTGGTCAATAATGCCTGCTGCAAGGAGAATCTGGTTGAAGGTACCATATTTCCAATCTAATAATGTTTTGAAAAGAAATGCTACCGATGTGGCTGCAATAAGATTTGGAAGATAGTAAACTGCTCTGAAAACTGGAAGTCCAGAAATCTTGTATTTAATATCCGAAAATACGATAGTAAGTAAAAAAGCAAGACCAAGCTGCAAAACAATGTTTAAGCCCCACATTTTTACCGTGTTGTAAAGCGAACGCCAGAAGAATTTATCTCCTATAACACGCTTGTAATTATCTAATCCAACGAGAGTAGGGTCACCATAGCCCTTGTACTCTGTAAAACTTAGGTAAAGTGTTCTAAAAACAGGATAAACACTAAAAATCAAAAAAACGATGACGAATGGGAGCACAAATAGATATGCTGCATTATTCCTATTCTTCATCAAATTCTTAAAAGAAAACGCTTTCATCCTTTCCTCCCTTTTAATATAGGGGCTAGCAAAGCCAGCCCCATTTCATCATCAAATATTATCTTTCAACAGTAATATCTGGATATGTAGATTCAACTACATCGTAGAACTCTGCGATTGCATCATCCTTGCTCTTCTCGCCAGTCTTGATAGCTGTAATAGCAGCACCCCAAGCATCGTTGATAACCTTGTCATAACGAGTTACCTTAGAGTAATCGATATTCTCAGCCTGTGCCTGCCAGAATGAGTACATATGCTGATTTCCGTATACTGAATTCTCATCATCCTTGTGCTTCTCGAGAACTGATACAAGTGAAACTGTGTCACCTTCAGACTTCTCAATCCACCACTCAGCTGTCTCTTCATCAAGTGTTACCCACTTTAAGAAATCCCAAGCAAGATCCTTGTGCTCTGACTGAGATGAGATACCGATGAATGTACCACCACCGAAGCCTGATGCAGGTCCTGAGCAAACGCCCCACTTACCTGATGTCTCGCCTACATTGTCTCTAAGTGTAAGAACGCCCCAGCTAGGAAGACCAAATGCAAATACCTCTGTCTTATCAAGGTCCTTTGTAGCTTCCTCGAACTGTTCTGCATCCCAAACGTTTACAGAATCATCTGCGTAGTTCTGGATGTCAGCTGTAAGGATAGGTACCTCGCCAGCCATAGCCTGATACCATGGTGTAGACCACTGGTTTGCGTATGCAGTGTAGTCATTCTGGTAAAGGTCGATTACAAGGTCCATATAGTCAAGTCTTGCCTGATTTAGGTTAAGCTTTCCATCAACAACCCACGCACTATCCCCTGTAAAATAATTAATCTCAGCATCTGAAGCGAAGATTCTGTAGCCTGCATCCTTAAGTGTCTTTGCTGTATTAAGAACTGTGTCATAATCAGCAAAAAGCTTTCCGATTTCGTCTGGATCTTCTGTTCCAAATACCTTCTCAGCTATGTCTCTACGATAGTAGATACCTGCTGGTGTAATCTGGTAAGAAATTGCACGCTGAATTCCTTCTGAATCCTGACCAACCTTCCATACATAATCAACAATCTGATCTGCATAATCCTGTGCATTGTATGGTGCCTGATTTAAATCTTCAAAGTAGTTTGCATCGTAGAAATCCTCAAGCATCTGTGGCTCACCTACGATGATATCTGGTGTTGTCTGACCGCCGTTAAGAGCTGTCTGCACCTTTGTTACATAATCTGCTGGTTCGATTACTACTGTTTCAATTTGAACATCAGGATTCTCCTCAGCATATTTCTCTGCGAAGGTCTGAAGATCCTTTGCAAGTGTCCAGATAACAAGTTTCTCTCCGTCCTCGCTACCTACTGTTGCTGAATCTACATTCTCGCCTTCTAATACGGCATCACTGCCATCGCTTCCGCAAGCAACAAGTGATAAAGCACAAGCGCCTACGAGAATTGTTGCTAATAATTTTTTTAGCTTCATTCTTCAATCCTCCCAACATTTGTAGTTGATTTGTTATATGTAAATTATAGGTTGGGAGAATTTCTGAAAAAATGATACTTTTTTTATTTTGGTGTCATTTTTACAGTTACTTTTTTAGCTAATCTATCCCTAATTTTCTTTGCTACCTCTCCAGTAACGTATTCCCTATTAAATCTATAAATAGTCCCGTCAAAAAGCTCAACTTCTATATCCGTAATTACGTATTCACCTGGAATGTAATCACAATGTGTTGTCATTTCATAGACCAGCTCTGTCTTTCCAAGTAATGTAGTGCTTACAGTATTTTTTAAATCTCCACTTGAAATCAAATACTCTGGAATAGCTGGAGATAAAGCAAAAATCAAGCCATTTTCTTCATCATATTTAAATATGTCTTTTCCAAAGAAAATGAGCTTCCACATACTGATAAACTCTATAGTAGAACCACTAAGTCTGGCTACAAAGCCCTTGCCGTGAATACTCTCGTTTGGATTTTTAGAGCTTACAATAAAGGATGAATTTTCAAGAGTACTTCTTCCGTACTCTTCCCTATCAAGAAATGGTATGGCAGCCTTTTTGAAATCTAAAAAGAACTCTTCATATAATCCACTTCTAATAAGCTCTAGCAGATACTTATATTCCATATGTAGCCAGATAGATTCATTCTCTAGCCAGCCTGGTGTAAAAGCTCTGCATCGACCAATTTCAAAGCTGGCATCCTGAAGTGATGCATTAACCTTGTACATAGATAGCTTTTCATCATATAAATCACTATTTTTGATTTTTGAATACATCTTTCTTTTAGCTTCTACATCATTTCCAAGCTTAAAGTAACGCACTGGTCCCTCGAGGAAGTATGGAACCTTAACCATACTGAAATGCTTTGGAATAATACCGTTTTTCTTGCATTCATAGTCATCGATTTCATATGTAAAATATGCAGGGGCAATACCATCTGAAAGCTCTACTGCTTTTTGGATTGATTCCTTTAACTTATTGCTAAAGACCTCCAAAATCTGCTTTAAATCATCTGAATTGATTGCCTTATTATTTTCATCAAGACCTGAATATACTTTTGCTCGATACTGTTCCTTAATATCGTTTTTGCGATTCCAGCATTCAAACTCAGAAGTAGCTTTAAGAGTGACATCCTTTACCTCCGAAATGAACTCTAAAACCGCATTCGGAAATACGATATTGTTATCAAATTTGCCAAGCATATCCTTTGTAAATTCAACCATTCTGGCAAGCTCATAGGTTTCGTTCATAGATGAACCCATAAGACCTGGAAGACCATTTAAGGCATCATACCAGCCTGGTTTACCACCTTCCATCTCTACACCAAGGCCGTAGGCATCCAATGTGGCAAACTTTACAGCGCACATCAAAATCAATTTAGCCATAAGGCTCATATCTATTTCCCTGCCATTTTTGTAGCACTCAAAGCTAGAAGCATTTTCCACTTCAGTTCTATTAACTAAATAATTGTATTGTCTGATGCCGTTTTCTGTTTTTGTATATCTTTCAAATCTAGGCAATACCTTTTTATTTGCATTGAAGGATTTTACCGATGTGTTATATAAAAGGTCCTCAGCCTTATCTGGATATATTTCCAGATATTCTTCTATTAAATCCAGATTATAGGTCCAATGATCACTCCAATATCCCTCTCCAAATCTGGCATTTGCAGTCTTTTCAGCCGCACTCATTATTTGAACAAATCTGTCCTTTTGCTCCTTGTCAAACTTGTCATCACCTGCATCCATTAATGCTGCTGCAAGCTCACCTGGTGTAAAAGGTTGCTTGAGACAAAGTCCATCTAATGAATCCTCAGAGACCTGATATCTCATCTGCTCAATAGATAAAGGATTGTATCCATCTAGCTGAATAAGGCTGTAAAACATCTTAATGTTGTCTTCCATAACCTCTGGACTGAAAAAGGTATCGCATCTTCTGTTCTGATTAACATCTCTGAAATTACCATTTCCCTGTGAATAAAACTCAGGTGACATGGCAAAATAATTGTAATCTCGCTCTAAATCTCCATGCTTTCTAGAGTACACATAAAATGTATGATTATCTGTCAATCTGATAGGAGTACCCCCACGAAGAACATTATCCATGTAGTTATATCTGCAGTAGTTGTCAAAAACCTTATTTGCTGTTTTTGTATTTACAACAGCTGTTAGCTTTTCAGTAAGTTCAGCTGCTTCAAAAAACTTCTTTTGGAAATACTCTCTGTCGATTTTCTGTCCTAGGAATCTGCCTAGAATATCCTTATTTCTAACCTGACCTATAAGCTCATACAAAGTGATAGTTTCATTTTTCTTTAGAAGCTTTTTTGTTCCAAAGAAGGCACAAGGCAACTCGTTTGATGTGTTTTGCTTTTTTTCAAATAACGCATCTATGCTCTTTCTTACAAAGCCCATTGGATTTTCTAAAGAAAGGTCATAATCAAATACCACACCAGGATCCACGATTACATCAAGAGGAGTGCCATCAGCCAAAAATCCTACTGCAAAATTTCCGCCCTCAACCCTCGATACCTCTGCGGAGTCCTCCATGCTTACCCTGACTCTGTAATATGGACGCTTTTTTTCAACATCCTCTACCTGCATCCAGGCCTTTGTGGTCTGGGCCATCATTTTCATACTTTCCTGATTTACACCGTATGGAATAAGGCAAGGCATACCATCTATTATTTCAAGTTCTCTGTCTCCATCGCTCTCATTTGTTATTTCAACTACACGCATCAATGCCCCAATCTTTTCCCCTGGCAGTGTCCCGTAGTTTACATTCACCTTTATACCTTTTTCGTGAACCACATCCTCCAAACCTAAAACATTCATATAAATGCTCATTTTATTAGAGTCGTTTTCCTTCGAAAAAGGCTCTATAATCTCTCCATCTACCTTTATAAATGTTCTAAAACCTGTGCGCTTCACATTTTGATATGCTGTATGGGCTGGATAAAATTCCATAATGCTATGGTCCTTGTCCTGAACACCGAAGGATACCACAGCCTGCCCTCTATTCACGTAATAGCACCACATTGGTATACCTTCCACACCAGATATGCCTGGAAGGAAGCTGGCAAAAGGAGTCTTTCTTCCATAGTCAAATATCTCATCCTTAACTTCAGTATTTATCTGCATTTAATTAATCCTCCCTATTTCAATTCGATTTCCACAATATGATCTTTTTCATTCCAATCTATCAACAGTTTTTCTGGAATTATCACCTGATTTTTCTGAGGCTTCACCTTGCTTGTGGAGTCAATAATTACATTTGAAATTGAATACTCTCCATAATCCTTGTGCTTTGTATTTTTGAAAACAACCTTAAATCCATGTCCTCTAAATGGCACCTGAATAGCAGCTATTCCCTCTTCGTTAAATTGCTCTTTTAAAAGCTTTGGCTCTATATACAAATCTCCTGCATTTCCACGTACACCAAAGGCTTCTGTCACCATAGTAAGCAGGTACCAGCTGGCAGCTCCTGTAAGATAGCTGTAAAGGCCCTTTCCCTTTTCATTAAAATATTCAGGAACTCCAGGATAGATATTGCTGATTTCAAAATTATCCGATGCCATAAAAAGCTCATTTATAGCTTTATATCCCTCTTTTACAAAACCTCTTTTATAGAGTGCGTTGGCATACATAACAGCCATATGAGAGAACACCGCTCCGTTCTCTTTTTCACCATATGCAAAACCAAACATTCTTCCTAAATCCAGGCGAAGGTCCTTAAAATCGGTATTTAAGGCATAGCCTCCAAGACCTTTTTTGTACAAATACTTATCGCAGGATTTTACAATGGATGCCACAGACTCCTTTTTAGCTGTTCCACTCATAATGGAGAAAACCTGACCTGTCAGCATCATTCTGACGCCATTCTCAAAATCTCCTTCTACCCTGGCGCCATTATTGTCGTAGTAGCCGTTGAACCAGCCATTTCCTTCCTTATCTGTCACCCATTCCTCTTCGCGGATTTGCTTCATCATAAAGTCCGCCTTGTGCTCCAACAAAACAGATATTTTCTCTATTTCTACCAGGACGGTCTCCCCTGGAATTTCGCCTGACACCGCCTGAACATATTTCTCCAGCACTTTCCTTCTCTTGGCAGGATTTCCATATACTAAAATAGAATCCTCCTCCAAAAGAATTAAAAGTTCTTTCAAAATCGAAACCTTGCTACGACCGGTCTTTGCTTTATAAATTCGTAAATACGTAGCAAGCTCCTTTAGATTTCCAGCATAACCACAGGTGAAAGCGACACTCTCTCCCTTATCTGGTGCCATATCCAAAGCATCATTCCAATCTGCATTAAGTAGCCTTATTTCGTTGTGTGCCCCAACATCATAAAAGGCGCATAGATTTTCCAGCAGAATATGCTCAAGTATTGTTCCCTTGTATACCTCACCCTTTGCATTCTTCTGTTCTAATCCATATTCTTTAGAATGCTCTTCATCTCTTTTTGTTACTCGATTTATAAGTGCATCCTTAAAGTATGACACCTTTTCATTTAAGATATCCAAATCACCGGTCTGGTCCATATATAGCTTTACCGTCAAAAATGGCCAAAAGCCGTGGTCCATCCAAACTCTAGGAATTCCGTTTCTATCTGCCTTGAATTCGCCTTTTTTATCTCCGATTATTGTGGCATTGGTTCCATCCAGTCTCACTCCCTTGAAATTGTTAACAAGCATATCCCTAACCTGGGCAGGGTCTGTAAGAAGAAGTGCCAGACAGTCCTGCCATAAATCTCTCCAACCTCTTCCACCTCTTCCATAATCATGATGAGGCAGGAATGAACAGCCAAATATGCGTCTAAGCTCTGGCTGAAAAGACACCCATTTCATAAATCCATCGAATCTTTCATTGCCAGTTTCAAAATTAATATCAGCAACACTATTCCAGTAATTTTTTGTGGTTTCAAAAAGATTTTCCACCTGAGTTTTGGAATAAATTAATCTTCTGATAATATCCATTTCTGCGATATTTTCATCGTCAACCATTCCTGTAACTATCTGAAAGCTACAGCTTTCATTCTTTTTCAAGGTGCACTTAGGGAATCGAAGAACAGCTACAATCTCTTTGCCATCAATAGCCTCTGTGGGCTTTTTCCAGATTGTATCCTTACCTTTCTTATCTAACAGGCTACGAGGTCTGAGGAATGTACCACCTGCTCCAAGATAATCCTCAACATCAGCAATAAATCTATTTGGTTTATTGCCATTTTCATCTCTTCCAAACACGAAATAAGACATGTCATTTTTCTGATGTCCTCTCTCATCAAAAGAAAGAGTAGGATGCATAACCACTCCATCATCAGTAATCACTGCACGATTTAGCAGGGATGTAACATGTCTATGATCCCTTAGATTGTCAGCACTTCTGCCATATAGCGGTATGGCTGCCACAGGCTCAAAAACCAAATCCTCATCAGAAAGATTTTCAATAGTTACAAGCATTATCTCCGCATTATGGTCGAGGGTATCAAAAATAGTTGTAGTGCTTTTCAGCCTACCTGTGGTGTGTGTTCTCTCTACCCTCTGCCACATTCTTCCTGCTGTAAGCTTTGCGCTATCCTCTTTATCTGTAAATCTATTAGCTTCCTGTTCAGCAGAAACACCTGTTACAGACCATAATTTCCCATCCATCACTAGAAAGAAATTTCTGGTATCTCTGTCATTGCTTAGATTTAATATGCTTTTAGGTGCAATCATAAAATGATTTTGGTCTGTTTTTGCATCACCACCAAAATCAGGTGTAACTGCACTTTTTAATCCTTTTTTACTTGCCATCGGCAAATATAATCCACTAGTGTGCTCCGGATTCTTTAGTTCAAAGGTTCCATTTTTGTCCACGTAATTTATCTTGCTCATATTTACCTCTTCTAAAATTTTCTTCTGCAAATTCCATTTTCATATTCCTGTAACTTACTTCATTTAATCTTAGAAAAGGCAAGGCACTAAAAAAAGGACACCTTTTTTAGGATGGTGTCCTTTTTATATTTCTTCTTATTTTCAATTAATCGAACTTCAGGATAGTATTAAGAATTCTCTTTGCATTAAGTTTTAACTGGTCATGGTCTAATGCACCTTTTTCATCCGCCAGCTTCAACCTATCAACAAAGCCATTTCCCATCTTCAGGTCATTTCCTGCATTTACTTCCTTGTACTGCTCTCCTCTGGTCCACCAATCTGATGTAACCATTCCTTCATAGCCCCACTCTTCTCGGAGAATTCCTGTAAGTAAATCATGACTTTCAGAAGCTCTCTCTCCATTTACCGCATTATAAGCGCTCATAATAGTGTATGGCTGTGCTTCCTTTACAACGATCTCGAAGGCCTTCAAATAGATTTCTCTCAAGGCTCTCTCAGATACTCTTGAATCGCTGTGCTTTCTATTTGTCTCCTTATTATTACAAGCAAAATGCTTTACAGAAGCACCTACGCGATTGCACTGAATACCATCTACAAGAGCTGCTCCAAGCTTTCCTGCCAAAAGAGGATCCTCAGAGTAATACTCAAAGTTTCTTCCACAAAGTGGACTACGATGAATATTGATTGCAGGGGTAAGCCAAACTGCAAGATTATTTTCCTTTATCTCTTCGCCACCGGCTTTACCTACCTGAGCAATAAGATGAGTATTCCAGGTGCAGGCTAAAAGTGTAGCACAAGGGAAGGCTGTAGTGAGGATTCCCGTTTCTGGGGCAATTCTTACTCCGGCAGGTCCATCAGCTGTCATTGCACTAGGCACGCCATATTCTGGAAGATTACCAAAACCGAAAGTATTGGCAACACCAGTATTTGGCTGACCACCTACAAGATTCATCAAATCTTCTGTAGATAACTGCTCCATAAATTCATCAAGAGTAATCTTTCCCTCTGCCACATCAGATAGTGGATGGGCCCCTTCCTTGTATGGGTAAATCAGGCAATAGCTATCCCTTGCCCTAACAGAAGGTGTTAGTCCCTCCTCTGTTCCTGGCTCCATTTTCTTAATAATGCTTTCATTTATATCCTTATGCTGACCCTGTGGTAATTCCTCATAGCTACCATCTGCAAGCATTCTTTTTTCCAGCTCAACTGGAGCTAATTTATGAGAAAGTGTTGCCACAACCTCATCTTCCTCGTTGTTCCATACCAGGTTTGTAGCTGCCACATCCAAAGAATCATTTCCAAGGAAGAATTTGTACTCTCCTTTTTCTAATACATAGCAAGCTTCCTTAACCTTGCCCAAATCATCATAAGATGAAATCTGATATTTGCTAACGGATAGTGTTATAACCTGGCTCTCATTTGGGCCCAAAACTCTGGTCTTTGCAAAAGCTCCCAGCTCTCTGGCTGGCTTTCCAAGCTTGCCCTGTGGCGCACTATAGTATAGCTGTACAACATTTTTTCCTGGAATGCTGCCAGTGTTTGTAACCTTTACAGTAAAGTAAAATGTATCATCACAAAGTGACATTGCCACTATATTGCTTTCAAAGCTTGTGTAGCTTTTCCCATAGCCAAATGGATAAACAATCTTCTTTTCAGCTTCTGGAATAGTGAGGAAATATCTGTAACCTACATAAATGTCCTCATTATAATTTACATAATCAAAGGACTCGTGGAATCCTTCTGTAGATGGATAGTCCTCCAAAGTACCTGCAAAGGTATCTACAAGTCTTCCAGAAGGATTCACATCTCCAAGAAGAATATCAGCTGCTGCATCGCCGCCTTCCATTCCGCCTTGTCCCATATAAAGCGCACCGTTAATACCATATTCCTTGATCCATCTCAAATCGATGATTCCACCAATATTTACTACCGCGATTACTTTTTTGAAATTCGCTTTTACGATATCTACAAGCTTATTTTCTTCGTCTGTAAGATAGAAATCTCCCTTAGGGAAAATCTCTCCTGAAATCTTTGGCATAGAGGTCTCTGATTCCCAAGGATTATATTCGTTGTTGCATTCAACATCGCTTCTATCCCAGCCCTCTCCTGAAAATCTGGAGATTACAATAACAGCTGTATCCGTATATGCGATAGCGCCCTTTAATAGCTCCTCAGATACTTCTGGCTCAGAGGTCATTCCAGGAACTCTTCCCTTACCATATTGTTCCTTTAAATCCTCTTTATAATAGCTGATAAGTGGCTCGTATACTGACACCCCTTTAGCCTTCAGGCCATCATATAAGCTATGTACATATTTGCAATATACATCACCTGAACCACCGCCACCTTTTACATAATCAACACTGCCTTTTCCAAAAAGTGCGAGTGGCTGTTTCCTTGAAAGGGGAAGTACTCCATCATTTTCAAGGAGAACCATTCCCTCACCAGCTGCTTTTCTTGAAAGCTTTATATGTTCCTCGCAGCCAGTCACCCTTCTATCGCCATATAAAGGTAAAGCTGGCTGATATAATAATCTGGACCATTTTTGCATAACACACCTCCTGAATAAAATCTACTTCTTCAATAATAACTTAATCAAAATAGTTTTAAAGTATTTTTATTTTTCTATAGTGATATTTTTTTGATAAACATTAAAAGAGCTTGCGAGAGATTTACTCTTGCAAGCTCTTAAGAAGAAGAAAAAATTATTTTTTTGAAGAAGCTTTCTTTGCTTGTTTCTTTTGTGGTTTTTGTGGTTTTTCCGATTTCTTTGGCTTTGGTGGTTTTGTTGTTCTCTCGTAAAGAAGAGACATATCAAAAATTTTCTTAGCCAGCTCTGTAGTTGGCTCCTTTGCAAGTAATCTCCACTGCCAGTTACCACTATCTGTACCAGGCACATTAATACGATTGTACTTGCCAAGACCTAAGAAATCCTGCATCTGTGCCACAAATAAAACGGCTACAGATGACATTCCACCTCTTATAAGTCCCCAGTTGAATCCCTCTGATTTTGAGATTCCTAAATACTTGCAGGCGTAATCCCTGTCCTTTTTGTCTGCATCCTCATACCACTCCATAACTGTTGCATTATCATGGGTACCAGTGTAGCAGACACAGTTTTTATCATAGCTATGAGGCTGATAATTATTGGCCTCTCCTGAATCAAACGCAAATTCTAGAACCTTCATTCCTGGCCAGCCACTATCCTGAAGTAGCTTTACTACTGTAGGAGAAGGCTCACCTAAATCCTCTGCAATAAACTCTATATTAGGGAAGGTCTTTGAAAGAAGGCCCACCAAATCCATTCCTGGTCCCTTCTTCCACTTTCCTCTTTTAGCTGTCTTTTCCTTTGCTGGAACAGCCCAGTACTCATCAAAACCTCTAAAGTGATCAATTCTAAGAACATCATAAAGCTTTGATGCTCCATCGATTCTGCGAATCCACCAACGATAGTTGTCTTTTTTCATAGCCTTCCAATCGTAGCAAGGATTGCCCCAAAGCTGACCTGTTTCACTGAAATAATCTGGTGGAACACCAGCTACCTCTACAGGATAGTTTTCATCATCTAAACTGAAAAACTCTGGCTCGGCCCAAACATCACAGGAATCAAGGGCAACATATATAGGTAAATCTCCAATTACCTCTATGCCAAGGCTATTAATATAGGTCTTTAGCTTTGCCCACTGTTTGAAGAACAGATACTGAATGTAAATATAAAATTCAATATCCTCAGCCAGCTCCTTAGTATATTTTTCAACAGCCTTTTTCTCGTGAAGACGAATATCTTCCTCTGGCCATTCCTGCCAGCTCAGCTGTCCAAAATGCTTTTTTATAGACATAAACAAAGCATAATTCTCAACCCACGCATTTTGCTTTCTGAATAAGGCAATATCGCTTAAAGAATCCTTGTATCCTCTTTCCTTAGCCTTCTCTAAAATTTTGAAACGACTTTCATAGATTTGACCATAGTCAACATAACGAGGATTGGTGCCCCAGTTTTCAGCCTCTACTTCCTTCTTTGTAAGAAGGCCTTCCTCTATAAGAGTTTCCAGATCAATGAAATATGGATTTCCTGCAAAAGTTGAAAAACTCTGATATGGACTATCTCCGTAACTAGTAGGCCCCAGTGGAAGTACCTGCCAATACTTCTGGCCAGATGCCTTTAAAAAATCTGCAAAATCGTAAGCAGCCTTTCCAAAGGTACCAATACCATATGGGGATGGTAATGAAGATATAGGGAGCAATATTCCGCTACTTCTTTTCATGTTCTTTTTCTCCTATAATTTTTTTCGGGAAGGAACACCCATCAATAATTGCCTTCGGCAATGGGGTGTCCCGTGGGAGAATAATTTCAAAATCAAGTTTTGAAATTATCCTCCTTATCCTTTAACCGCACCTGCTATTACACCTTTGATGATGTATTTCTGCAGGCAAATATACATAATGATGATAGGTAATACTGTCATCATAATACAAGCCATCATTGGTCCCATTTCAACATGTCCGTAGCTTCCACGGAAATACTGAATAAGAATTGGGATGGTCATATATTTCTTTCTATCTAGTACAAGATATGGAAGAAGATAATCGTTCCATAACCACATTGTTTCCAATATAGCAACTGAAATAAGTGTTGGCTTTAAAATTGGAAGAACTATTCTAAAAAATGTCTGTATAGGATTGCAGCCATCTATCATAGCTGCCTCTTCTATCTCAAGAGGTATGGATTTCATAAATCCGGTAAACATAAATACTGCAAGTCCCGCACCAAATCCAAGGTAAATAATACAGATATTAAATGGAGTATCAAGATCCATTCTATCCGCCGTAGATGCCAGTGTAAACATAAGCATCTGGAAAGGTACTACCATTGAAAATACAAATAAAGCATAACATACCTTTGAGAGTATTCCGTGAACTCTGGTAATGTACCAGGCACACATTGATGTACAAAGCAGTATTAATACTGCAGATGATACTGTAATAACAAAGCTATATCCAAATGCTGCTGCAAAGCCCTTTGCTGTAAGAGCATTAACGTAATTTTCTACACCTGCAAAGCTTTTTGCATTTGGAAGCTGAAATACTGTATTTGTGCTGATAAATGTATCTCCCTTAAGGGAATTAATCAAAATCATAAACACTGGATAAATCCAGAAAATTGCTAAAAGACACAATACAATAAACACTACAACTCGAGCGACTTTTTCTTTTGTCTTCATTACTGCTGCACCTCCTTTGATTTAGTGAACTTTAACTGAATCATGGAGATCAAAATAACCATAATGCAAAAGATAACTGCCTTAGCCTGACCGTAGCCCTTCCACTGTGGGCCTGTACGGCTGTAGAAAGTATTATAAATATTAAGAGCAAGCATTTCTGATGCATGTGCTGGCTCACCACCTGTCAGTGCCAGGTTCTGGTCGAAAAGCTTGAATCCATTTGTAATAGTTAAGAATGAACAAATTGTAATTGAAGGCATAACATTAGGAATCTTGATTCTGAAAAGAATCTGTCCTGATGTTGCTCCATCAATTTTGGCAGCCTCTATATAATCATCTGGAATTGATTGCAATCCAGCGATGTAGATAATCATCATATATCCTATCTGCTGCCAACACATAATGATTGTCAAACCGATAACACCATAGGTGGCATCTAGTGCAAGCAGAGGCTTCTCAGCTATTG
>JAEEGI010013971.1_pt1 | contig 16953 bp, 11 predicted proteins | sample 8958751 | NCBI WGS metagenome assembly JAEEGI01 (sample SAMN16246545, study PRJNA631951) | gut metagenome | biome: gut microbiome; feature: rumen; material: KS-attached | host: Bos | place: Iran: Karaj | collected 2018-10
CGCGCAAAGTAAACGAACTCGAAAACGCAGAGATTGCATTTTCCGCCGCAATGAGTTTTTATGCTGTTTATGCCCTCCGGCCCAACGACAACTATCTCGCCCGGCTCAATATCGCGGACAAATTCCGCGCCTATAGCGGCGAGCGCGCAGGTCTCGGATGCGAAAATCACGGCGTCGCCGCGTTTGCCCATGCAGAGCGGACGGAAGCCGTGGGGGTCGCGCGCGGCGATGAGCTTCTGCGGCGACATGATAACCATGGAATAAGCGCCTTTGAGCTGCTTCATCGCGCTCTCAACGGCCTTTTCTATGGAGGCCTCCTTCAGCCTTGCGCGGGTAATCATGTAGGAAATGACCTCCGTATCGTTGGAGGTGTGGAAAATGGCACCGTCAAGCTCCAGCATTTCCCTGAGCTCTGCGGAATTGGTGAGGTTGCCGTTATGGGCAAGCGCCATCGAGCCCTTTACGTGGTGGACAAGCAGCGGCTGAGAATTGACGGCAAGCGTTGTTCCCGTGGTGGAATACCTGACATGGCCGAGCGCCATCGTTCCGCCGCCGAGGGAATCGAGAACCTTGTGATTGAAAACCTCCGGAACGAGGCCGAGGTCCTTGTGCAGAGTTATAACGCCGTCGTCGTTAACGGCTATTCCGCAGCTTTCCTGGCCGCGGTGCTGCAAGGCGTAGAGTGCATAGTAGGTGCTGCGGACAACGTCGCTTTCGCCGGAAGCGTCGTAAACGCCGAATACGCCGCATTCCTCATGTATAGAATCAAACATCCCGAAGAGCCTCCGTTAATAATAAAATGATTAATGAAATGAACGCGGGCGCTCAGAATTTTTCATTGAGACGGCGCATCATTTCACGGTATGCGCCCTCAGGGTCGCCGAGGTCTCTGCGGAAGCGGTCCTTATCCAGCTTTTCGCCGGTCTTGGTGTCCCAGAAACGGCAGGTGTCGGGGGAAATCTCGTCGGCCAGGACGATGGTTCCGTCGCTGAGCTTGCCGAATTCAAGCTTGAAGTCTACGAGCGTGACTCCGACCGAGAGGAAGAACTCTTTGAGAATATCATTTATCTTGAACGCGAGCTCTTTGATGCGCTCAAGCTCTTCCTTCGTGCAAAGGCCGATGGCAAGAGCATGGTAATCGTTGATGAGCGGGTCGCCGAGCGCGTCGTCCTTATAAGAAAACTCAAGGACGGTGCAGAGCAGGGGGCGGCCTTCCTCGATGCCGTAACGCTTGGAGAAGGAGCCTGCGGCGATATTGCGGATAATGACCTCAAGCTTAACTATCTCTACCTTTTTTACAAGGGTCTCGCGGTCGCTGAGCTGCTTGACAAAGTGCGTGGGGATGCCCTTATCCTCAAGAAGCTGCATGAGCATATTGGTCATGCGGTTGTTAATGGAGCCCTTGCCCTCAATCGTGCCCTTTTTAAGGCCATTAAAAGCGGTTGCGTCGTCTTTATAGTCGACTATAAAGAGCTCCGGGTCGTCGGTTTTGAAAACCTTTTTTGCCTTACCTTCATAAATCTGCTCGAGCTTTTCCATCACTCAAATACCTCCAATTGCATTTTCCTGTCTTTTTCCAAAACTTCATCGGCCATCTGCCGTTTGAAAGCGTATAATTTTTCGCGCAGCCCGTCATCCTCAAGTGCGAGGAGCTGGACGGCTAAAATGCCCGCGTTATCCGCCGCGCCGACGCCGACTGTCGCGACGGGGATGCCCGTAGGCATCTGAACCATGGAAAGGAGGCTGTCAAGCCCGTCCATGAAGGAGGATTTTATCGGAAGGCCGATAACGGGCAGAACCGTATATGCGGCGAGAACGCCGGCAAGGTGCGCCGCTTTCCCGGCGGCGGCAATAATAACGCCGAATCCGTTATCAGCCGCGGAGGAAGCAAACTTTTCCGCGGCGGCAGGAGTCCTGTGCGCGGAAAACACATGGACCTCATACGGAACGCCGAATTTTATGAGGCGGGATATCGCTCCCTTTACCGACGGAAGGTCGCTGTCGGAACCCATTATTACGGCAACTTTTTTCATTGAATCATATCCTCCTTATGCGCGGCTCAGGCATGCCTAAAGCCGGACCGTTTTTTCTATCTGCCTTAGAATAAGAATTATACCATGTTATGCTTGCTTTGTCCAATGATTGAAGGATTTTTGTGAAAAAAATTAAAATCAAAAAAGGATTATCAAAAATTTTGCCGTATATATAAATTAGACGGCGAAAATGACGAAAGAATTCTGTGGAGGAGTTCATTTTGACCATCAGGGAGAAAAGGGAAGAAACAGAAAAAATAACATTATCTCCGCGCGCGGCGTTTTCCTGCGGCGCGGGGGACCGGCTTCGCGAGGAAGAAGCATGTGATATCCGCACCTGCTTCCAGCGCGACGTTGACAGGATAGTACACTCAAAATCCTTCCGCAGGCTCAAGCACAAAACTCAGGTGTTCCTCCGCCCGGAAGGGGATCATTACCGCACGAGAATGACGCATACTATCGAAGTCTCCCGAATTGCCAGGACGATTTCGCGCGCCCTTTCTTTGAACGAGGATCTCACCGAGGCCATTGCCTTCGGGCATGATCTGGGGCATACGCCCTTCGGACATGCGGGCGAACGCGCCCTTGCCAATATCTGCCCGCTCGGTTTTTCCCACAATGAGCAGAGCCTTCGCGTGGTGGACGTTCTGGAGCGTGACGGAAGGGGACTGAACCTTTGCCGAGAGGTGAGAAACGGCATCGTCTGCCATACCGGAGACGAAATGCCCGCGACGCTTGAGGGCTGTGTTGTCAGAATATCGGACAGGATTGCCTATATAAACCATGACGTGGACGACGCTGTCCGCGCCGGTATTTTGAATGAGGACGATATCCCGGACGAAATTACCGCCGTTACTGGCGATAAATACGGCGAAAGGATAGACGCGGTAATACGCGACGTTATAACCGAAAGCGCGGAGGGCGGAGAAATAAGAATGAGCCCTACGATGTATTTCGTGATGGAGTCTTTTCGCGACTTTATGTTTGAACGCGTATACAAAAACCCCGAGGCAAAGGGGGAGGAAAGCAAGGTGGAGGGCATCCTCTCCGCGCTTTATAATCATTTCCTAAGAAATACTGTCCTTTTGCCGGAGGATTACCGCCTTCTGCTTGAGCGGGACGCGCCGGAGCGAGTTGTCTGCGATTATATCGCGGGCATGACGGACACCTATATTGTTCGTTTGTTTAACGATATTTTCATCCCCGGCGCTTGGACGCTGCGGGAAAAGTGATTTGTTTATAGCGGCTTAATAATTATTTAAGCTGACTGGAGGTTATATATGCCTTTTCCGGAGCGCTTTTTGGAAGAGCTTATGGAGCGCAGCGATATATACGACGTTGTTTCCGGCTATGTAAGGCTTACGAAAAGAGGAAGCAACTATTTCGGCCTGTGCCCTTTCCATAACGAAAAGACGCCGTCATTTTCCGTTAACCAGGACAAGCAGATATATAAATGCTTCGGCTGCGGCAAGGGTGGCAGCGTCGTTAATTTCATAATGGAGGTCGAGAACCTAAGTTACCCCGACGCCATTCATTTTCTCGCAAATAAAGCGGGAATGACCGTCCCGGAGGACGATGGAGACAACCGCCTGCCGAACCTCCGAAAGAGGCTTCTGAGCCTAAACAAAGACGCTGCGCGTTTTTATTATTCGCTTCTCGGTGAAAACGAGGGCGCCGTCGCGCGGACATATCTCGAAAAACGCAAAATATCTCATAAGACGGCTACACGCTTCGGCGTCGGTTGCGTACCCAATGAATGGGACCGGCTCACGAGAGCGATGAAAAAGCTTGGATATACGGATTATGAGCTCGTTGAGGCCGGGCTTGCCGTGAAAAACAACAAGGGTTCTGTTTACGATAAATTCCGGGACCGGCTCATGTTCCCCGTGATTGACGTAAGGGGCGAAGTCCTCGGTTTCAGCGGGAGAACTCTCAGCGACGCTGAGCCGAAGTACCTTAACTCGCCGGAGACACCCGTTTTCAGCAAGCGAAGGACGCTTTTCGGCATTAACCTTGCTAAAAACACCAAACGAAGCAGCATAATTCTCTGCGAGGGCAATATAGACGTAGTAATGCTGCATCAGGCGGGCTTTGATAATGCCGTCGCCTCTATGGGGACATCTCTCACCGTTGAACAGACACGGCTGCTTTCGCGGTATACGAGCGAAATAGATATTTGCTACGATAACGACCCTGCGGGGATAAAGGCCACCGACAGAGCCATTGAAATCCTGAAAAACTCTGAATTTAAAGTAAAGGTAATCCGCCTCCCCGATAAAATAGAGGATGGGAAAAAGATTAAAATAGACGCGGATGATTACATAAAGCAGTTTGGTGCAGACGCCTTTGAAAAGCTCATTTCGGGCAGCGACGATCGAGTCGAATACGCGCTCGTTAATTTACAGGGCAAATTCGACATAAGCTCAGACGAGGGGCGCGTGGAATACCTTAAAGCCGCCGGCGAGCTGATCGCGACGCTCGGCAGCCCCGTTGAGCGGGAGGTTTACGGCGGGCGCGTCGCTGCGGCGGTCGGAATAAGCGCCGAGGCGATGAAGCTTGAAATTGACCGGACGCGGAAAAGGAAAATAGGTCAACAGCGGAAAAAAATGGAGAAGGAGGCCCTTTCTCCGGTTTCTGCACTCCAGCCGAAGGCCCGTGCGCTGCGCTATGATAACGTGCGTTCAGCGGCGGCGGAGGAGGGTGTAATACGGCTGCTTATACGGGATCCTGAGATAATTGAAGCGTGTGATATAGATACAGACGAATTTTCTTCCCCGATATTAGGCAAAATCTATTCAATAATAAGAGCGAAGCTGAATGAGGGCAAAGCCCCGCAAATCTCGCTTTTCTCTGAATACCTGACGGAGGACGAAATGTCTCTGCTCGTCAGAATTGACGAAAAACCCGAGAGTGTCAGCGGCTCGCGGGAAGCTTTAAAAGACTATATCAGCGTGATAAGAACCGAAAAGCTGAAAGACTCGACGGATCTTCTCGCGCTTGCCGAAAAATATAAAAAGACAAAGGGTATGGAGGATAAGAACGTTGAATAAGAAAGCGAAAACAGAAGAACTCAATAAGGAAACCGCCGAAAAGGAGCAGGCAGCGGCGGCAAAAGCCTTAGAGCTTCTTGAAAAAGGAAAAAAAGCCGGTTCCCTCAATCTGAAGGAAGTAACGAGCCTGTTTGACGAATTGCATTTCGACGCAGAACAGATTGAAAAATTCTACGAGAAGCTCGACAGCGCAAGCATAGAGATTATTGATGAGGATTTCAGCATCCAGATTACCGATGATATGCTGCCCGAGGCTGCCGACCTTGACGAAATTGAAGAGCTTGAGGATATCAGCGACGAGGAAATTGCCCAGACGGACGCCTTTGCCGATACCCTCAATATCGACGATCCCGTCCGCATGTACCTCAAGGAGATAGGCAAGGTGAACCTCCTTTCCTCCGACGAGGAGATTGATTACGCCATAAAGATGTCCGACGCCAACGCCGCTCACGCCGAAATGGAGGAGCATGAAGCCGCAGTTCAGGCAGGTACCGCCGAGCCCTACACCGAAGAGGAGCTTGCCGAGTTCGATAAGCGCATAAAGGTCGGTGAGGCTGCCGGAAAGAAGATGGCGGAAGCTAACCTCCGTCTTGTCGTCAGCATAGCGAAGCGCTATGTCGGGCGCGGTATGCTTTTCCTCGACCTTATCCAGGAGGGCAACCTCGGCCTTATCAAAGCCGTTGAGAAATTCGATTATACAAAGGGCTATAAGTTCTCCACCTACGCGACATGGTGGATAAGACAGGCGATAACCCGTTCGATAGCGGACCAGGCGCGTACTATCCGTATACCCGTACACATGGTCGAGACGATAAATAAGGTCATCCGCGTCTCCCGTCAGCTGCTTCAGGAACTGGGGCACGACCCCACGCCGGAGGAGGTTGCGGAGGAGATGAACATGCCTGTTGAGAAAATACGCGATATCCTTAAAATCGCTCAGGAGCCCGTTTCACTCGAAACACCCATAGGCGAAGAGGAGGATAGTCATCTTGGCGACTTTATCCCCGATGAGGACGCTTCAGAGCCCGCGGAGGCAGCCTCCTTTACCTTCCTCAGAGAGCAGCTTGAGCAGGTTCTCAGTACGCTCACTCCGAGGGAAGAAAAGGTTCTCCGCCTTCGTTTCGGTATTCAGGATGGGCGCACGAGAACCCTTGAAGAAGTCGGCAAGGAATTCAACGTCACCCGTGAGCGTATCCGCCAGATAGAGGCGAAGGCGCTTAGAAAGCTTCGTCACCCGAGCCGTTCCAAGAAGCTCAAGGACTTCCTTAACTGATCGAAGGGACGCATAACAGATGAAATTTCCGAGTTTGCTTTATTCCGGCGCTCCCTCCGGTTCCGTTTTGTCGCAGGATGCGTTTAACGATTTGAAGCTGGATCTGCTCCTTGGGGAGGACGCCGTTAAAGCCATGCTTAGGCTTTGCCCGGCAGAGGATATCCCCGTAAGACAGCAGCTTTTCAGCGAGCTTGATAACGCCGGGCTTCGCACCCACTTTAAGCTTCTTGCAAGAGATATCGCAGCAGTCTGCAAGCTTTCCGAGGCGCTTGACGGTGCCGCCTGCGATAATGAGCGCAATTACATATTCTTTAACCTTATGAGTGCGGAAATGCGCTTTTTCCGCGACGCTGCAAAGACCACGGGCAAGTCCGGCTTTCTCACTCGTTTTGGCGTTTTTTTCAAAAAAGAGTGTGAGTCGGAAACCTGCAAAAAAATCGACGATATCACCAGCCTTAACCTCCCGAAAACGGACAAGGTTCGTGTGAATGAGCTTGTTATTCATGGCGAAAAGCTGCGCCTCAGAACTAACAGCGAGGAAACGCTCGTTTCCCGTCTGCGTAAATGTGCTTCCGAACTCGGCATAGATGATGGGCGCGAGAGCAGAAACGTATCCATCAAGCTCAAGCCGAGGATGATAAACGGTCTCGCGGTGCTCTATCCCGATATCTTCAAGCTCCTCCATGATTTTTATGATGAGTTCAGATCATTTTACGACGACAGCATAACGGCTTATCGCTCGGAGCTGAATTTTTATCTTGAAGTCTACGATATCATAGAGAAGGTAAAAGCGGCGGGTATGCCGGTATGCATTCCTGCCGTTTCGCAGACAAAACGCGTATGGGTGAAGAATGCCAGAGACATTTCGCTCCTTGCCAAAAACGTGACGGATATTGTTGCGAATGATATTTCATTTACGGAAGAAGAACCATTTTATTATCTCACCGGCGCCAACGGAGGCGGCAAAACTACATATCTCCGCAGCGTTGGAATAACGCTCATTATGTTTCTGAACGGATGCCCGCTCGTATGTGACGAGGCGGAAATATACCCGCTGCGCTGCGTGTTCACACATTTTCCGCGAGATGAACGCTTTGACGGCGAGGGCAGATTTGCCGACGAGGAGAACCGCGTTTCTGAAATTCTCGCCGCGGAAAACGGAGACTCGCTTGTGCTCCTGAATGAAACCTATTCCACGACGAGCGAGGAAACCGCCGTCGAGCTTACGGCGAAACTCGCGAACACTCTTTATGACAGCGGCAGCTTCGGCATATACATCACGCACCAGCACGGAATAGCGCAGACGAAGATACCGTTCCTCAGCGTTATAATCGACGAGAACGACGCTAACCGCCGCACATACAGAATTGCCCGCCGCCGCGGAGCCTCCGGCTCTTTTGCTCAAGACGTATTGAAAAAATACGCGCTTACGGCGGAGGCGCTTAAAGAGCGCTTCGGAAAGGGCGGTGAGGCAAAATGAAATTCAGCCTTCTTTATAAGAATTATAGAGATACGCTTCTCGATAATACAGACCCGCTCGTAGAGGATATGGGGAAGACCGTGTACGATCTTTCCATAGACAAGGCCGTCTGGGAGTTTGCAAGAAACGCCGAAAGCTTCAATTATTTTATTGAGGTTCTTAAAAGGCCGCTTAGTGACGTTGAGGAAATCAATTACCGTCAGGGCATACTCATGGATTTTATCGCTATGCCCCGTCTTTTGGAGGAGCTTCGCCTCATCTTCAAAAGCTACGATTCCCTGCAGAGCGACTGGCATGAAATGCGTTCGAGCATCTATGTCTATGGCGTGCCGAACACAATGCGCGGAATACTCGATTGCAGTTATGAGTCATTAAAGGTCACGGCGGGCTTTGCCAAGAACACAGTCTCATATTTCCGCTCTATCCATGATGCGATTGAAAAGTACGACGTAAAATCCGAGGGCCTTCTCGGAATAAAGAAATTCTGCGAGGATATGGCGGAAAACGCTTCGCTCGACGAGATTTCAAGCATAGCCTCCATGTTCCAGCGCGACAGCATCGACGCTTACGAGTTTCGCGTTAAAACGGAGACGGACGAGGCGCTCACGATAGTTTCGTCCAGCATAACCGAAGCCATAGAGAACGAAAGCAAGACCCTCGGCAAAAGCTTCAGGCGTTTCCTCGGCAACCTCGGAAAAACTCAGAATCAGGACGAGGAAGCTGAGCTCGATATGGGCGAATATCACGCCGAGGAAGCAAGCAACGTTCTGAACGAGGCTCTTTATGAGCTTTACGGCGTACTCAGTGCCATAGCCGGAAGCATTTATGAGTTCTTTCAGGGCCTATCCGGCGAGCTGTCATTCTACGATACAGGGCTAAAATACTGCCGCTGGCTCTCCGATTCCGGCCTTCCGATGTGCATGCCCAAGCTCCTCAATAAGGAAGCGCAGTCCTTCAAGGCAAACGATATATATGATATGCAGCTTATACTTGAGGGCGTCGCGGGAGACAATATCGTGAAAAATCCCGTTCGCCTTGAAGCTGCGGACGAGGGTATGCTCATTCGCGGCGATAATAGCTGCGGAAAGACGGCGTATCTTCGCGCCATCGGAACGGCCCAGATTTTCGCGCAGGCGGGGCTTCCCGTGTGCGCCTCCGGCGCGGGAATAAGCATACGCAGCGCCGTGTTTACGCAGTTTTCCTCATCAGAGAAGGATTTCAACATCGGCGATGTTGCCGGGCGTTTTGAAGGCGAAGTTCAGGATATGGCGCGGATACTCGACGATATCAGGCCATTCTCGTTAGTGCTGCTGAACGAGACTTTCCAGACCACGGCGTATGCCGAGGGTGCGGAGGGCATAAAGGGTATTCTTGACGTATTGCCTGATATTGACAGCAAATTTGTTTTCGTAACGCGTCTCGTCCAGCTTTTCGATACGATGGACGCAGGCAAAATAAAAATGCTGCACCTCACCGCGGAGGGCGGCGACGCGTTCAAAATAAGCCGCTGCGAAGCGTAATATAGCAGGAACAGAAAGGAAAATACAATATGTTTTGGGTAATCGTGGCCGTTATACTTGCGATAGCCGTTTTTATTCTTACAGGCTTCAGCTCCGTTCACAGAGAGGGAACGGATAAATTCGGAAACTCGACCATCCGTTCCGAAATTCGCTGGAAGCCCGGCAAGAAAAGCATTCTTGCCATTTTGCCCCTGTTTTTGATAATAGCAGGCTGCGTCTCGACGATACCTGCCGGACACACGGGCGTTCTCGTCACCTTCGGTAAGGTGGAAAACAAAATTCTTTCCGAGGGCGTAAATTTCAAGCTTCCTTATCAGCAGGTAATCAAAATAGATAACCGCGTTCAGAAAAACACATTCACCCTCGAAGCCTTCAGCTCCGACATCCAGCAGACGAACGTGACGGGCTCCGTCAACTTCACGATTGACAAGAATCAGTCTCAGTTCCTTTATCAGACCGTCGGCGTAAACTATTACGACACTGTCATTTACCCGCGTATCCTCGAGAACGTTAAACTTGTTTTCTCCGTTTACAGCGCGGAGGGCCTTATCGAAATGCGCACGAAGCTTTCCGAAGAGGTTGAGGCTTACATGAATGAGGACATGAGCAAATACGGCATTAAGATAATCGATGTAAACATCGAGAACATCGACTTTACGGATATTTTCACCGACGCTGTTGAGGCAAAGCAGGTCGCGCAGCAAAATAAGCTTACCACACAGACCGAGCAGGAGTCTATGATAATCATCGCCGAAGCGGAAGCCAAGAAGAAGGTCATAGACGCGCAGGCAGCCTCCGAAACGGCGAAAATTGAGGCGGACGCAAAAGCCTATGCTGTAAAGGTTCAGGCGGAAGCCGAGGCTGAGGCAAACAGTCTTATTTCGGAGTCCCTTACCAAGGAGCTCATTGACTATACGAAGATAACTCAGTGGGACGGCGAACTTCCCGGCGTTCAGGTTACGGGCGGTGACGGTGTTTATCCCGTCATAAACCTCCCGCAGGACGAAAACTGAAAATGGATAAAAGAGACGTAATAAAGAAATACGCCTCCAGTGACGAAGACGCTCTCCTGCTTGCCAGAATTTTTGACAAGCAGGAGACCTGTTATAAGAAAAATTACGTCTCGGAGACTAAGTTTCTGTCGGAACGGGAACAGGCTCTTGCCGCTCTTGCGCTACGCGGAGAAAAGGCCGAGGCGTGGGTTTCGTGGGGAGGCTATGAGGGAGCCGATCGGAAAATCATAATTTTCTACCCGGATTATTCAAGCGCAGAGATTGCCCTGCAAGACGACGGAATAGCGTTTATCCGCGCGGCGTTTCATAATAAGAACTCTGTGGGACACAGGGACCTTCTCGGGAGCCTCATGAATATCGGCATAACCCGGGAGTGCCTGGGCGATATTATAGTCCATGAGAATTTCTGCGACTTAGTCTGCCTTGAAAGCTCGAAGGATTTTATCATGAATAATCTCTTCCGCGCGGGCAGGGAAACTCTTACGCTTACCATTCTCGACGAGGCGCCGGCGCCGCCGGAGCTGAAAACGGAGACGATAAAGGATACGGTCGCGTCTCTGCGGCTTGACAGCGTCGTTTCCTCCTGCTGCCGTACGAGCCGGACAAAGGCTGCGGAACTTATCGCATCCGGACGAGTTTTTATGAACGGTCTTGAGTGTTTAAAGCCGGATAAGCTGCTCGAGGAGGGCTGCGGCATCACGGTGAGAGGTGTGGGGAAATTCGTCCTTCAAAGCTCTTCGGGTGTCAGCAGGAAGGGCAGAATCATTGTTGAGATTCTGAAATATGTATAATTTGGCTGATTATTTATCTTATGCCAATTATTAATCAAAGTTTTTTGACATTTTCTTAGAATTTCTTGCAAAATGTTTTGTTATGTTTTATAATACTATTGAACAGGCAGATTTTGATTATATAAGATAGGGAAAATGGTAAACAGGAGGGATTTGTTATGTCGCATAAGGTTATTACAATAAGCAGAGAATTCGGTACCGGAGCGCGAACTATCGCCCAGAAGCTCGCCATTGAGCTTGGATTTGCTTATTATGATCGCGCCATTATTCAGATGGCTGCGGATAAAAGCGGCCTTAGCCCGAATTTCATCGAGAAGAATGAAGAAAAGGCAAATAACAGCTTCTTATTCAATATCGCTACTTCCGCGTATGTTTCCTCGGGGATCAACCTTCAGTATACCGTTCCCGTCAATGACAGGGCTTATATCGCTCAGTCCGAGGTTATAAGAGAACTCGTCGAAAAGGAAAACTGCATTATAGTCGGCCGCTGTGCGAATTATGTCCTTGCTGACTATAATAACGTCATGCGCGTATTCGTCCGAGCTGATAAGAAGGACCGCATCCGCCGCTGCGTTGAGGAATACGGTTTTGATGAAAAAACAGTTGAGTCCGAGCTCACCAAGATAGACAAGGGCAGGGCAAGTTACTACAAGTTCTATACCGGCGACGCATGGAAGAACATGGATAACTATGACGTCTGCATCAATACCTCGCGCATCCAGATAGACGATGCGGTTCGTATGCTGCTTGATTACGCCCGCATTTCGCTCAAGTAAACGTTTTCGTCACATAGGATATATTGCATATAACAAAACCCGAACGACCGACGATTGGCCGTTCGGGTTTTTATATATTTATGGCAAGGCAGCTCAGCTTATCTTGCTGCCGGTGGGAACGTCGTCGTCAAAGAAGATGACTCTTGCCGCGTCGCCGACGCTCGCCGCGAGAATCATGCCGCAGCTTTCGACGCCTCTGAGCTTCGCGGGCTGGAGATTATATACAAGAGCGACCTTTTTGCCGATAAGGTCATCGGGCTTATACCACTTGGCTATGCCGGAAACGACTGTGCGCTCCTCTCCGGCGACCTCGAGCTTAAGGCAGAGCAGCTTGTCCGCCTTGGGAACGCTTTCACAGGCAACGACCTTTGCTACGCGCAGGTCTACCTTTCTGAAATCGTCTATGCTGATAAGACCGACAGGCTCATCAGCAGTTTTGGACTTGGCTTCCGCTTTTTCGGCGGGCTTGGATACGGCTTCAAGCTCGGCAAGCTCTTTCTTGAGGTCAAGGCGCGGGAATACATTCTCGCCCTTTGTGATTTTTGCCTCGGGCGCAAACTTGCCGTATTCGGCGGCAGCGTCCCATGTGAAATCCTTTTCCCCGGCGCATATCTGCCTGCGGAATTTTTCCGCGCTTTCCGGCATGAAGGGAACGAGCAGGGAAGAGCAGATACGGACGGTCTCTATAAGATTATAAAGAACCTCGGCAAGACGCGGCATGTTCGCCTCATCCTTAGCGAGAATCCACGGGGCGGTTTCGTCGATATACTTGTTGGCGCGGGAGATAACCTTGAAAACGTCCATGAGCGCGGACTGGAAAGCATATTGTTCCATGTGCGCCTCGTATTCGCCGCGCAGCGCCCTGAGCATGGAGACGAGCTCCGCGTCCTCTGCGTCGTTTTTGGCTCTTTCAGCCGGGAGGACGCCGCCGAAATACTTCTCGACCATCGCCGCAGAGCGTGAAACGAGGTTGCCGATGTCGTTGGCAAGGTCGGAGTTAATGCGGGAAATGAGCAGCTCGTTCGAGAAATTGCCATCAGAGCCGAAGGGGAACTCGCGCAGCAGGAAATAACGCAGCGCGTCTACACCGTAGCGTTCCGCCAAAACATAGGGGTCAACGACGTTGCCGAAGGATTTGCCCATCTTTTTGCCGTCTATAACCAGCCAGCCGTGGCCGAAAACCTTTTTCGGCAGAGGCTCACCGACGCTCATGAGCATGGCGGGCCAGATTATCGAATGAAAACGCACTATCTCCTTGCCGACGAAGTGTACGTCGGCGGGCCAGAATTTGGAGAGCTCGTCGTGGGCGCTGTTCATATATCCAAGCGCGGTCATGTAGTTAAACAGCGCGTCAACCCAAACATAGACGACGTGGCCGGGGTCGAAGTCCACGGGGACGCCCCAGTTGAAGCTCGTGCGGGAAACGCAGAGGTCTTCAAGGCCGGGGTCGATAAAATTGTTTACCATTTCGTTTACGCGGGATTTCGGCTCAAGGAAATCGGTCTCCGTAAGGAGCTTGCGAACAGGCTCGGCGTACTTGGAAAGGCGGAAGAAATAAGCCTCCTCCTCGGCGTAATGCACCTCACGCCCGCAGTCCGGGCATTTGCCGTCAACAAGCTGGCTCTCCGTCCAGAAGCTCTCGCAGGGCGTGCAGTACATGCCCTTGTAGGCGCCCTTGTAAATATCGCCGTTATCGTACATCTTCCTGAAAATCTTCTGGATGGCCTCGACGTGGTAATCGTCCGTTGTGCGGATGAATCTGTCGTAAGAAATATTCATGAGCTTCCACAGGTCGAGGATGCCGCGGTCGCCCTTAACGATATTGTCAACAAACTGCTGGGGCGTCACGCCCGCAGCCTTCGCCTTTTCCTCTATTTTCTGCCCGTGCTCGTCTACGCCCGTGAGGAACATTACGTCATATCCCTGAAAACGCTTGTAGCGCGCCATGGTATCCGTGGCGACGGTGCAGTAAGCGTGGCCGATATGAAGCTTGTCAGACGGATAATAAATAGGGGTCGTAATATAAAACTTTCCCTTGCTCATTGTAATTTCCTCCCAATGCGGTTAGTGATAATTGCTGTATTTAATAAAATTATCATATTGGACTATCAATGTCAATCAATATAGATTTTTTATTTTCAGCTTTTCTTTTATAAGCCTCAAAATAGACTTTTTTTATTAACAAATGTATGTTATAATACACTTTAAAGCGGTCTTTGGCGGTCTTTGGAAGGCCACGGCTGAAAAAACAAAATCATATCGCGAGCTGCCGCGCGTGATAGCTTGCGGCGCCGTATAAATAATATTTCACACAGGAGCCATGAAATGGGACTTATTACAAAACTTTTCGGGACTCACAGCGAACGTGAGCTTAAAAAAATAACGCCGATAGTCGATAAAATCGAGGCGCTTGAGGATAGCTGCAAGGCTATGTCGGACGCCGAGCTCAGGGCTAAGACGGACGAATTCAAGACCCGTCTCAAAAACGGAGAAACTACTGACGACATTCTCCCCGAAGCCTTTGCCGTCGTCCGCGAGGCTGCGGACAGGGTGCTGGGTATACGCCCGTTCAGGGTACAGCTCATAGGCGGCATTGTCCTCCATCAGGGACGTATCGCAGAGATGAAGACCGGCGAAGGAAAAACCCTTGTCGCCGTCCTTCCGGCTTACCTGAACGCTCTTACAGGCGAGGGCGTCCATATCGTAACGGTGAATGATTATCTTGCCCGGCGTGACAGCGAGTGGATGGGCAAGATTTATCGTTTCCTCGGCCTCACAGTGGGCCTCATAATCCACGATCTGGACTCTGCGGAGCGCAAAAAAGCCTATGCTGCCGACATAACCTACGGCACGAACAACGAAATGGGCTTTGATTATCTGCGCGACAATATGGCTCTCTATAAGCAGAACATGGTTCAACGCGGACACGTTTTCGCCATAGTCGACGAGGTGGACTCCATTCTTATCGACGAGGCGAGAACCCCGCTCATTATTTCCGGCAAGGGCGACGCTTCCACCGCCCTCTACGAGCAGGCGGACGCCTTTGTTCGCAAGCTTAAAAAGCAGGTTTTTGCGACGACTAATGAGAAGGAAGAAGAGGACGAAACGCTTGACGCCGATTATATCGTAGACGAAAAGGCGAAGTCCGCAACGCTTACCGCGCGCGGAATCGCAAAGGCGGAGGCGGCGTTCGGGATAGAGAACCTTTCCGACATAGAAAATTCCACCCTCTCTCATCATATCAATCAGGCGCTCAAGGCGCACGGCATCATGCACCGCGACGTGGACTACGTCGTAAAAGACGGCGAGGTCATCATCGTTGACGAGTTTACGGGCCGCCTTATGTTCGGCAGACGCTATAACGAGGGCCTGCATCAGGCTATAGAGGCGAAGGAACACGTTAAGGTCGAAAGCGAAAGCAAAACCTACGCCACCATCACCTTCCAGAATTATTTCCGCCTTTATTCCAAGCTTTCCGGTATGACGGGTACCGCCCTTACCGAGGAAGAAGAATTCGGAGCTATCTATAATCTCGATATCATCGAGATACCGACGAATAAGCCCGTAATACGCAAGGATTACCCTGACGTCGTTTATAAGACGGAAAGCGGCAAGTTCCGCGCAATAATCGAGCAGATCAAGGAATGCAACGCCAAGGGCCAGCCCGTCCTTGTCGGCACTATATCCATCGAAAAGAGCGAGCTTCTTTCAAAAATGCTCAAGCAGGAGGGCATTAAGCACAACGTCCTCAACGCAAAGCACCATGATAAGGAAGCTGAGATAATCGCGCAGGCGGGCAAATTCGGCGCCGTGACCATAGCCACGAACATGGCAGGCCGCGGAACCGATATCAGGCTCGGCGGCAACGCCGAATACCTTGCGAAAAACGACCTTCGCAAGAAGGAATATACCGAGGAGATAATCTCCGAGGCCACGGGCTATGCAGAGACGGATAACGAAGAAATCCTTGCTGCGCGCGAGGAGTTTGCCGCCGCTTTAAAGAAATATGAGGCGGAGATAGCCGTTGAAGCGGAGAAGGTCAAGGCTGCGGGCGGCCTGTTCATCCTCGGCACCGAGCGCCATGAAAGCCGCAGAATAGACAATCAGCTTCGCGGACGCGCAGGCCGTCAGGGAGACCCCGGCGAATCGCGCTTCTACATCGCGCTTTCAGACGATATCATGCGTCTTTTCGGCTCTGAAAAAATGCAGGCGCTCATGGATACGCTGAAAATCGACGAGGATACACCGATTGATAATTCCATCCTCTCCAACGCCATTGAGCAGGCGCAGAAGCGCGTTGAAAGCCGCAACTTCCAGTCCCGCAAGACGACGCTTGAGTTCGACGACGTTATGAACCAGCAGCGCGAGATAATTTACGGCCAGCGCAAAACCGTCCTTGACGGCGACGATATAAGCGACAATATCAAGTCCATGATAAAGGACGTTATCACCCAGAACGTCACAAGCGTAATAGGCGCGGGCGGTTACGTTGCCGATGAAAAGCAGCTCCATGAGGTGCTTTTGCCCTTTGAAAGCCTCTTCCTCAAACCGGGCGAATTCCAGCCCACGCCCGAGGAGCTTAACGACCTTTCCGCCGATAAGCTCTGCGAAATTCTCGAAGAAAAAGCGCTCGACTTCTATAAGGCCAAGGAGGAGCGCTTCGGGAACCTGCCCGGTTCCGAGACGCCCATCATGCGCGAGTTTGAGCGCGTGATACTCCTGCGCGTCGTCGACGAATATTGGATGGACCATATCGACGCCATGCATGAGCTGCGCCGCGGCATCGGCCTGCGCGGTTACGGCCAGGTGAAGCCCATAGACGAATATAAGCGCGAAGGCTTCGATATGTTCGAGGCTATGATAAACGGCATCAAGGAGGAGGTCGTCCGCCGCATCTTCACCGTCAGAGTGAAGAAGGAGGCCCCCATCGAGCGCAAGGCGGTCGCGAAAAACGCCGTAGCAGGCGGCGCCGGCGGAGACGGTACGGTGAAAAAGCAGCCCGTTAAGGTTGCGAAAA
>JAEEGI010013972.1_pt1 | contig 16952 bp, 16 predicted proteins | sample 8958751 | NCBI WGS metagenome assembly JAEEGI01 (sample SAMN16246545, study PRJNA631951) | gut metagenome | biome: gut microbiome; feature: rumen; material: KS-attached | host: Bos | place: Iran: Karaj | collected 2018-10
TCCTGTTCCTGAACCGGCGGGGCAGCAGCAGCGTCGTCCACTGCCCGGAATGCGGTTATGTATATTCCTGCCCCAGCTGCAGCGTGAAGCTTACCTATCATGCGGCAAACGGGCGTTTCATGTGCCATTTCTGTGGACATTCCCAGCCGATGGAGAAGCGCTGTCCGGCCTGCGGCGGCGTCCTCAGCTTCGGCGGATTGGGCACGCAGAAGGTGGAAGATGAACTGCGGGAGCTGTATCCCGACCGGGGGATCCTGCGGATGGACACGGATACCGTCACCGCAGCCCATCCCCACGAGGAACTCTTGCAGCGCTTCGAAAAAGAGCGCATTTCCATCCTGATCGGTACGCAAATGGTGACCAAGGGCCTTAATTTCGAAAATGTGACCCTGGTAGGCGTCCTTTCTGCGGATCAATCCCTCTATGCGGGGGATTACCGGGCGCAGGAACGGACCTTCAGCCTGATCACCCAGGTCGTGGGTCGGGCCGGACGCGGCAGCCTCAACGGCAGAGCGGTGATCCAGACCTATACGCCGGAGAGCGAAGTGATCCTGTGCGCGGCCCGGCAGGATTATGATGCGTTTTACGCTTCGGAGATTCAAACGCGGGAGCTGCTTATGGTCCCGCCGATCCGGGCGCTGTATGCCATCACGGTGACCGGCAGCGATGAAGCGCTGGCGCTGCGCTGTGTGACAGAGCTGAAGGACGCCCTGAAAAACGCCGTCAGAAACTGGAAGGACGTTCGGGTGCTGGGCCCTGCGCCGGCGGGCGTGCTTCGCGTCAATGATCGTTTCCGTTACCGGGTCATGTTGAGCTGCAGGCCCTCCGGGGAAGCGAGAATGTTGATCTCGGCGGCGCTGCGGCAGTATTCCGCCGACAAGCGATATCGGAACCTGGTGCTCTATGGGGATGTGGATCCTCTGGAGTGACTATACAAAGAGTGAGGTAAAACATGGGAATCCGTAAGATCATCAAAAAAGGGGATATCAGTCTCAAAAAAACCAGCCGTCCGATCACGGAATTTAACGCCAGGCTCAAGATCCTGCTGGACGACATGCGGGATACCCTGGCGGAGGCCAACGGCGTCGGGCTGGCGGCTCCTCAGGTGGGCGTTCTGCGACGCGCCGTCATTGTGGCGGACGTCAGCGGTGAGGAACCGGTGATCTATGAGCTGGTGAATCCGGAGATCGTCTCCCAAGAGGGAGAACAGATCGGACCGGAGGGCTGCCTGAGCCTGCCCAATATTTGGGGCATCGTTACCAGGCCGGAGAAGGTGACGGTCCATGCCTACGACCGGGATGGGAACCCCTTTGACCTGGAAGCGGAAGGCCTGCTGGCAAGAGCCTGCTGCCATGAGGTGGATCATCTGAACGGGGTCCTGTTCGATTCTCTCGCCGACCGCTTCCTCAGCGATGAAGAGATCGAGCAGATGAGCGAGGCGGAATGAAGATCCTGTTTATGGGCACCACGGATTATGCCGTGGCCTGCCTGGACGCTATGCGCCGCGCCGGATATGAAGCCGCCGCTGTCTGCACAAAAGTGGACAAGCCCAAAAACAGAGGGATGAAAATGGCGTTCAGCCCGGTGAAGGAGTACGCTTTGCAGGCGGGCATTCCCGTCCTGCAGCCGGAGACGCTGAAAACGGAAGAGGCCGCAACTCTGCTTCGCAGCGTTGAAGCGGATCTCTTCGTAGTGGTGGCTTATGGAAAGCTTCTGCCGCCCCAGATGCTGGAGCTGCCGCCTCTGGGCTGCATCAACGTCCACGGTTCTCTTCTCCCCAAATATCGGGGAGCGGCTCCGATCCAGTGGGCGGTGCTGAATGGGGACAGGGTGACCGGCGTATCCGTCATATATCTGGCGGAAGGAATGGATTCCGGCGACGTGATCGACACAGCATCGCTGGAGATCGGGGAGTATGAAAGCTTCGGCAGCGTTTATGAACGCATGAAAACCCTGGGCGGCGAGCTGCTGACGAAAGTGTTGCCCCGCTTTGCGAAGGGAAAACCCGCAGCGGTCCCGCAGAAGGAAGCAGAAGCCACTTATGCTCCGCCGATTCAAAAAGAGCATACCTTTATCGACTGGAACTGGAACGCGGACCGGATCACGGCCAGGATCTGCGGTCTGGATCCCAAGCCCGGCGCACGGGCTATGATCGGGAATACGGAGTTTAAAGTGTTTTCTCCGGAAAAAACAGGGGTCCGTTCGACTCTGGCGCCCGGCAGCGTCGCTGCCCAGCGAAAAGACGGATTGGAAATCGTCTGCGGCGATGGCACCACCCTTCTACTGAAAGAGCTGCAGGCGCCGGGCGGCAAACGCATGCGTGCCGCAGATTATCTGCGGGGCCACCGTCTGCCATGAGAGCAAGGGAAGCTGCGGTTCAGGCCCTCCTGGCGTGCGAGAAGCGCGGCGCCTGGTCTGACGCCTATCTGAACGGTTTGTTTGACCGGGAATCCCCGGACCGGCGGGAAGCCGCCCTGGCTTACCGTATCAGCGCTGGGGTCCTGCAGAACAGGGAAGCCTGCGACTGGTATCTGAGGCCCTATCTCAAGGGCAAGCTCCAGAGCCCGATCCGCGCCATCCTCCGGAGCGCCGTTTATCAGATCGCCTTTATGGACCGGATCCCGATCTCCGCTGCGGTCAATGAAGCGGTGGAACTGGCGAAGCGTCTGGGAAATCCCGGGGCCGCAAAGTTGGTGAACGCAGTTCTCCGCCGGCTTACCTCCGGCCCGCTGCCGCCCCTTCCGGGAGGGGACGATCCGGAGAACCTTTCCATTCGGTTCAGTCACCCAAGGCCGTGGGTCGATTATTTCCTGGAACGGCTGGGCAAGGAGGATACGAAGAAACTGCTGGCCCTGAATAATGCTCCCGCTCCGGTCACCCTTCGGGTAAACCGCCTGAAAGCGACTTCCGGGCAAGCGGTGGAAATCCTTCGACAGGATGGGATCGAGGTCCATCCTTCGGTAATGGAAGGCTTTTTCACCGTGGAGAACCCCGGCGCACTGACGTCCATCCGCGCATTTCAGGACGGCCTGGTCACGGTACAAGACCCTGCGGCTGCGCTTCCCGTTTTCGCAGCGGCGGCCCGACCGGGTATGTCCGTGCTGGACTGCTGTGCTGCGCCGGGAGGCAAGAGCTTCCTGCTGGCAGAGCAGATGGAGGATCAGGGCATTATCCTCTCCTGCGATCTCCACGAGAAAAAACTGAAACGCATCGAGGAAGGCGCGCAGCGCCTGGGGATCAGCATCATTGAAACCTGCGCCGCCGACGCCTCGAAACCGCTAACTGCCATGCAGGAACGATTTGATCTTGTCCTGGCAGACGTGCCCTGCTCCGGTCTGGGTGTGATCCGAAAAAAGCCGGAGATCCGGTATAAAACCAGGGAACAGGTCGCGACCCTGCCCGATACGCAATTGGCGATCCTGGAGGGGGCTGCTTCCTGCCTCCGCAGCGGCGGCGTACTGGTCTATTCCACCTGTACGCTTCTGCGGGAAGAGAACGAGGCGGTGACCGAAGCCTTTCTTGCCCGGCATCCTGAGTTCAGCAGGGAGGCCTTCGAGCTGCCGTCCCCATTTGGCGTGGCAGCAGACGGACAGAGGACCCTGTGGCCTTTTGAATTTGAAACGGACGGATTCTATCTATGCAGGATGCGCAAAAGGATATAGCCTCCCTGCTGCCGGAGGAACTGACGGCAGAGCTGCTGGAAATGGGCCAGCCCGCTTTCCGCGCAAAGCAGGTCTTCGACTGGCTGAGCAAAGGAAGCTGGGATTTCGGAGAAATGCGAAATCTGCCGATGCTGCTGCGTTCCGCCCTGGCGGAACAGTTCAGCCTGTTTCGGCCGCAGGTCCTTCGCAAGCAGGTTTCCCAGGCTGACGGAACGGTGAAATACCTCTGGCGCCTCCGGGATGGAAATGCGGTGGAAAGCGTCGTCATGCGCTATTCCTATGGGAATACGGTCTGCATTTCCTCACAGGTGGGTTGCCGTCAGGGCTGCGTTTTCTGCGCCTCCACCGGCCTGGGCTTCAAGCGGAATCTGAGCGCCGGGGAGATGCTGGCCGAGGTGCTGTTCAGCCAGATCGACAGCGGACTGCCGGTGACCGGCATCGTTTTGATGGGGATCGGCGAACCGCTGGAAAACTATGAACAGGTGCTGCGGTTTCTCAGACTGGTGAATCATCCCCAGGGCATGAATATCGGGATGCGGCATATCTCTCTTTCCACCTGCGGGCTGGTGCCGGAGATCCGCCGACTGGCGGAGGAGGACCTGCAGCTGACCCTTTCCGTCTCTCTCCACGCGCCGGACGATGAGACGCGGCAGACCATCATGCCGATCGCGAGAAAATTCGATATGGAAACGCTTATCGACTGCTGTGCCGACTATTTCCGCAGGACGGAACGGCGGATCAGCTTTGAATACGCCTTGATCCGGGGTGTCAACGACGCGCCCTGGCAGGCGGAAAAGCTGGCGGTACTCATGCGCAAGACCCATGGACATCTGAACCTGATCCCGCTGAACCGGGTGGAGGGCAGCCCTCTGATCCCCGGGGACGCCAGATCGTTTGCCGATATGCTGAAGAAGCTGGGCGTGAATGTGACCGTGCGCCGCCGCTTCGGAGCGGATATCGACGCGGCCTGCGGACAGCTTCGACGAAAGGAGGCCACCTGAATGAGAGCTTGGAGCCTGACCGATCAGGGTCGGGTCAGGAAGCAGAATCAGGACGCCTGCAGTTTTCTCCAATTTGAACTGGGCGACGGCACAGAAGTGCTGGCTGCCGTTGTGTGCGACGGTATGGGCGGCGCCAAAGCCGGGAATATTGCCAGTGAGATGGCTGTGGAGACCTTCATGGAGGAACTGCGGAAGGATTATTATGCGCCTTCCGTGACCGACGTGCAGATCCTCTGCGCAGTCAAGGCGGCCAATCGCCTGATCTATGAAAAGGCCCAGGCAGACCTCGACTACGAGGGGATGGGTACGACCCTGGTCGCTGCCGTGGTCGATGGAGAGCGCGCGGTCATCGCCAATGTGGGCGACAGCCGCTGCTACCTGATCCGGGACGGGAGCATCCACCAGGTGACCAAGGATCATTCCGTGGTGGAAGATATGGTCGACCGGGGGGAGATCGAGCGTGCGGACGCTTGGAAGCACCCCCGCCGCAATTACATCACCCGTGCCCTCGGCGCGGAGGAGCAAGTGGATTGCGATCTTTTCTTCCGTGACCTGGAGCCCGGAGACGTGCTGCTTCTCTGCACGGACGGACTCAGCGGCGTCGTCAATCCGCAGGAGCTCCTATTTGAGATCGTTTACGGCGGCGAACTGGAAACTGCGGCGGAGCGGATGGTGAACATCGCCCTGGAGCGCGGTGCGCCGGACAATGTGACGGCCCTGATCCTGACTGCCGACGATCCGCAGTCCGAAACACTGTGAGGATAGACTATGGAAACGAACGATAAGTATATAGGGAAAATGCTGGACAACCGCTATGAGATCCTGGAGAGGATCGGCATCGGCGGTATGGCCATCGTATACAGGGCGCTTTGCCACCGGCTGAATCGTTATGTGGCTGTGAAGGTGCTGAAGGACGACTATGCGGTGGATGAGGATTTCCGCCGCCGCTTCCACACGGAGGCCCAGGCCGTCGCCATGCTGAGTCACCCAAACATCGTGACGGTCTACGACGTCAGCCGGACCCAGGACGTGAATTACATCGTCATGGAACTCATAGAGGGCATGACGCTGAAGCAGTATATGCAGAAGCGGGGCCAGCTCAGCTGGAAGGAAGCGCTGCACTTCTCCATGCAGATCAGCAAGGCTCTGATCCATGCCCATAGCCGCGGCATCATCCACCGGGATATCAAGCCTCATAATATCATGATCCTGAAGGACGGCAGCGTGAAGGTGGCCGATTTCGGAATTGCCCGACTCAGCTCCACGCAGAACACCCTGACCCAGCAGACACTGGGCAGCGTCCATTATATCTCTCCCGAGCAGGCCAAGGGCAGCAGCGTCGACGCCCGGACAGATATCTATTCTCTCGGCGTCGTCATGTATGAAATGCTGACCGGCCGGCTGCCCTTCGAGGGAGAGAACGCGGTTTCCATCGCCATCCAGCATATCAGCTCCATCCCCCTGATGCCCAGGGAGATCAATCCCGATATCCCCGCCGGACTGGAGACCATCACCATGAAGGCGATGAATCCGGATCTGGAAAAGCGGTATCAGTTTGCAGAGCAGCTCTATGAGGATCTGGAGACCTTCCGCAAAAACCCGGATGTGGATTTTTCCGAGCAGGACTTGAAGTTCCAATCCGAGGAAGGCGGGAAGAAGGAGCAGAAAAAGCCGGAGACCCGCAGTGTCCCGGAAACGCCGGTCACCGGCCCGAGGCCGGTCAGCCGCCGTGGGGATATGAGCCGGGAGGATTACCGGGATAATTCCCGCAGGGCCAGGACAGTCTCCATCCTCAGCGGCATGTTCCTGGTGATCATCTTCATTCTCGGCATTTTCCTCTATCTCTGGCGTTCCTGGTTCGACAACATGTTTTCCGAACCGGAGACCATGGCCGTCCCCAATTTCGTAGGCGCCCGGCTGGAGGATATTCTGGCAAATCCCACCTATACGGACAATTTCAATATTATCCCCACATACGAATCCAGCGAAACCGTTGCAGACGGACAGGTGATGAATCAGAACCCCGCGGCGAACCGGAACGTGATCAAGTCGGAAAAGAAGGCGGATATCAAACTGACGGTCAGCAGCGGCACCACAGTCATCATCCTGCCGGAGATGGTAAACACCGATTACCGCGACGCCATCATCCAGCTGAATAAGCTTGGCCTCAATCACGAGGAGAGCTTCGTGAAATCGGAGGATGTGACGGAGGGATATGTGATCTCCGTGATCCCGGACGCCGGGGCGGAGATGAAGGCCGGGGATACAGTATTCCTGGAGATCAGCACCGGGCCGGAGATCAAATTTGCAACCATGCCCCAGCTGGTGGGGGATACCATCAGCACGGCCCAGGCCAAGCTGGAAGGCTCGAACCTGGTCATGGGCAACATTACGGAGCGGCCGGATGACGCACCGGCGGGGACCGTCACCTGGCAGAGCCGCTCTGCCGGTGAATCTGTGCAGGAAAAGACCAAGATCAATGTGATCATTTCCTCCGGCCCGGCGGAAACGCCGCCTCCCCCGGATGAAAACGAAGAGGTCCCGCCGGAGCAGCAGGGAGAAGTGCCTCCCGATCAGCAGGGTGAGGATCAGCAGCCGGAGGAGGGAGACGGCAGCGTTGGCTGACGGTTTCGTCTTCAAAGCGGTACGCGGGCTCTGGTACGTGGAGACGGAATCCGGCGTCCTTCAATGCTCGGCACGGGGAAAGCTCCGCACGGAGAAAACCACGCCGCTGGTGGGCGACAGAGTAAAAGTCATGCCTCTGGGCGGCGGGAAAGGGAATCTTGAGGAAGTCTATCCGAGAAAAAACGCGTTCATCCGTCCCGCTGTCGCCAACCTGGATGTGCTGGTGATCCTGGCCTCCGCCGCCATTCCGGTCACAGAACCCTTTCTGATCGACCGCATGATCGCCATCGCCGAGCTGAAAGGCTGCACTCCCATCGTCTGTTTCCACAAGTGCGATCTGGCCCGCGCCCCGGAGCTGGCCGACGTCTATCGCAGGGCAGGGATCGACTGCGTTGAGACCAGCGCCAGCACCGGCGAAGGGCTGGACTTTCTGAGGAACCTTCTGGCCGGAAGCTTCTGCGCCTTCACCGGCAATTCCGGGGTGGGGAAGTCCAGTCTGATCAATGCGCTGGAGCCTTCTCTGCTTCTGGCGACGGGGGAGGTCAGCGATAAGCTGGGCCGCGGCCGCCACACTACACGACATGTGGAGGCCTTTCGGCTGGGGCAGGATATCCTGGCGGCCGATACGCCCGGGTTTTCCGCATTCGACGCAGAGGACGTCTCGCTGCATTTGAAGCAGCAGTTGCCGGAGCTGTTCCGCGAGTTTCGCCCTTATCTGGGAAAATGCCGTTTTTATGACTGCGGACACGGAAAAGACGACGGCTGTGCCATCCGGGAGGCGGTTGAGACGGGCATTATCAGCGAAAGCCGATATCACAGTTACCTCCAGCTGCGGGAAGAGCTGAAAGACCTCAAAGAATGGAATATCCGCAATTGACTTCCGTTTGCATGCGTGCTATATTATTTTCATATTTGATACTGTTTTGGAGGTTTCAGTATGGAAGAGAAATACGGTAAAAAATACGGTACGCTCCGGCTTTCCGGAATGATCCATCTGCCTTTCGTCATGCTGTCGATCCTGTTTGCCGTCGTGTTCGTGGCGTGTCTCGTCACCACCCTGAAGGGCGGCCGGAATCTGATGGGCGTTGCGATTGCGGCTGGTATCATTTTTGTCCTTGTTCTCGCACTGCTGCTCCGTCAGATCTTCTCTCTGCGGCTGGACATTTTCGAGGATACCCTGGTTCAGCAGAATCTGTTCAATCAGCGCGTTGTCCGTGCTGACGAGCTTCGCGCCATCATCTGGCAGTTCCCCGGGATCAATCCCATGAATCCCCGTGCCGCTCGTGTGAACAACACCTCTGCGGAGTTCATTTTCAAGGATGGCTCCAAGAGCATGAAGATCCAGGATTCCTACTATCAGGAAATGGAGAAGAATATCGCCGCTTTCCAGACCCGGAACAACATCCCGAAGGATCTGGAAGTCCAGAAAAAGGGCGGGCAGCGCTACAACGATATCTGATTTAGGTTCCCACGGGCCTGCCGAACGGCGGGCCCGTTTTCTGTATCTTTGCATCAAAATCCGTGAGTATCGAAAGGAGAGGACCGAATGGAGGCATATCTGGATAGGAATCTGAGCTTCGCTCTACGGGCGAAAGACCTGGTATCCCGTATGACCACAGAGGAGAAGATCGCCCAGATCATTTCCGCCGCGCCGGCACTGGAACGGCTGGGGATCCCGGAGATGGACTGGTGGAGCGAAGCGCTCCACGGCGTGGCCCGGGAGGGAACCGCCACCATGTTCCCCCAGAGCATCGGCCTTGCGGCGACCTTTGATCCCCAACTGGTGGGTCAGATCGGCAGAGCCGTAGGCAAGGAGGCAAGGATCAAATACGAGCAGTACTCCTCCCATGGCGTGCGCGACCTGTTCAAGGGTCTCAGCTTCTACAGCCCCAATGTCAATATCTTCCGCGATCCCAGATGGGGGCGCGGCCAGGAAACCTACGGAGAGGACCCCCTGCTCACCAGCCGCATGGGCGTCGAGTATATCCGGGGCTTGCAGGGAGATGATCCGGATTATCTGCTCACCGCCGCCTGTGCAAAGCATTATGCGGTACATTCCGGCCCGGAGCCCATCCGCCATGAGTTCAATGCGCAGGTCAGTCCGAAGGACCTGCATGAGACCTATCTTCCCGCATTCGAGGCTGCGGTGAAGGAAGGCAAGGTCGCCCAGGTCATGGGAGCCTATAATCGCACGCTGGACGAGCCCTGCTGCGCTTCGGAGCTGCTTCTGCAGAAGATCCTTCGGGAGGACTGGGATTTCGAGGGCATGGTCGTTTCGGACTTTACCGCGCTGAAGGATTTCCATACGGGTCACAAGGTCACGAAGGACGCGGCGGAGTCTGCCGCCCTGGCGCTGAAACACGGCTGCGACATGAACCTGGGCTTTGTCTACATGGATCTGCCGGAATCGCTGGAGCGCGGACTGATCACCGAGGAGGATATCGACAAGGCCTGCGTCAATGTGATGATCCAGCGTCTTCGGCTGGGTCTCTATGAAGAACCGGCGTGCCTCAAGGTCGATCATGAGCTTCTGGACGGGCCGGAGCATCGGGCCCTGAACCTGAAAGCGGCCAGAGAATCCCTGGTGCTGCTGAAAAACGACGGATTGCTGCCCCTGACCGGCAAATTCCGCTCGATCGCCGTTCTCGGTCCCAATGCCATGAGCATTTCCGCCCTTAAGGGCAATTATCACGGGGAAGCCTCCGAATACATTACTGTTCTGGATGGGATCTGCCGTGCAGCGGGGGAGGACGTCCGCATTCGCTACAGCGTCGGCTGTGAGCTGACGCCTTACCAGGTCCCGGGAAAACGGGAGAACAAGACCGGGGACGACGCCTCCGTTTCCTTCTTTGATAAGGTGCCCCCCACCTTCAATCTGATGGAACTGACCGGACATGGGGATCGGGAAGCGGAAGCCCTGGCTATGGCGGAAGAATCCGAGGCCGTGGTTCTTGTCCTGGGTCTGGACGAGTCTGTGGAAGGCGAGGAAATGATGGGCGGCTATGGCTGCGACGAGTTTGCAGGAGGCGATAAAAAGACGCTGCTGCTGCCATCCAACCAGAGGAAGCTCATGGAAGACGTGCTGGAGCTGGGAAAGCCCACGGTCGTGGTGCTTCTCGCGGGGAGCGCGCTTTCCGTGGACGACGCCCGGGTCGGCGCTCTGGTGCAGGCCTGGTATCCCGGCGCTCTGGGCGGTCAGGCAGTGGGCGAGCTTCTCTTCGGAAAGTACAGTCCTTCCGGCAGGCTGCCGGTCACCTTCTACCGCAGTATCGAGGATTTGCCCCCCTTCACCGATTATGCCATGAAGAACCGCACATACCGGTATTATACGGGCGAGCCTCTGTATCCCTTCGGTTACGGCCTGAGCTACACGACCTTCCGTTATAAGGATCTTCTGGCGAAGGCTGCGGAAGAAGTAAGCGTCAGCGTAAAAGTGAAAAACGAAGGGGATATGGCAGGCAGGGAAGTGGTGCAGGCCTATGTGCGGTGGGACGAAGGAGACGATAACCAGCCGCGCTGGCACCTCTGCGCCCTGGAGGATATCTTCCTGCAGGCCGGAGAAGAAAAGACCGTTGAGCTGATCATTCCTCAGGACGCACTCTACACTTACCGGGAAGACGGCAGCCGCGCCGTGGAGAAGGGAAGCTACACCCTCTGGGTCGGAGGCGGCCAGCCGGATCAGCGGACTGCGGAGCTTATGGGGACCGAAGCGCTGAAAACGACATTCTGCCTTTGATAACGACGAAAAAAAGCCGTGGGGAAACATTTCCCACGGCTTTTTGTGCTGTTTTATTTTGTGAGAAGCTCAAATACGGTATTGGAGATCCCTTCCGGATCCAGCCCATAATAATGATAGACGGCGTCGGTGTCGCCCAGAACTGCAAATTCATCCGGCAGCCCGATCCGCTTGAAGCGGCCGGAGAACCCGTTTTCCAACAGACACTCTGCGACGGCGGAACCGAGACCGCCATTGATGGAGTGTTCTTCCACAGTGACGACGTTGCCGGTCTCTCCGGCGGCTTTCAGAATTGCGTCCACATCCAGCGGCTTGATGGTGTGCATGTCGATGAGGCGCACGCTGATCCCGTGCTGTTCCTGCAAACGCTTGGCAGCCATCATGGACCAGTACACGGGGCTGCCGGCAGAAATGATGGTCACGTCCGTCCCGTCCAGCACCTGGATCGCTTTGCCGAAGGTAAATTCATAGTCGTTGTCCGCATAAACAGCGGGCATTCCGGCCCGGTCGATGCGGATGACCATCGGCCCCTGGAAGCTGTGGGACTGGCGGATCGCCTTGCAGCACTGGGCGGCGTCTGCGGGCACTACCACCGTCAGGTTCGGGATGGCCCGGTACAGAGCCAGGTCAGCGATGCAGTTGTGGGTCGGGCCGCCGCCGGCGGTGACGCCGGCATGGGTCCCGATCAGCCGGACATTTACATCGTTGTAGGCAATATCGGTGTGGATCTGATCCGCGCTGCGCAAGCTCAGGAAAGGCCCCATGACCTGGGCGTAGACGATCTCGCCGGCCAGCGCCATTCCGCAGGAAGCGCCGACCTGATCCGGTTCGGCAATGCCGAAATTGAAGCAGCGTTCCGGATACTTGGCAACCAGCTTCCCGGCAGAGGAGGAGGGGGCTACGTTGTCCGAATAAGTGAAGGTGAAATCCAGCCCTTCATCTGCCATGCGGAGAAGCTCCTCCGCATAAGCCTCCCGGGCGCTGGAAAGCATCTGATCAAAGTCGAAGGTGGATTTTACTGCCATGAGGCCTTCCTCCTTTCCCACTGGGATTCCACATAGCGGATGGCATGCTCGTAATCTTCCGTTCCGAGGCCGCCGCCATGCCATTTGACGTTGCCGGCCATGAAGTCGACTCCGTGTCCCTTCTCCGTTTTGCAGATGATGGCGATGGGCTTTTTCCGGGTGATCGGATCGGCCTGGGGTACTGCGTCCAGAGCCTTGCAGACCTGCAGGATATCGTTTCCGTCTTCAATGACGCGCACGTCCCAGCCAAAGGCTTCCAGCTTTTTGTCCAGAGGATCGTGATTCATGACCTGGGCGGTCGGCCCGGTCATCTGCAGGCTGTTTTTGTCCACAATCAGGGTAAGGTTGCCCAGCTGATAGTGGCCGCCGGACATGATGGCTTCCCAGTTGGTGCCCTCGTCCAGCTCGCCGTCGCCGGTCATCACGAATACCCGCCAGGGGGCTTTCTGCTTGCGCCCGGCCAAAGCCATGCCCACGGCGATGGGGAGCCCGTGACCGAGGGAACCGGCGGAGACCTCCACCTGGGGGCAGTATTTCCGATTGGTGTGCATGCCGAACTTGGACTTGTCCAGACATTCAAAATTGTCGATCATATACTGCATGCTGTACGCGCCGAGATCGGAGAAAATGGTATACAGCGTTTCGGAACAGTGACTTTTGCTGAGAATGAAACGGTCACGGTCCGGCTTGTGGGGATCCATCACATCGAAATTCAGATAGCGGTAATAGAGGGCGACAGCCATCTCTACCATGCTCATCTCGCCGCCGAGGTGGCCCATTCCGATGTTGTATACCAGCGTGAGGATGCCCTTTCGCACACGGTAGCAGATCTCTTCCAGCTTCCGGGCCTCCTGCTCGTCGATGGGGGCAACGGTTTTCACATTCAATCCTCCTTAGCCTTATTCCAGATCCTTATTGCAGCGGATCAGGATCTTCGGGTATTTTCCGCTGACCTGGGCGTCAAAAGCGGCGACTGCATCCTCCAGCTCGAACACCTTGGTGGTCAGCGGCGCCAGGTCCAGCTCCGGCAGCATCTGGGCCGCCCGGGGAAATGCGTAGGGGGCCACATACATGCCGGTGATGGTCAGCTCATTGTAGTAGCAGAATTTGTAAAGGTTCAGCGGCATCTCAAAGTCATTGGGGTACATGGCGGAATAGATGAGCTTGCCGCCTTTTGCGGTCACGTAGGGGAGATCATAGACGGCTTTGGTGCTTCCGGTGCAGTCAAACACCACGTCGAAGCCCCTGCCGCCGGTGATCCGGTCCGCAGCGTCCCGAATGTTCTCCGTCATGGGATCAATGACGTTTTTCGCGCCGAAACGCAGGGCAAGCTCCCGCCGCTCGGCGATGGGCTCGGAAAGGGTCAGCTCCGTCGCGCCGGACTTTTTCAGGCACTGGGTGATCAGCAGACCGATGGGGCCGCCGCCGCTGACCAGGACGCGCTGACCGAAGCGCAGCTCCGCCTTGTCCATGGCGCGCACCGCTATGCTCACCGGCTCCAGCAGGCAGCCTTCCTTGAGACTGACGCTGTCCGGCAGCTTGTAAACCTGGCTCTCATGCCAGACCAGGGTCTCGCTGAAGCCGGGGTGATTGGACTCGTCCGCATGCTCGCAGAACTGCTGCTGCCCGTTCTGGCAATAATAGCAGGTGCCGCAGAATTTGAGAAAATTGCCGGCTACCCGGTCGCCCACCTTGAGCCCCTTCTTGGTCGCCTTTTCGCCCACTTCCGTGATGACGCCGGATACCTCATGCCCCATTCCATAGGGCACAGGCCAGCCGAAAATCCCCTCCACCAGATGCGGATCGGATCCGCATATAGCACAGTAGGCAACTTTGATCTTCACGTCCTCGGGTCCGACAGGATCCTCCGGGACATCCCACACTTCGATCCTGCCTTTCTTTTCCGGGTCCTTCTCGCGGAGGGAACCGATTTTCACGCAGCGGATGGATTTCATTATAAATCTTCCTTTCCCGATGGTACTAGCTGCTCCCCGTTGAGGGAGGCGAATACAAGCTTATCTCCTTCATACTGCAGGGTCATCAGAAACGGCGGCTCGTCCTGGGCCAGCAGGCGGAAAAAAAGCTTGTCGCCCTCCCACAGGGGAAGCTGCGCAATCCTTTCCTGATCTACCCATTCCAGAACGCCCTCGTCACATTCGATCATCTCTCCGTGATAGCGGTCGGCGGTGAACAGATACATGTATTCTGTTTCCCACTCGTTGCTGATAAATGTGATCACGCCGCGAAAACGCCAGCGATCCAGCGTAAGTCCGGTCTCCTCCCGAACCTCCCGCAGCAGACATTCCTCGGGACTTTCGTCCTTCTCAAATCTGCCGCCGACGCCGATCCACTTGTCGTGATTCAGATCGTTTTCCTTTTTGATGCGGTGCAGCATCAGATACTGCCGCTCCCGCTCGATATAACATAAGGTTGAGTTGATCATAATGCCCCGATGATCCGTTCCCGGCACTTAGTGCGTCGGAGAACGAACACTGTGAAATTGGATATATAGCTTATTATATCACAGAAAGCTCCCCCGTCAAGCGCGGCGGATCTGACGCGTGGAATATCTGTAAGAAAGTCCTTTACAAAAGACCGGATTTATGCTTTATTAGAACAGGAAACCAGAGGGTACTGCCCGGAAAGGAAAAACCATTGGAAACCAAGTATGCCCGGAAGGGGAGCGCCGTCTATGCCGCACTGGCCGCTACGAAACGGCACCCCTCTGCCGAAACCCTGTTCCGCGATCTTCAGGAGACATATCCCAATATTTCCAGAACGACGGTGTATGCCAACCTGACGAAGCTCAGAGAAGAAAGAAGCGTGGTCTGCGTCGGCGTTGTGGACGGAAGAGAGCGCTTCGACGCCAATACTGTTCCGCATCCGCATTTTATCTGTGATCGCTGCGGTATGGTCCTGGATGTGGAGGGCCTGCCCAATCCGCCGTCTCTGGATCGGCAGGCGGAAGAGAAAAACCCGATCCGCGTCAGAAACCATGAGCTCATTTTCCGCGGACTCTGTGCAGAGTGCGCCGGAATGAACGACGAAAGCCAATATAACCACTAATAACGAGGAGGATATCAGAATGAGAAAGTTCGTATGTATGATCTGCGGCTATGTCTATGAGGGAGATCGCGCTCCCGCTCAGTGCCCCCAGTGCAAAGCGCCCGCCTCGAAGTTTAAGCTGATGGTCGAGAAGGAGACCTGGGCTGCCGAGCATGTGGTCGGCATCGCCAAGGGCGTTCCCGAGGATATCATTGCCGATCTGCGCTCCAATTTCCAGGGCGAATGCTCCGAAGTAGGCATGTATCTCGCCATGGCCCGCGTGGCTCATCGGGAAGGCTATCCCGAAATCGGCCTGTATTGGGAAAAGGCCGCATGGGAAGAGGCGGAGCATGCCGCCAAGTTCGCCGAGCTGCTGGGCGAAGTCGTGACCGACAGCACCAAGAAGAATCTGGAGATGCGTGTGGAAGCCGAAATGGGCGCCACCTCCGGCAAAACCGACCTGGCCAAGCGTGCAAAGGCCCTGAATCTGGACGCCATCCATGATACCGTCCATGAAATGGCCCGCGACGAAGCCCGCCACGGCAAGGCGCTGAAGGGCCTGCTGGATCGTTACTTCGGCAAGTAATCAAGCAAAAACGACAGGCGGCAGGGCTGAAGGCCCTGCCGCCGCATATTGACGGAAGTGCTGCAGGTAAATGAGCATACGACTGATCGCCGTCGACGTGGACGGCACCCTTCTAAATACGAAAAAGCAGCTGACGAGGGCTGTGGCTGACGCAATCGGCGAAGTCAAACGCTGCGGATTCCTGTTCACCATCGCAACGGGCAGGGATATCCTGGGTCTTCGAGATTTCGGAGACCTCCTCAGCCCGGAAGTGCCGGTGATCACTTACAACGGCGCGGAGATCCGCAGAGCCGGGAGCGGCGAGCTGATCTCCTCCGTCTGTCTGTCACGGGAGAGCGCAAAGGAAATCATCGGTCAGGGACTCAACAAGGGCTTTTCCGTGATCGTCTGGTGTCGGGGCGTCCTTTACATCGGGCAGCCCGGCGTCTTTTCCCGGGGTTACTCCGAAATGTACGGGATCCGGGAGAAGGAACTGACGGATGTGTCAGAGCTTTGCGCCAAGGGAGTCACGAAGGTGATCTGGGCAGGGGAGACTACCCGGATCGGCACTCTGGAAAAAGAACGGAAGCTTGCCCCCATTCCCGGTTCGGAATGCTGCACCTCCGATCCCAGTTATCTGGAATTTATGGCGGAAGGGGTAAATAAAGGAGCGGGCCTCCAGGCTGCGGCGGATTCCCTGGGACTGTCCAGGCAGGAAGTCATGGCCGTGGGTGACGGCCACAATGATCTCCCCATGCTTCAATGGGCGGGTGTGTCCGTTGCCATGGGAAATGCATCCTGGGAAGTGAAGCAAGCCGCCCGTTTCCTTACGGATGATTGCGACCGCGACGGGCTGGCCGTCGCCCTGAAACGGCTGATTCTGACGGCAGATCCGCTTATGCAGCCCGATAGCGAAGGATCGAATTAAAACGGTATATTGTTATCAATTTTCTCCATAATTCGCCGATAATGGATCAAATCAACAGTATTTTATCAAAAAAGCGGCTGGAAATCAGCGGAAACTATCTTGCATTCTTGAGAGAAATGTGCTTTTATACTTATTGCTATTGTTGTGCGTATTGACCGAAGGCATGGAAGCGCGGGAGGTCGTCCGTGGTATCCAGGAAATATGTGGGGGATTACCGTCTTGAGAATGTTCCCGATCGTCATGGGAAGCTCAAAACGGTGCCGGTTTATCGGGGCCCGCTCTTTCGATTTAAAGCCGAAGAGACAAAGGTAAAAAGAGCAAAGGTCCGTTGTTTGACACTCACTGCGCTCCTGACCTGCGCTCTT